>Ga0187877_1001228_pt1 | contig 27632 bp, 21 predicted proteins | sample June2016WEW_17_1_3_FD_132430 | JGI IMG/M metagenome (GOLD analysis project Ga0187877, IMG submission 132430) | Peatland microbial communities from SPRUCE experiment site at the Marcell Experimental Forest, Minnesota, USA - June2016WEW_17_100 | ecosystem: Environmental > Terrestrial > Soil >...
GTCCATGTGGCGCAGCAGTCGGCGGGGGACGCGCCAGTCTCGGCGGCCCGCGAAGCGGATCCGCACGCCCTTGGCGTTCAGATCGTCTCGGTTGCGGAGGAGGGTCCCCTCGTTGAAGTTCATGAGGAACCGCACTTCGTCGGGGGGGCGTCTCCAGTTCTCCGTCGAGAAGGCGTAGACGGTGAACCACTCGACTCCGAGCTCGAGCGCACCGTCGACGGTGTCGACGAGCGCCTCTTCGCTTGCGGCGTGGCCCTCGGTGCGCGCCAGGCCGCGCTGGGTCGCCCAGCGGCCGTTGCCGTCCATGACGACGGCGATGTGGCGCGGTACCTGTTCGGGGTCGATTCCCTTGACGAACGTGGCGCGTGGCACTACGGGGAAGCTAGTCCGGTCTGCGGTCCTTCCAGCGTCGGCACGGAATCGCCGGCAGCCGGTGTCGACCCCGTCTCGCCGTTGTTGTGCCCGGTCGCCAACGAAGCCTCGAGGTATCGCGAGGCCGATCCTTTCGACCTGGGCCGTGAGGAAGTGGGCCGCGTCGTAGCCAAGCGCCGCGTTCCACGTCCTCACCTGTGGGCCAGGTGCGTGTCGAGCGGTTGCGCCCCGACGGCCAGGCCGGCCGATCTGGGAGACGATCCGCTGGCCGACGCTCGGCGGACCGGGAGGCTGCGGCGCGCGGACTGCACCGCTATCGGGTGGGAGCCACCCGCAGCCGGTCGGGCGCCTCAACTTGAGGACGCCGAGGAGCGCTCACGGAACGACCGCCGTCGCGACCGGGCCGTATGCTCGCCGGGGTGCCGGGAAGCCTGCGCTTCGTCAGCTACGGGACATCCGCCTTCGAGGCGATTGCCAGCGCCCTCGAGGAATCGCGGCGCGAAGACCCGATGGAGCCGGTGACCGTCGTCGCCTCCTCGGCGCGCTCGGCTCGCGCCCTGAGACACCGCCTGGCGGCCCGACCGCGCCGCGATGGCAATAGCGGGCTCGTCAACGTCCGTTTTCTCCAGCTGGCCGACCTCGCCGAGGAGTTCGGCGGCCAGGTCTGCCGGCTCGACCGACGCCGTCCGCTCACCCGCGCCGCGCTCGGGGCCGCTGCCCGCGCCGCGCTGCGCGCCCGCCCGACGTTTCTCGCCGAGGTGGCCGAACACCCTTCGACGGAGCAGGAGCTCGTCGACCTCTACAAGGAGGTGCGCCAGCTCGACGCCGAAGGGCTTCGCCGCCTGTCCGCGGTCGGTCCCCACGGGCGAGACCTCTCGGAGCTGTGCACGGCGATGCGGGAGCGGCTACGCGGCGACTGGTTCGACGACGTCGACCTCGTCGGCGCTGCCGCCGACGAGGTCGGCCGCGGTCGGCGCGGTGGTGATTGGGGCCGGTTCATCGTCCATCTGCCGGAACAGGTGCGCCCCGCCGACCTCCGCCTCCTCGCCGCACTCGCCGGGGCGAGCGAGCTCGTCGTCCATCTCGGGCTCGTCGCCGACGCCGCTGCTGACGCGCCGATCCGGAGGTTGGGCGAAACGCTGCGCGCGGCGGGATTCGCCCTCGTCGGCGGGGTGGCGCGCCAGACGGCGGGACCTGACCCGGACGGGGCAGTTCCGGTGGGCGAGGGCCTCGAGGCCCCGGACGCCGAGTCCGAGACGCGCGCCGCTGTCCGCCTCGTCATCGCTCACCTCGCCCTCGGTGGCGCTCCTGACCGTGTGGCGTTGCTGTTTACGTCGCGTGACCCGTACCGCCGGCTGATTGCCAGTGTGCTCGGCGAGGCCGGGATCAGATGGAACGGCCCGTCACCCGAGCGGATGGCCGACGCCTCGACGGCGAAGGCGTTCACCGGGCTGCTCGATCTCGCGGCCACGGGACTGGAGCGTGCCGCGGTCATGGCCTGGCTCCGTTCGGCGCCAGTGCGCCAAGCCGGCGGGGAAGCGGTGCCGGTCGGGGATTGGGAGCGGGTCTCGCGCCTTGCCGGGATCGTCGGCGGTGACGCCGCCGAGTGGCGACGCCACCTCGACGCCCTTGCCGAGGAGAACCGCCGCGCCCTTGCCGAGGAGCGCCGCTTCGGCGGCGCCGAGCCGACGGGGGGCGTGAAGGCTGGTACCCGGCACCCAAGCGACGAGCTCGCGGCGTCGGCCACCTTGCGGGCGTTCATCGACGAGCTCGACGGGATCTGCCGCGAGGCCCGTGCCCTGCACAGCTGGTTGAGCTTCGCAAACTGGTCGCGTGCCGCGCTTACCCGCTATCTCGGGGCAGATGGCGGGTGGCTCGCAAGCGATGGACCCGACGGGGCCATCGGTCGGGTGCTTTCCGACGAGCTCGACGGGCTCGGGGCGCTCGACGGCGTCGACGGCCGTCCCGATCTCGCCCGCTTCTCCCGGGCGGTTGGGGGCGTGCTCGAACGCCCCGCCCCGCCGACGGGCCAGCTCTCTGCGGGGATCGTCGTCGGCCCGCTGGAGTCCGCGACCGGCGTCGAGCTCGATCTCGTGGTCGTGCTCGGGTGCGTGGAAGGCGACCTGCCACGCCGGGCCCCGGCGAGCGCAATGCTTGCCGCCGAGGACCGCGAGCACGTCGGACTGGACGTCGCGACCCCGGCGGGCGCGGTCGAACGCGACCGCCGTCGGCTACTCCTCGCGCTTTGCGAAGCGCAAAGGACAGTGCTGGCGCGACGAGCACGTGACTCCCGCGACGGCCGCGCCCGCATCCGGAGCCGCTTCGTTGCTCGGGACCTACCGACCCGGCGGGTCGCGAGCGCAGCCGGCACCCTGGAGTCGGTGGCGGCCGGTTCGCTCCCGGCGATCGGCGAGAGCGAGCTCGTGAGCGCGACCCTGCTCGTGCGAGCGGCTTTCCAGCGGGACGGTGACCCCCATTTCCTGGTTACGGCGTCGCCTCACCTCTTGGCCGGCAGTCGGGTCGTCGAAGCACGCGGGGCGCGCTCGTTCGGTCGGTTCGCGGGAAGGATCCCGGCCGGAGTGGGCGTCGGCGGTCTCGTCGGTGGGGTCCTGTCGCCGACCACCCTCGAGGAATTCGCTGTCTGCCCATTCCGCTACTTTCTCGGTCACGAGCTCGGTTGCGAGGTCGTCGACCCGCCGGAGCGCCGCGTCGAGATCGATTCGCGCGATCGTGGCCAGATCGCCCACGAGGTCCTCGAGCGGTACCTGCGGGAGGTCATCGAGCAGCCAGACGTCGCGGACCGTGACCCAGCCGGGGGCGCGGCGCGGCTCGCTCGTATCGCGGCCGAGGTCTGCGACCGTTTCGAGCGGCTCGGCCGTACCGGTAAGCGGGTCCTGTGGGCGGGAGTCCGGCGGAAGCTTCTCGAGCGACTCGAGGCCGAACGGGCACGCGACGCCGAAACGAGGCGTCGGCGCGGGGCGCGGCCAGTCGCCGTCGAATGGCTATTCGGCACGTCCAGTGTGCCCGCGGTCGAGTTCATCGTGGGGGACCGTTCACTCAGCTTCCGGGGGAAGATCGACCGCGTCGACCGGCTCGTCGACGGGGCGCTGGAAGTCATCGACTACAAGACGGGCAAGGCGTCGTCGTACGCAGGCATCGCCGACGATCCGGTCGATCGCGGCCGGCACCTCCAGCTCCCGATCTACGCGCTGGCGGCACGCGACGCGTTCGGCGTGACCGACCCGCCCGACCCGGTTCGTGCGAGTTATCGGTTCATCGACGAACCGGGCGAGGTCGCGGTCGAGCTCGACGAGGAGACGATCAAGCGCACTCGCGAGGTCCTCACACTGCTCGCTAGCACGGTCGGATCAGGCTCCTTCCCCTGCCGGCCCGGCGAGCCCCGGCAGGAATCCTTCGAGCACTGCAGCTGGTGCGATTTCGACCGTATCTGTCCCGCCGAACGCGACGTCCTCTGGCGGGTGGCGCGGACGGCATCCCCGCTCGCCGGCTACGTCGGCCTGGTCGAGGAGCCCGAAGATGGGTGAGCCTTTGCCGGCGGTCGACGGCACGGCGCGTCGGGCCATCCGGGAGGAGCTCGACACCACGCTCTTCGTCGAAGCTGGGGCCGGCACCGGCAAGACGAGCGAACTCGTCCGCCGGGTGCTCGCGCTCGCGGCGACGAAGCACGCCTCGCTCGGCGAGGTCGCGGCGATCACGTTCACCGAAGCGGCCGCGGCAGACCTGCGCGAGCGGGTGCACGACGAGCTCGTCGAAGCGTCGGCAACCGCCGAGGGCAGCTGGGCAAGAGCCGCGCTCCACGAGCTCGACAACGCGTCGTTGTCGACGATCCACGGGTTCGCCCAGCGGATCCTCCTCGAGCACCCCCTCGCCGCAGGGCTGCCGCTGCGCATCCGGGTCCTCGACGAGATCCAGTCCGGCACCGACTTCGAGCGACGCTTCGGGATCCTCCTCGAGGCGCTGCTCGATGACGTGGAGAGCGAGGCGCTTGTCACGGCCTCCCTGGCGATCGGCGTCACCCTCGGCCACCTCCGGCGGCTCGCGTTCGAGATCGACGCGGCCTGGGACCGCTACAGGGGGGCGGAACCCGGCCCGGTGCTTCCGGCCGCGGATCTCGCCAGCGACGTCGACACCGCCACTTCTGCCCTCGTCGAGGCGATGCGCGCCGTATGCGCACGGCGCGGGGCCTGTCGCGATGACGCCGACACACTCGTCGCGCTGTTAGGCGAGATCGAGGCCGAGAGTGACCGGGCGAGCGGGCTCGCCGATTGGGCCGAGCGCCTCGAATGGCTCTGTTCGGTCCGTCCGTGGAAGGTGGGCAACAAAGGCCGCAAGACAGACTGGGTCGGCCTCGATGTTGGCCAAGTTCGGGACGAGGTCGCCGTCGTCGACGGGCTGCGATCGGCGCACGCCACCCGTTTGCGGGGGATCGTCCTCGACGCTTTGGTACGACGGCTCGGGGCGGCGGCGGTCTCGGCAGCCGCCCATCGCCGGCGAAGCGGGGAGCTGTACTTCCACGACCTCCTCGTGTTCTGCCTCGACCTGTTGCGGGGCCACCCGGACGTGCGACGGTTGGTTAGCGCCCGCTACCGCCACATCCTCGTCGACGAGTTCCAGGACACCGACCCGCTCCAGCTCGAGATCGTCCGGCTCCTCGCCGCCGACGGGCGGGGAGGATCCGTCCCCGGGAAGCTCTTTTTCGTCGGCGACCCCCGCCAGTCGATCTACCGCTTCCGTGGCGCCGAGCCCGAGCTCTACGAGGCCGCGATGGGCGATCTCGTCCCGACGGGCCCCGTCCATCTCACGACGAACTTCCGCTCGGTCCCCGGCGTCATCGCCTTCGTCAACGGGGTCTTCGCGCCGCTGCTCGCCCCCGGGGACGACCCCGGTTCCGCCGCTGCGGCTGGGTCGGGCTACACGCCGCTGTGCCCGCACCGCGGGCCGGGTTCCCGGGTGCCGGTCACGGTCCTCGGCGCCGAGGCGGGTTCGAAGCTCTCCGCGCACGAACGTCGCGTCCGCGAGTCCGCGGAGATCGCCGTAGTCATCGGCGCGGCGGTGCGAGACGAGTGGCCTGTCGAGACCCGAACCGAGACCCATGGCGTCCGCTACGGCGAAATCGCCATCCTCGTTTCCCGCCGCACGGGTCTCGCGGAGCTCGAATCGGCGCTCGACGCCGCGGACATCCCCTACAGGGTCGACTCGACCTCGCTCGTCTATGCCTCGCCGGAGGTGAGGGATTTCCTCGCCTGTTTGCGGGCGATCGACTCCCCGGGTGACGAGGCGGCGATCATTGCCGCGCTGCGCACGCCGATGCTTGCCTGCGGTGACGACGACCTGCTCCGCTATCGCCGGCAAGGCGGCGTGTGGAGCCTCGACGCCGGGTCGGGGGTCGACCCCGATGATCCCGTGGCGCGTGCTCTAAGCCGCCTGGCGGCGGTTGCCGCGGACCGCCACCGGCTCGGGGTCATCGGCACGACCGAAGCCGTCGTCCGCGACCTCGCGGTCTTCGAGCTCGCCGCGATGACGCGGCACGGGCGGGAGGCCGTGCGCCGGATCCGCTTCGTCGTCGACGAGGCGCGCACCTTCGCCACCTCGGGCGGTGGATCGATTGCCGAGATGCTCGAGTGGATGGATCGCCAGGCGGCAAGCCGGTTTCGTGCCCACGAGACGAGAATGAGCGAGGTCGACGACGCCGTGCGGATCCTCACGATCCACGCCGCGAAGGGCCTCGAGTTCCCCTTCGTCGTCGTCGCCGAGCTCGGCGGCAACCTCCAGGGCTCGGCGGGGCGCAGCACGGTGCTCTTCGACGCCGCCGGCAGGGCCGAAGTTCGCCTGCGCCGCGAGATCGAGACACCCGGCTTCGCCGCCTGCGCCCAGGTCGAGCTGGAAAAAAGCACCAACGAGGAGCTCCGCCTCGCCTACGTGGCGATGACCCGGGCACGGGACCACCTCGTCGTCTCGCTCCACCGCTCGCGCGCCACAGGGCAGGGTCGGCCGTCGCTCGCCGAACGTGTCGCGTCCCGTCTCGGGGACCTCGGCGGGCTCTGGGAGGACGGCTCCTCTCGTGGCGGGGCGGTGGGGGCCCGGGCGCGTACCGCCCGCCGGGCCCGGCCGCCCGCGGCGGCCGGTCCGGCCGCGACCCCGGAGGCCTTCGCCGCTTGGTGCGCCGAACGGGCCGAGATCACCGGCCGGGCGGCGCGGCCGACGAGCATGGCGGCGACCGAGCTTGCCGAGCTCGCCGGGCGCGACGAGCAGGCCGGAGGGACCCTGCGGACGGCGGACGAGGACGAGCCCGTCGATCGGACGCGGTGGAGATCGCGTCGGGCGGCGACGGCAATCGGCCGGGCGGTGCACGGCGTGCTGCAGCGGGTCGATCTCGCCAGTGCCAGCGGGCTCGACGAGCTCGTGGCCGTCGAGGCGTCCCGCGAGGGCTGTGCCGATCATGCCGGCGAAGTGGGGGCGCTCGCGAGGTCCGCCCTTGCGGCCCCGGTCGTAGCCGCGGCCGCTGCGGCGTCGCGGTGCTGGCGGGAGCTGCCAGTCACGGTCCCGGTCGGCTCGGGCGTGCTCGAAGGCATCGTCGACCTCTGCTTTGTCGAGGGAGACCACCTCGTTGTCGTCGACTACAAGACGGACGTTCTCCCGAGCCCGTCTGCCGCATCGCGTGCCGCCCTCCGCTACCGGAAGCAGGCCGGGGCCTACGCGCTCGCGCTCCGCCTGGCGCTGGGCCGGCGGGTGGACCGGATCGTCCTCGTCTTCCTTACGCCTTCTGGACGCGCCGTCGAGTACGTCCTCGACGACCCGGAGGCTGCAGCCGGAGAGGCGCGGACCGCCCTCGCCGCAGCGATGGCGTGAACGGCTGCGTTCGCAAACCCGGCGCGGCGGGCGGACCGAGCTGCCCACCTACCTCTATTGGGGAGAGGGCCGTCGTCGACGCCGACGCGGCTGTCCGCAACCACGAGGACTCGCAGTCAGCCGTCGCAGTTGGAGCAGGAGGCCGACGCCAGCGGGAGCGCCGTCGGAGGACGAGGAGGCCGCGTGTGCTGGTCCAGCTGGGCGGCCTCCTCGCCGGTGACGCGCCGCGCTGCCAGAGCGGGTTCGCCTCGTGTGGGCGGGTGCGGCGAGCAGGCACGAGTGCGTCTTTGGCGCGAACGTCGCGGGCGTCAACGGCATGGGCATCTTCTTCCGCCGAGTCCAGCGAAGCAGCGCCCTTCTGCCGGCTGGCCCTCCCTGCGCCCGTGGCGACGGTCCCGACCCCCGGCTGTGGGCGGGTTGCGCAAACGGAGGCGGGGCGGTCGCCTTTCCGATAAGGCCGTGACATGACCGCGGTCCACCTCGGTCTCGCACGGGCGACCGCGCGAGACGCACCACTCTCGACGACCTTGCGCGCCCAGTTATCTCTCCGACGTCAAGATCTTCCGCACCGGGGCTGGCGGCGGATCTCCACGAGTATCGCCGAACTTTCGCGTCGGCCAATTCCAGCCGGTCATCGACCACCCGCCGCGATTGCCGGCGAGGGGGCGGCCTTCTATCGATGGTTCGGGTCGCCGGGGACGACACCTCGGATCCGTGATCGTCTCCGTCGTTGCCGCGACCGAGTCGGCGATCTCGCTACGGCAGCGAATCCTTCTCGCAGAGCCAATCGCTGCTCTCCTGGGACGCGGATCATCTGCGACCGACCGCTCTGCCTGTTGCCGACCCCCCTGGCAGGTATTCCATCCCGGCCCGGGCCAGGCGGTGTCGCTTACGGGACCGATCCTCCTCCGAGATAGTGTTCCCGCGGTGACGGAGCCGGACCCCGACGGCGTCGCCGACCTGCTCCGCAAGGTCACCGCCGAACTTCCCGGTGGTGGCGAGGACCGGCCCGGTCAGGTGCAGATGGCGCAGGCCGTGGCGGTGGCGATCACCGAGCAGCGTCACCTGGTCGTGCAGGCCGGAACCGGCACCGGCAAGTCGCTGGCTTACCTGCTGCCTCTCGCCGTCTTCGGCGCCAAGAGCGTGGTCGCCACGGCGACAAGGGCCCTACAGGACCAACTCGCCAGCAAGGACATCCCGCTCCTGGTCACTGGCCTGCGGCCGTTCAGCTGGGCGGTGCTGAAGGGCCGCGCGAACTACCTCTGCGTGCAAAGGCTGAACGAGTCCCGGCTCGCCGGGAGCCAGGGACTGCTCGGAGAGCACGCCCCGTCCCACGCCGAGCGCGCTGCCGCGGCCCGCCGGATCTTTGAGTGGGCGGACGGGACCACGACCGGCGACCGGGCGGAGCTCGTCGAGGAGCCGGACGACAAGCTGTGGTCCTCGTTCAGCGTTTCTGCAGACGAGTGCCCTGGCACCTTCCGTTGCCCGTCGGGCGGCGAGTGCTTTGCCGAACGGGCGCGGGCCGCGGCGTCGGCCGCGGACGTCGTCGTTGTGAACCTCCACCTCTTGGGGGCTGACCTCGCGAGCGACGGCGCCGTGTTGCCGGCACATGACGTGCTAGTCATCGACGAGGCGCACGCACTCGAGGACGTCGTGACCGAGAGCCTCGGGGTGTCGATCGGGGCCGGGCGGCTACGGTCCGTCGCCGCCGCGGCAGGCGCTGCCCTCAAGTTCGGCATCCGGCGCCCCGGCGTGGTCGCCGATCTCGCCGACACCGCGGCGCGTCTCGAGGAGGCGCTGGCCGCCACGCCCGGCGAGCGACTCTCTGGCGCGCCGAGCGGGGAGCTCGGCCGAGTCGTCGGCCTCTTGCGGGGCCGACTGACGCGGCTGGAGTCGGTTCTCGGCCGGCGTGTCTCGGCTGGCGGAGGGGACGGCGCCGACGACAGCCAGCCGGCGATGCGTGCCATGCTCGCGACCGGGCGGCTGCGGGCCGACGTCGAGCGGCTTGTCGCCGGCGACGAGGACGACGTCGCCTGGGTAGATAGGGGAATGCGCCCGGCGTTGCGGGTCGCGCCCATCGACGTCGCGCCGACGCTCGCCACGAGGCTGTTCGGGAAACGGACGGTGATCCTGACGAGCGCGACGATCGCGCCGGGCCTGGGAGTCCATCTCGGTGCTGCGGCCGGCGAGATCGACGAGATTGACGTCGGCAGCCCGTTCGCCTTCGACGAACACGCCCTGTTGTACTGCGCGGCTCATCTGCCGGACCGGCGCCGGGACGACGCCGAGCAGGCGATTCACGGCGAGCTCGTCGCGCTCATCGAGGCGGCCGAGGGCCGGACGCTGGCGCTGTTCACGAGCTTCGGCGCGATGACCCGCGCCGTTGCGGCCTGCCGCGCCCGGCTGGCGTTCCCCCTGCTCGCCCAGGGCGATCTGTCCAAGGCGGCGCTGCTCGACCGGTTCAGCGGCGAGCGTGCCACCTGCCTTTTCGCGACGATGGGTTTCTGGCAGGGGGTCGACGTCCCGGGGTCGACCCTGTCGCTCGTCGTCATCGACCGCATCCCGTTCCCCCGACCCGACGATCCGCTGATCGCGGCGCGCCGCGAGCGCGCTGGCCGGGACGCCTTCGCGACGATCGACCTGCCGCGAGCGGCGACGCTCCTCGCCCAGGGCGTGGGTCGGCTGATCCGCTCGGCGAGCGACCGCGGCGTTGTCGCAGTCCTCGACTCGCGGTTGGCGACTGCCAGCTACCGCGGGCAGCTCATCCGGGCGTTGCCGCCGATGCGGCGGACGAAGGACCGTCGTGTGGCCGAGCAGTTCCTCCGGGCGCTCGCCGGCGAGCCCGCTCAGTAGCCGAGGCGCTCGATCTCGTCGAGGCGCCCCGGCCAGTCGCGCACGACCCGCACGTGGAGGTCAAGATAGGCGCCGGGTGCGAGCTCATGGCGCACCGCGGTGCCGACAGCCTTCAGCCGCTCGCCGCGCCGGCCGACGACGATCGGGCGCTGGCTCGGGCGCTCGACGAGAATCTCGCAGCGGATGTACGGCCATTCCCACTCGACGACCCGGCAGGCGATCGAGTGCGGCAGCTCGTCGCGCGCCACTTTCAGCAGTTGCTCACGTACGAGTTCGGCGACGAAGAAGGCCTCGGGGACGTCGCTCACCACTCCTTCGGGGTACCAGCGTGCCCCGGCGGGGAGCCGACCGACGAGGTGTGATGTCAGGGCTGGTACGCCGCTCCCGGTCCGGGCCGAGACGGGGAAGTATTCGGCTCCGGCGAGCCCGAGCTCGTTCGCGGCCCGCGTCAGCTGGCGGAGGTTCGTTGGTCGCGACGCCGCGTCGATCTTGTTGACGGCGACAACGGTGTCGCCTGGCAGGCGCGCCGCGATGAAGCAGTCACCTGGTCCGATCGGCGCCGTGGCGTCGACCACGAGAACGCAGACGTCGACATCGGCGATGGCATTGGTCGCGGTGGAGTTGAGGCGGGCCCCGAACGTCGAGCGTGGCTTGTGGATCCCGGGCGTGTCGACAAAGACGGCTTGGTAGTCCGGGCCATTCAGCACGCCGCGCACGCGACGGCGCGTCGTGTTCGGGGTTCTTGCGGTGATCGAGACCTTCGTTCCGAGGATGCGGTTGACGAGCGTCGACTTGCCGACGTTCGGCCTGCCGACGACGGTGACGAAGCCCGAACGGAACGCGGCGCCGCCGGTGTCGAGTGCTCGCGCCCCCGTCCTGGTGCCGTCCGGGCCGGGCGGGCGAGGCGGTTTTTCCGGGGAGTCCGGGCTCACGGCGCCGCCGCCGGAACGGGCGCGGAGCCGTCGTCACCGCGTCCGGCGGACGAGTTCGGGATGATCCGCACCTTGCCGATCCGACGGCGCTGCACCCGCTCGGCGACGAGGGTGTAGCCGTCGGCGGCGACCGACTCGTTCTCGGCTGGGACGCGACCGTGGAGGTGGAGGAACAGGCCGGCGACGGTGTCCCAGTCGCCGGCAGGCAGATCGGCGTCGAGGAGCTCGTTCACCTCGTCGAGCGCCATGCGCCCCGAGACGACAAACGCGCCGCCGCCGAGCGGCTCGATGAGCGGGTCGTCGGCGTCGAACTCGTCGGCGATTTCGCCGACGAGTTCTTCCAGGAGATCCTCGAGCGTGACGATGCCCGCCGTGCCGCCGTACTCGTCGACGACGACAGCGAGGTGGAACTTCTCGGACTGCATCTCCCGCAGCAGCGGTGCGACCCGTTTGGTCTCCGGCACGAAGTGCGCCGGCCGGCAGAGCTGACCGATCGGGAGATCCTCGTTGCCAGCGCGCACGGCGCGCACGACGTCGCGGGTGTAGGCGACGCCGACGACGTCGTCGAGGGATGTGGCATAGACGGGGATCCGGCTCAACCCGGAGGCCATCGCCCGCTCGAGGACGGCGCTCACGCTCGTCGCCGCGTCGACGGCGACGACGTCGGGCCGGGGCGCCATCACCTCGCGCACGATCGTGTCGCCGAAGTCGATGATCGACGAGATGAGCTCGCGTTCTTCGTTCTCGATCACCTCCTCGTCGACCGCGACGTCGGCGAGGGCGAGGAGCTCAGACTCGGTGACTTCGGGCTCGAAGTCGGACCCGTGTCCCGGCGTGACGAGGTGGGCGAGACCGATGAGGAGCGATGCCACGGCCCGCACCGGCGGAAAGTTGACGATCGTCGTGACGAACGGCGCCGCGAACAGCGCGGCGCGGTCAGTGTGGCGGACCGCCCACTGCTTGGGGATCGCCTCGGCGACGACGAAGATGATGACGACCTCGAAGACGATCGCCACGGTGAGGCCGAGCGCGCCGAACAGGTGTGACGCCTCGTCGCCGACAAGGCTTGCCGCGACGAGCTGGCAGATGAGGACGAGCAGTAGCAGCGGCGCGAGGAAATGCTCGGGGCGTTCGACGAGCCGCCGGAGCGACCTCGCGCCGCGGCGCTTTTGGTCGGCAAGGGAGCGGGCGCGAGCCTGACTTGTGCGTACGAGGCTCGTTTCCGCGAGGGCGAGCACGGCGGAGAGCCCGATGAGGACGAGGACCGCGACGAGCAGACCCGCGTCGGTCGCGCCGAACGACGTCGCCAGCATCAGGTGCTCTTGGAGCGGAAGAGATCGTCGAGGAGCTCTTGTTCGCGGGCCCCCATCGCTTCGGCCTCGGCGGGCCGCTCGTGGTCCATGCCGAGCAGATGGAGGATCCCGTGGACGAGGAGGAGCGCGATCTCGTCGTCGAAGCTGCCGGCGTGCTCGGGCGCGTTGCGCCAGGCGACCGCGGGGCAGATCACAACGTCACCGATCAAGACGGGCGCCGAGCCGTCCTCGGCGTTCTCCCAGCCGGGACCGCTGCCGCCGTTGTCCGGCGAGCGCCCGAGGACCACCTGGTCCTCGTCGATCGGGAAGGCGAGCACGTCCGTCGGCCCGCTCGTCGCGAGGAACCGCTCGTTCAACGCCGCGATCGTCTCCTCGTCGACGAAGAGAACGGAGAGTTCGGCGTCCCCGCGTACGCCCTCCGCGGCGAGCGCTGCCCTGGCGAGCTCGGCCCAGCGCGCGCAGTCGACCGCCTGTTCGGTTTGCTCATCGGCGACGAAGACCTCGACGGGCATCACGGCCTCAGTGCGCCGGTTCCTGGTCGCCGCGGCGCTCATAGGCGGAGACGATCGCCCGGACGATGCGGTTGCGCACGACGTCGGACTCGCCGAGCCGGACGAAGCCGACGCCGTCGATCGGTCCGAGGATCTCTTGTATCCCGACAAGGCCGGAGCGTCCGCCGGCGACGTCGATCTGGGTGATGTCGCCGGTGACGACGGCCTTCGTCCCGAAGCCGATCCGGGTGAGGAACATCTTCATCTGCTCGGGGGTGGTGTTCTGGGCCTCGTCGAGGATGACGAAGCTCGCGTTCAGCGTGCGGCCCCGCATGAATGCCAGCGGCGCGACCTAGATCGTGCCGCGGGCGATGAGGCGCTGTGTGCCCTCGGGCTCCAGCATGTCGTAGAGGGCGTCGTAGAGCGGCCGCAGGTAAGGATCGACCTTGGCCATGAGATCACCCGGCAGGAAGCCGAGCCGCTCCCCGGCTTCGACGGCGGGACGGGCGAGGATGATCCGGTGGACCTCTTTTTCCTGCAGCGCCCGCACGGCGGCCGCGACGGCGAGGTAGGACTTGCCGGTCCCGGCGGGACCGATCCCGAAGGTGATCGTGTTCGTCGCGATGGCGTCGACGTAGCGGCGCTGACCCGGGGTCATCGGCCGGACCGGGCGGCCGCCGGCGGGCCGCAGCACCTCCGCCGAGAGCACGTCGGAGGGCACGACGTCCGACTTCACCATCTCGATCGTCCGTCCGACGTGGGCGGCGTCGACCCACTGGCCGCGTTCGAGCTGCACGACGAGTTCGTGGAATATCTGCCCGACCCGGTGCGCGTCGGGTCCCTCGATCGTGATCTCGTTGCCGCGCACGTGGATCGACGTCTCGTCGAACTCCCGCTCGACGAGGCGGAGGAACTCATCCCGTTCGCCAAGCAACCCGACCATGAGGTCGTTGCCGGGCACCTGGATCTTGACCTGGGTCGCGGACACGTCTACCGCCCCGAGGGTACCAGTGGGTCCCGCAGCCGCGGCGTGAGGCCCCGGCCTGTCCGCCATCTCAGCCCCCTGGCGGGAGGGGCCACCCTCGGTCGGTGAGTGGTGGGGCCCGTCGCGGCCGGCGTCGCGGTGTGGCTCGATGCCGTGGCCGCTCGGCCGTGATCGTCACTCAGCGGCCGACCTGGCGGGTCGGCTCGGGGTAGAGGTGCTCGAGGCTGCCCGGCGCAATCCGCGCCGATTCGACGAACGCCTCGACGTCGTGTTGTCGCAGCCGGATGACACGGCCGAACTTGAAAGCGGGCAGCCCGCCTTCGTCGATGAAGCGGTAGAGCGTGCGCAGGTTGACCCCGAGGTAGGCCGCGGCCTGCTTCGTGCTCATCCAGACGCTCGTCTCCGCCATGAGCAGGGATTCTACCATCCGATCGTGCAGTTCGTACCCTCTCATGTCATCCGCCAGCAGCGCGTGCGGGGAGATCTCCCCCATCGGCCGGCCCGGGGTCGCCCGATGGGGGGATGCGCAGGCGGATCGCGACTTCGTTGGCGAGCAGGCGGCCCTTGCGGGTGAGCACGGCGCGCCCGGCGCGCCGGCGGACGAGGTCGGCGAGCGCGGGGTCATCGGGCAGGGCGGACGACGCGACGCCGTCGCGGGTGCGCAGGGCGAGCTGCAGCGATTCGAGCCCGCGCTCGACCGGGCTGAGGTGCTCTTCCCAGGCGATCGTTGACGCGCCGGCGCTGACCGCCGCGATGTAGCGTTCCGGCGACCCGACGTTGGCAAAGCGCCGTCCGTCGAGGTGGCTGTGGGCCGCACAACCGAAGCCGAGGTACTCGGCGCCTCGCCAGCAGGCGAGGTTGTGGCGGCACTCGTGGCCGGGCTTGCACCAGTTCGAGATCTCGTACCAGCTGAGCCCGGCGGCGGCGAGCGTTTCGTCGACGAGCTCGTAACGTGCCGCCTCGACATCGTCGTCGGGGTGACGGCCCGGGTCCCGGCCAAGCGGCGTCCCGGCCTCGACGGTGAGGGCGTAGGCGCTGAAGTGTGGTGGCGGGGGATCGAGCGCGAGCAGCCCCGCCAGCGTCGCGGCGAGGTCGTCGTCGGACTCGGCGACCGATCCGTAGAGGACGTCGACGTTGTAGGTCGCGAACCCTGTCTCTCCGACGAGGGCGACGGCCCGGGCGACGGAGCCCGGGCTGTGCCGGCGGCCGAGGTCGGCGAGGACGTGCGGTGCGAGCGACTGCACCCCGAGCGAGATCCGGGTCGCGCCGGCGCGCCGTGCGGCGAGAAGGAAGGGTCCGGTCGTGCTCTCGGGGTTCGCCTCGATCGTCACCTCGGCTCCCGGGACACGATCGATCGTCTCAAGGAGCCGGGTCACGAGTCCCGCATCTAGGAGCGACGGCGTCCCGCCTCCGAGATAGACGGTCGTCGCGGGGCGCAACCACCCCCGAGCCCGGGCGTGACGGATGTCGGCGACGCAGGCTTCGACGTAGGCCTCGGCGAGATCGAACTTGTCGGTCCAGGTCGCGAAGGCGCAGTAGTCACAACGGTGCGCGCAGAACGGGATGTGGACGTAGACGCCGAACTCCCTCACGCTTCTGGGGCGACGCGCGGCACTAAGCGGCGTAGATGAGGCCGAGCAACTGCAGCCTCTCGACCAGATCGACAACGCCGAGGCCGAAGGTGGCGCCGATGACGCGCAAGTCATCGGCGCGGATCGTGAGCACCTGTCCGTTGAAGTCCTGTCGGTCAAGCTGGACCTTGGAGAGGAAGCGCTGCAGCGCCTCCGCCTCAGGTCCCTTGGTCGCCTTGAGGCGCATGAGGTCGATACGGATCTTCGTCTCGTACGGTGCCCGGGTCAGGGCTTCGGCGTCGGGAGCCGGACCCCCCTCGCGGCTTCCCGGGAGGAGCTGGTCGAGCGGGACGTCGTAGATCTGGGCGAGACGGCGCAGCCGCGGGACCGAGATGGCGCGTTCACCGCGCTCGTAGGCGCCGAGAACCGAGGCCTTGAACTCCTGCCTGGACGCGGCTTCGACCGCCTGCAGCGACATGTGCTTCTGGCGGCGCACGGCCCGCAATCGCACGCCGACGGTCTCGGCGTAGCTGTCCTCCGCCTCGGCGGCGTGGTCTCGGAAATCGCTCATCCGGGTTCTAAGTGTCCATGTTGTCTGTGCCGAGCACTCCACCCACCTTGCTGAACCATCACGGTACTCCACCACGCAGCGTGGCGCGCGTTTGTTTGCAGTTGAGCGGACCCGCTCAGCACGGGCGCGCCCGACCGGCCCGGAACGACACGAGCAGCACGCCGGCGGCGACCGCGGCGGTTTCTGTGCGCAGCACGGTGTCGGCGAGGCCGACGAGTGCCGATGCCCGGGCGAGCTCGTCTTGCGTGAAGCCGCCTTCCGGGCCGACGAGGATGCAGGTCGTCGCGGCGGTGACGGGTGGTGCCCCGGGCTCGGCGACGGCGAGCCCGGTCGGCTCGCCAGCGAGTACCGACTCATAGGGGAGCGGGCCCACGATCGCAGGAAGCCTCAGGCGTCGGCACTGCGCCGCGGCTTCCCGTGCCACGCGGCGCAGGCGCTCGCCGCGGCGCGCGCTCCCCGCCTCGTCGAGGTGGACGACGGTGCGCGCCGTTGTGAACGTGACGATGCGGTCGACGCCGAGCTCGGTGAGCCTCTCGACCGCCCATTCGGGTCGACCACCCTTGTGCAGGGCGAATCCGACCGTGAGCGGCGGAGCCGGCGGTGGGCTCGTCGCCACCGTCCCGACCGGATCGAGGCGGACAAGGCGCACCCGGCCAGGGCGGCCGCGCCTTGCCACGCCGAGCGCAATGCGGCAGAGCCGGTGCGCCCCGGCGCCGTCGGAGGCGACCACGAGGTCGCCCTCGCCGAGGCGGAGCACGTTGGCGAGGTGGTGGGCGTCGTCAGGCTCGAGCCTCGGTGCGTCGAGGTCGGCGACGAATACGAGCGCGTCAGCCCGCCGGACGGATTCGAGGTCAGACTGCGGAATGGCTGCTCGTCCCGGGTTGCGGCCCGTCAGCCGAAACTTGAGCGGATGCGGGAGATGATGCCGGGCTCTTCCGAGGCGAGCTCCTCGCCGCGCGCCGCGGCGAACTCGCGCAGCAGGCGCTCCTGGTCCTTCGTGAGACCCGACGGGGTGTCGACGAAGATCTGAACGTGGAGGTCGCCGCGGTTGCGTCCCCGGACCTCGGGCACGCCTCTTCCTTTCAGACGGACAATTCTGCCGCTCTGGGTGCCCGCCGGGATCGCGATCGCCTCGGTCCCGTCGAGCGTCTCGACGTCGATCTCGGTGCCGAGTGCCGCCTGTGCCATCGATATGTGCTCGGAGGTGATGAGGTCCGTGCCCGACCGCTCGAACCTCGGGTGGGCGGCGACGCGGACGTGGACGTAGAGGTCGCCGGGGATGCCGCCGCGCACGGCGGGAGCGCCGGCGCCCGTGATGCGCAGCGTCGTGCCGTTGTCGACGCCGCAGGGCACGTCGACGGTGATCGTCCGCTCGTCAGCACGCCGACCGTCGCCCCGGCAGTCGACGCAGCGAGACTCGATGACCTCGCCGATCCCGTGGCAGCGCGTGCAGGGCGTCGTGCTCACAACCTGGCCGAGGAACGACTGTCGCACTCGGCGCTGCTGGCCGGATCCACCGCACTGGGCACAGGAGGTGGGACCCGTCCCCGGGCGGGCGCCGGAACCCCCGCAGGTGGCGCAGGGCACGTAGCCTCGGAAGGTGATCGGCCGCTCGGCCCCGAAGACCGCCTCTTCGAAGGGGAGGTCGACGGTCACCTCGACGTCTTCGCCGCGGCGCACGGTGTTCGCGGTCGACGCCCCGAAGCCGCGGCCGCCAGAGAAGAACGCGTTGAACAGGTCGCCGAAGCCCGCCGTGAAGACGTCGCCCGGGCCGGTCGGGCCGAAGCGCTCCCCCTCGGGGCCGAACATGTCGTAGCGCCGCCGGCGCTCGGGGTCCCGCAGGGTCTCGTAGGCGAGCGTGACCTCCTTAAAACGCGCCTCGGACTCGGCGTCCCCGCTCGTATCTGGGTGGAGCTCGCGAGCGAGCCGCCGGTAGGCACGCTTGATCTCTTCCTCGGACGCGTTGCGCGGGACGCCGAGGATCTCGTAGAAGTCTCGTGCCACTAGCGGTCCATCATGCCGGGCGACTTGCTGCCCGACAGCTCGTTGCTGAGGTGCTGGCTGACGACCGCCACGGTCGCGAGCGCCTGCGGGTAATTCATGCGCGTCGGGCCGAGGACCCCGATCGTCCCGACGAGCTCGTTGTCGATCTCGTAGGGCGCGACAACGAGCGAGCACTCCGTGAGGGAGGCGAGCCCACTCTCGGTGCCGATCGCCACGGAACGACCGTGGGCGAGCAGGTCGCTGATCAGCGAGACGACGACGAAGGACTGCTCGAGGATGGAGAGCACCTCGCGCACGGTATCCGCCGCCTTGAACTGGTCCGCCATGTGCGAGGTCCCGCCGACGTAGACGTCCTCGCCGCCGGAGTCGAACGGCGGGATCGCCGGGAGCACTGCGTAGCAGGACTGCAGGATGCGGTCGACCGCCCCCGCCCCCGACGGCCTCGTCGGGGCAAGCCTCCCGAGCGTCTGGCCGGGGAGCTGCTCGCGCAGCGCCTCGTTCGCGAACTCAAAGTCGGCGTCTGTTGCCGCCGCGTCGATCTCGAGCGATCGCTTCTCGACGACGCCGTTCGAGAGCACGACGACCAAGAGGGCGGTGTGCGGTCCAAGCCGGGTGAGCAGTGACGACCGGATGCTCAGCGCCTCGTGGGCCGGACCGACGACCACCGAGGCGTAGTCGGTGAGCTGGGAAAGCAGCCGCGACGTGTCCCGCAGCATTCGCTCGAGCTCGCCGTGGGCGCGCTCGAAGAACGCCTCGACCTGCTCCTCGCTCGCTGGGTCGAGCCTTGTCGCCTCGTCGAGGTGGTCGACGAAGAAGCGATATCCCTTGTCGGTCGGGATCCGGCCGGCACTCGTGTGGGGATGGGTGAGGTAGCCCTCCCGCTCGAGCGCCGCCATGTCCGAGCGCACCGTCGCGGCCGAGACGTCGATCTCGGCGTTGCGCACGACGTGTGCCGAGCCGATCGGCTGTCCGGTCTGGATGTGCTCGGAGATCACCTGGCGCAGGATCGTGGACTTCCTCGCGTCGAGCGCTGGGCCCTGTCCTGCCACGTCCTATCCCCGCCTCAAGCTGCCCGAGGAGCACGCCAAAACCGCGTGCCCCGTACCAGCACTCGATTCTACCGAGTGCTGACGGTCTCGGACATCGAGGCAGAGCGGAAGGGCAGGCGGCCTAGTCCTCGAGGCGGAGCGCCGAGACGAAGGCCTCCTGCGGGATCTCGACGTGTCCGATCGACTTCATGCGCTTCTTGCCTTCCTTCTGCTTCTCGAGGAGCTTGCGCTTGCGCGTGACGTCACCGCCGTAGCATTTGGCGAGGACGTCCTTGCGCTTCGCCTTCACCGTCTGGCGCGCGATGATCCGGCCCCCGATGGCGGCCTGGATCGGCACGTCGAACAGCTGGCGGGGGATGATCCGCCGCAGCTTGTCGGTCATCTTCTTCCCGTAGTCCTCGGCGCGCGAGCGGTGGACGATCGCGGAGAACGCGTCGACGGGCTGCCCGTTGAGCAGTATGTCCACCTTGGCGAGGTTCGCCGTTTCGGTGCCGGCGGGTTCGTAGTCGAGGCTCGCGTAGCCCTTCGTCCTGCTCTTCAGCTGGTCGAAGAAGTCGATGACGACCTCGGCGAGCGGCACCGTGTAGACGAGCTCGACCCGCTCGGCGGACAGGTATTGCATCCGCTCCTGCCTCCCGCGCTTTACCTGGCAGAGGTCGATGATCGCGCCGACGTACTCGACCGGCGTCAGGATCGTGACCCGCAGCATGGGCTCGTCGATGTGGTCGATGCTCTGCGGCGGCGGCAGCGCCGAGGGGTTGTCGACGAACTGTACGGTGCCGTCGGCCAGGTGAGCGACGAAGCCGACCGACGGCGCCGTCGCGATGAGCGAGAGGTCGAACTCGCGCTCGAGCCGTTCACGGACGATGTCCATGTGCAGCAGCCCCAGGAAGCCGCAACGGAAGCCGAAGCCAAGGGCGGTCGAGGTCTCCGGCGCGTAGGTGATGCTCGCGTCGTTCAGCTGGAGCTTTTCGAGGGCGTCACGCAGGTCCGGGAACTCGTCGCCGTCGATCGGGTAGATCCCGCAGAACACCATCGGCTTGGGGTCCCGGTAGCCCTCGAGCGCTTGGTGGGCTGGACGCGCCGCGTCGGTGACCGTTTCCCCGACGCGGGCTTCACCGATGTCCTTCACGCCGGCGACGACGTAACCCACCTCGCCCGGCCCGAGCGCGTCGACAGGGGTCGGTGCCGGCGAGCGGACCCCGATCTCCTCGACGTCGTGGGTGACGTTTGCCTGGAGGAAGCGGATCCGCATGCCGGAGCGCAAAGTGCCGTCGACGACCCTGATCGCGCTGATCACCCCGCGGTACTGGTCGTAGTACGAGTCGAAGACGAGGGCGCGCAGGCGCGACTCGGTGGTGCCCGTCGGCGCTGGGATGCGGGCGACCACGGCGTCGAGCAGTTCCGGCACTCCTTCGCCGGTCTTGGCCGAGATCCTCAGCACCGTGTCGGCCGGGATCCCGAGCACGTTCTCGATCTCTGCTGCGTAGCGGTCGGGATCGGCGGCCGGCAGGTCGATCTTGTTCAGCGCGGCGACGATCTCGAGCTCGTTCTCCATCGCCAGGTAGCAGTTGGCGAGGGTCTGTGCCTGGATCCCCTGGGAGGCGTCGACGAGGAGGACGACGCCCTCGCAGGCGGCGAGGCTGCGTGAGACTTCGTAGCCGAAGTCCACGTGGCCGGGGGTGTCGATGAGGTCCAGCACGTGGCCGCGCCAGTAGACGCGGACATTCTGGGCCTTGATCGTGATGCCGCGCTCACGCTCGATGTCCATCGAATCGAGGAACTGCTCGCGCATCTCGCGAGGGTCGACGGCAGCGGTCAGCTCGAGGATGCGGTCCGACAGCGTCGACTTGCCGTGGTCGACGTGGCTGATGATCGAGAAGTTCCGGATCGTTGACGCCTCAGCCATGGCCACATCGTGCCATCTCCGCCGCTCGCCGGGTCTGCGCTCCGACCATCCGGCCTGGCCTGGTACCATGCATCGCCCGTTCTGGAACGAAATCAGCGGCACGGGTGAAGGAATCCATGGCGAACATCAAGAGTCAGATCAAGCGCATCGGCCAGGACGAGGCTCGTCGCGCGCGCAACAAGTCCGTGCGCTCAGAGCTGAAGACGCGCACGAAGCGCGCTTTGTACGCAGCCGAGGACGGTGCCGACGACGTCGCGACCAAGGTTGCCGCGGCGGCGCGGCGTATCGACAAGGCGGCCGCCAAGGGAGTCATTCACCGCAACCAGGCTGCCCGCCGCAAGTCACGGCTGATGCGTGCCGTCGCCCGGTCGCAGCAGCCCGCAGGAAGCTGACGGTCCCGCTTCAGCCCGAGGCGCCGGCGGCCCGGTTCGGTGGCGATCCGCCGTCGAGCGCTGTGAGCATCGCCGTCGCCCCCCCCTCGAACCCGAGCGCCCAGACACCGACCCCGGCGAGGTGGAACTCGGCCGCGAGGGCACGCTTCAAAGCGATGCTCGTCGGGTCGTCGTACCAGGTCTCGTGCCAGGTCGCGCCGACCCGGAATCGCGTCCACACTGTCTGCGACGCCGGGTCCCAATAGGGGGTCCTGCCGGCGGCGACGATCGTCGAATACGTTTCGACCGAAGGTGATTCGGTGAGCGTCAGCGAACCCGGCGCCCCGGTCATGGTCGCGAAGTCGACGCCGTAGAAGGGCACGCCGAGGATGAGCTTGCCGGCCGGGACAACGCGCCGGTACTCGATGAGCGATTGGACATCGCTCAATCCGAGGTCGCCGTTGATGAGCGGGGCGTTCGCCGAGGATTTGGCGTCCTGCTCCATGTCGTAGTCCATGATGAAGACGCGATCGACGAGGGGTGCGAGCCTCGCGACGTCGAAGAAGTCCGTCGAGCTGCCCGCAGACTGCGCATAGCAGTTGAGTACGACCATCCCTTTCATGCCGTCGTGCCGCAGCGAGGCGACGAGATCGGCGACGAAGAGCACGAAGCCGGACCGGTCGGCCGGCGAGGCACCTTCGATGTCGACGTCGACTCCGTCGAGCCCCGCCACCGCGACGACGTGCGCCATCGCCGCGGCGAGACGCGCCCCCGTCGACGCGGGGTGGCGCGCGAGGTGGTTGATGACACCGGGGTTCGTCGTCGCAATCGTGAAGAGCACGTGGTCACCGGCCTGGTGTGCGGCCGTGGTCAGCTCGGCGTATCCGGTATCTGCGTAGTAGCTCCAACCTGGGCCGGACTCTAAGAACCCGCCGCTGGCGGCGACTTCGACCCCGAATACGGCGATCACGCTCGTGTCGGCGAGGTCGGACGCCGTGACGTCCGGGGCCTCCCAGTACGGGACGTACCCGAGGACCTCGACGGGCGCGAGGGGAACGGTGAACAATCTTGCCGGCAGCGGGGGGGCCGGGGAGGGCTGAGAGCCCTGCCGGGGGAGCTTGGCGGCGACGAGAGCGTCGGCCGCCCGCACGACCGAAGCCTCCTCGGCGAGAAGACGCCTCGTCGCTCTCTCGGCCGCCCGCGCCGCGATCTGTGCCGGCGTGAGACTCGGGGCCGCTCGCCCGAACACGCCGGAGACGACCGCCGCGGCGAGTGCCACGGCGAGCAAGACGATGAGTCCGGTTGCGATCCTGACCGGATGACTCGTCGCGGCCACAGTGTCCCGAGCGTAACGGAGAGCCGCTGCCGGGTCCTGCCGCTGGCTAACCTTGAATTTACGAGGTGGTCAGACCAACGGGGAGACGGGCATTGCGTGTCGTTGTCGACTTTGACAGCTGCCAGAGCAACGCCGTCTGCATGGGGATCCTGGCCCAGGTGTTCGAAGTGCGCGACGACGGATACCTCTACGTCCTTAATGAGCATCCCTCGGAAGAGCTGCGCGGCCTTGTCGAGCAGGCGGTGATGTCATGCCCGACCCAGGCGATCTCGATCGTCGAGGAGTGACGTCCCCGGCGACGGTACGCGTCCGTTTCGCCCCTTCCCCGACCGGTTACTTCCACGTCGGTGGTGCGCGGACCGCGCTGCACAACTGGCTCTTCGCGCGCCACGCCGGTGGCAAGTTCATCCTCCGTATCGAGGACACCGACCGGGAGCGCAGCCACCCCGACTGGACCGGTGGGATCCTCTCGGCGCTCGAGTGGCTCGGCATCATCTGGGACGAGGGCCCGTACCTGCAGTCGGAGCGCCAGCAGCTCTACGAAGACGCGGCGCGCCGCCTCTACGAATCCGGGCATGCCTACGCCTGTGACTGCACACGGGAACAGATCGACGAAAGGACGAAGGCCAACCCGACTCCAGGCTATGACGGATACTGCCGTGGCCGCGACCTCACGCCCGGCCTCGGTCGCGTCCTGCGGTTCCGCGTCCCGGACGAAGGCGTGACCGTCGTGCACGACGTCGTGCGCGGGGACGTAACTTTCGCCAACGCGACGATCGAGGACTTCGTGCTCGTGAAGTCGAATGGTGACCCGCTCTTTGTCCTCGCGGTGGTCGCCGACGACATCGCCATGGGGATCACCCATGTGATCCGCGCGGAGGAACACCTGCCGACCACGCCGAAGGCCGTCCTCGTCTGGCAGGCGCTCGGCGGACAACCGTTGCCCGTCTTCGCGCACCTTCCGGTGCTGGTGAACGAGAAACGCCAGAAGCTGTCGAAGCGACGTGATCGGGTCGCGGTCGAGGACTACCGGGACCAGGGCTATCTGCCCGAGGCGATGCGGAACTACCTCGCCCTGCTCGGATGGGGGCCACCGGAGCAGCGAGAGATCCTCTCCGTCGAGGAGATGATCGACGAGTTTCGCCTCGAAGACGTTAACGTTTCGCCGGCGTTCTTTGACGAGAAGCGCCTCGCGCACTTCAACGGCGTGTACATCCGCGCCCTGGGGGTAGACGAATTCATCGAGCGGTGGCGGTGCTTCCTTCACGTCACCGCGGTTCCGTGGCCCGAAGAGCGATACGTCGAGGAAGAGGTCGTGCGGCTCGCTCCGCTCATTCAGGAGCGCGTCACCACGCTCGGCGAGGTCATCGGCTACGTCGAATTCCTCTTCGACGAGCCATTCGTCGTCGACCCGTCATCGTTCGACAAGGCGGTGCGCCGGGATGACGGAGCCAGGGGGATCCTCGAGGAGACGCGCCGGCTGTTCGGGGTCGGCCCCTGGACCAAGGACGACCTACGAGGTTCGCTTGCCGCTGTCGCCGATCGCGCCGAACGTAAGCTCAACAAGGCGCAGGCACCGGTCCGTGTCGTGACGATGGGGTCGAGCGTCGGCCTTCCGCTTTTCGAGTCGCTCGAGGTGCTCGGCAGGGAGCGGACGTTGTCACGACTCGAAACCGCAATCAACGGGCTGCCGCCACCTCAGGTGATGGATTCATAGGGGGAAGTCGCAGGCATGCTGTCCGGATCTGTCGGGTTGGTCACGAAGCTCCTCCCGCTCGTCGTCGTCGGGGCAGTCGTCTACGTCATCGTGTGCGGCGTCCAGGTCGTGGAAGCTTCCCGCCTATCCGCCGCGCCCGGGGCGGTCCGTCAAGCGCCGGCGATCATCGTCATCGGCCAGCCGGTCGCCCGTGCCGACAGGTCCGACCTCGTTGCGCGCCTTCGCCAAGCGGCCTTGCTCTACAGGCACGGCCGCGCCCCGCACGTCGTCTTAACGTGGTCGCCACCGGCGGCGGGTTCGATAGGGTCGGTTTCTTTCGAGTCGGAGTGGCTGAGACACCACGGCGTCCCGCCTTCGGCGTTGACCGAGCTCAGGGCGTCCAATTCCGTCGCCGCGCTCTCGCGGACCGCGAAGATCCTCGGCAAGGGACGTGGCGTCATCGTCGTTACCGACGCGATCGACGCCTTGTGGACCGAAGGTGCCGGAGCGGGGGACGGCCTTTCCGTTGAGGTGTCCCCACCCCCGAGCTCCAAGAAGCTCGTGTTCTCCGAGTTTGGTCCGCTCGTACGCGAGGCGACCGCTGTCGCCGTGGGGCGGGTCTTCGGTTTCGGGCGGATCTCCTGGGCGGCTTACTAGTTGCGGGGCTTTCTGATGCAGGCAGCCTTGCTCCTTGTCGCCGAGTGACCGGTCAAAGCTCGAACTTCGACTGTTAAGATCTCGTCCGCCCGTTCGGGGGTGGTGTAATCGGCAACACGACAGGTTCTGGCCCTGTTATTGGGGGTTCGAGTCCTCCCCCCCGAGCCAATTCCATGGCCCACCCGCGGCACCCATGGTCGGGTGGGGCACACAGCACTCGCGTCCTCGAGGTTCCGGAACGGGTCAGGACGTCCGGTTCGTGTCCATCGCGCCGAGCCGGTTCGGGCGCGGGGAGCGCGAGACCGCGCCAGGCGCGGATACGCTGCTGAGCCGTCCACCCGCGGGCGACGGTCTCGGCCCCATCGTCTAGAGGCCTAGGACACCACCCTCTCAAGGTGGAGACACGGGTTCGAATCCCGTTGGGGCTGCCAGGTAGTTACCTCATTAGAGCAGATCAAAGCCCAATTCGTGGGTAACCGTTTCGTACAGCTCGACCCCGCTCGGACCCGTATTTGCTAGTTCGCTAACCCACGTCTAACCCACGGTAGCGACCCGTCCAAGGAGAGGATCGCTGACGAGCACCCTGTACCGGGCCGCACGGTTCTTGAACAACGTCCGCGCCGCCTCACAAGGCCCAGGTGCCTACGCCAAGCGCGTCGCGCGCCGGCGGGCGTACAGCAAGTCGATGGGGACCACGCGCAGGCTCCTCAGGTCGCTCGCTCGTCCCTAGAGTTGACGACGATGCCAGCGCTCCGAGATCCCCTGAAAAGCCGCTCCTTCCGCTGGCTTGAGGGCACCGGGATGTTCGCCAACATCGGCGTCTGGATGGTCGCGCTCTTCGGGGGCTACATCATGGAACGCCTCACAACGTCACCGGTCCTCGTCGCCCTCGCCACCGACATGGGCCCGCTCGCGGGCATTCTCGCCGTCCTCGTCGCAGGCGCCGCCGCCGACTCCCGGGACGTGCGTGTCGTGCTGCTGTTCGCCAAACTCCTGCTCGTCACGTCGGTCACGTTCCTCGTCCTCGTCTCCGCGTCTCACGTCCTCAACCCGGCGACGTTGCTCATCGGGGTGGCTGGCATGGGCCTGGCAAGCGGGGCGTCCTCCCCGTCCTGGTGGACGACGGTCGGGAACCTGGTGCGGCCCGAGCTCATCCCCGTCGCCATGAGCATCGACAGCTTCCAGTGGAACATCGGTCAAGTCGTCGGACCGGTCCTCGGCGGCGTGATCGTCCACAACGCCGGGTACACCTCCTTCTTCGCCGTGTGCGGCGCGGTCATGCTCCCGCTTGTCGGCTTCCTCTACGTCTGGCGCGGGCGGACGAATCTCCGGCTCTCCACCCCCGGGGCGACGGCCGTCGAAAGCTTCCTCGGCTCCATCTCATCCGGGTGGCGATTCTTCGTGAACACCCCGGGGCTGCGGAACGTCGCCGTTCGCACCGCCCTCTACGTCACGCCAGCCGCGGCGTTCGGCGCCTTGCTGCCGCTCTTCGCCGCCCGCTACCTGCATACCTCCGCCTTCGAATACGGGCTCTTCCTTGCATTGGGCGGCGTGGGTGCGATGACCGCCGCCCTCCTTCTGCCCCGCGGGCAGGGTCACCTCCACCTCGACGCCCCGGTCGCGGCGGCCGCCCTCGCCAACGCCATCGCACTCGTCGTGCTCGTCACGTGGCCCACGCGTTGGGCGGCGGCTCCCGTGCTCGTCGTCACGGGCGCGAGCTGGACCTGGGCGACGACGACCCTGATCATCGCCGCCCGACAGGTCGTCCCGCAGTGGGTCCAGACCCGTGCCCTGTCGATCTACTGGGTCGTCATCCAAGGACCCCTGGTGCTGGGAGGCATCGCCTTCGGTGTCGTCAATACCTTCCTTCCGCTGCGCACGACGTTGCTCATCTCGGCCGCCGCCCTTCTGCCAGGCATCCTCGTCATCCCGCGCTTCGGCCTGCCGGTCGTGAACCGGGCGGCCCTCGAGCTCGTGGCGAGCTCGGCCCTCACCGTCGGTGAGCACGTCCGCCCCGACGACGGACCCGTGCTCGTCATCGTCGAGTACCGCGTCGACGAGTCCGACGTCGACGATTTCCTCGGGGCCATGGCTGAACTCCGCATCGTGCGGCGGCGCCTCGGGGGAACACGCTGGGGCGTTTACGAGGACTCCGCCGAACACGGCAAGTTCCTCGAGACGTTCCTCGTCAACTCCTGGCAGGGGTACCTGCTCCAGCGCGACCACTACACGAAGGGCGACATGACGATCGAAGCGAGGGCCTCCATCTTCCACCGGGGTCCCGGCCAGCCGACCTTCACCCGGCTCGTGCACCCCGAAAGCGTCGAGGCGGCCCGGACCCGCTCCGCCTGGCGTCGCGAGATGCTCCGTCTCGTGAGCGACCGGCTCGGCTACGCGGCCCGGCCACCGGATGCGTGAGGGGCGGTCGGCTCCGGAGCTCGGGCGGGAAGGCAGAGCCTCGGCATCGAGGCGAAACGCCGCGTCCGACGTGTCGATTGGCGATGGTCACAGTCGGTGACTCACGCGCGACACCGCCCTCCGACGGCTAGCCGGGGGCGGTGTCGCGACTGCCTGCTATTGAACTGTGGGCTCAGTACGAATCGTAGTAACCGAAGAACGTGCAGGCGGGTTCCGTCGCTCCTCCAGCCGAAC
>Ga0187877_1001240_pt1 | contig 27477 bp, 17 predicted proteins | sample June2016WEW_17_1_3_FD_132430 | JGI IMG/M metagenome (GOLD analysis project Ga0187877, IMG submission 132430) | Peatland microbial communities from SPRUCE experiment site at the Marcell Experimental Forest, Minnesota, USA - June2016WEW_17_100 | ecosystem: Environmental > Terrestrial > Soil >...
ACCGCTTCCTGCAGAGGACTTTCACCTCCAGGCTGCCGCCCATGCCGGGCGTACATCGGGTAGGGGCCGGGGTTAGCCCAGCCCCTCCCACACCACCGGACATGCGGGTCCGCATCCGGCGGTTCGGTCAGTGTCAGGGCAATGCCCTCTAGCCTTTGCTGATGGTCTGTACCAGGAACGGCTCGGCCCTCTGGTTCGTCCCGCAGGCTTCACCTGCTTCGCTACCCAGTAGTTTCCCCATCCGGGGAAATTCTGCTTTCTTCGCTCATTCCAACGACTTTCCACTCCAGGCTCACTTTCCGTTCGGCCCTTCCCAGCGGATGCCTTCCTTCTAGCTGGTACATTATGGCCTCTGCTGACTCCTGCTGTCTCAGCTTATCCTCTCGGCCAAGGTTACTACTCCTGTAGCCCGACAGCAGGCCTCCCCAGGTAAGAACGTTGACTTTCCCTGCACGCTTGCCCAATTTACCGCTTCGACCCTTGATTGCACGGGCTTCGCTGTTCGTTGCCAGCTCGCCCAGCCTGACGGCCTCTGATTGGGTTTGTGTTCCTCAAGCTGTAGGTTTGCTTCCGGCTTCCTCCAGACCCCACCTCACGGTGACACCCTTGCCTTCCGCTAGCAGTTGGCGCAATCTCCTCTGCGAGAGTCTTCCACTCTCTAGTCAACGCCCATGCTGGGCGCACAACGCAAAATCCGCCATATAAGGCGGATTTTTTCATCCTTGAAATCTCAGATTTCGGCTACAACATTCCGTACGTCTTTGTAACATAAACGGTTGGGGTGTTTAAATCTACTGCACTATAGATTTTCTCACCCGGCATCACACAAGCCATGGCGTTCGTTATGGCCACATCCGTCCCAGGGCGGATCGGGATCCACTCATCCGCCGGGCCTACCGCGCTACAAAAAAACGCCCTTGACGGGCGTCTTATTTCATGCTTCAAAAAGAGTTCGCCATGTTATGAGTACAGCCTCTAACCCCGCACGATTTTCACGAATTGCTCGTTTTTTTACTCTACGCTCGGACCTGCACTGGAAAGGAACCCGAAGAACTGTGATTGGCTTAATAAAATATTGTTTTTTGGCCTGAAAGTACAGATGTTCTAATTATAACATATTTTTATCCGCTACAGCGGCGTTAAACCAAAAGATTATTTTAAGGGTTGGGTGGGGATCTAGGATGATTCAGATATCTGCCAAGTTCCTCTTATAATTTCTTGGAATGAAGCAATTAAGATTGCAACTGCAAACGATACTGTTTTTTCCTGAGCCAATTCATATTTTTCTAATTCGGGATTGGCATCCCCGAGTGTATACCGACCTGGAAAATCCAGATCGCCGTGGATAAATCGTGACCTAAATTCATACAGCTTATTAAATTCCTTCTTGAATTTAGTATTTTCACCCAATCTGACCGGAACCTTTTCTCGGACCTGTTGTATAACATTTGCCTTACCTTGGACATATAATGCTTCAATTCCTACCATCGCCCATACAAGATGCATAGTGGCATCAATATGAGGGGCTTCAAAAAGACGGGAAAAAGCATTAATAGCCCTACTTGTTGGATCGTTTTCAAAACCCTCCATTTCCAGATAAGACTTCCTCAGAAGATGCCATCTCCATGCATCAGCCAATTCCAAGATGTGCAAATGCGGCCAATCCATCTGCTTAGAATATTGCAGAGCAAATTGAACGCTCATACCATCCATCTTTGGCAAAGGCGAGCCAGCTTCCAGATTGCCGTTTTGCAATAAGTAATTAGATTCGAGTTCTACTAGACCCGGATGACACAGATTGGCCAGAATAAATAAATCCAAAAGACGCTTCTTAACTATTTCAGGAATCCAAGACTCGGAATTTTCTTCCTCTTCATAAGGTACTTCAATGGAATGAACTAAAACAATCACAGCTGTAACAAAAACGCGAACGGTCATATTCATAAGGATGAACTTTCTTCTTGATTGGCAATAAGGAATAGTCAGATAAGTTCCTCGTCTTCCGGATGGGGAGGGAGGCAATAATCGCTATGGTATCTCAAAAAAGACAGCTGCTACAAAAGGCTGTCTTTTTTCTCTGTAATTTTTGAGTGAGAATCTCTTGGAATCAAGTGAAAACACAAGGGCTGCATTGATCTGCCTTTCGTGTCTCGCGAATTGTATAATCACCTTCTAAATTGCTTGCCCCTTAAACTGGCTCATATACAAATGATGATAGAAGCCTTTTTTGGCCAATAGCTCATCATGGGTACCTTTTTCCACGATGCTACCTTTGTCGATCACAACCACAGCATTTGCATCGCGAATGGTACTTAAGCGGTGAGCAATGACAAAACTCGTGCGTCCCTCCATTAGCTTGAGCAAGGCTTTTTGAATGCGCGCTTCAGTGCGGGTATCCACGCTGCTTGTTGCCTCATCCAAAATTAAGATAGCCGGATTGGCCAGAATGGCGCGAGTAATTGAAAGTAGCTGACGCTGCCCCTGGCTGAGATTGCTAGCACGCTCACTCAAGTTCGTCTGGTAACCTTGCGGAAGCTGACGAATAAAGTGATCCGCATCGGCCATCTCGGCCGCCTGAATGCATTCTTCATCGGTGGCATCCAAACGTCCAAAGCGAATATTCTCCATCACTGTGCCAGAAAATAGGAAGGTATCTTGCAACACCAACCCCAGCTTCTTTCGCAGGTCTTCCTTGCGGATGTTGCGAATATCCACGCCATCGATGGTGATCTTTCCGCCCTGAATTTCATAAAACCGCGTCAGTAAATTGACAATTGTCGTCTTTCCGGCACCGGTTGGACCGACCAGAGCAATGATCTGCCCAGCTTTGGCTTCCAGAGTCATATCCTTGATGATCGGCACATCAGGCGTATAGCCGAACTTGACATGCTCGAAGGCTACATCTCCCTTGATAGTCTTGAGCTCGATAGCATCTGGCGGATCAGCAATTTCGGATTTCGTATCGATGATTTCGAATACTCGCTCGGCCCCTGCGAGAGCTGCCTGAATGGAGTTATATATGTTGGAAATCTGACGCAAAGGCGAGACAAAGTTCTGACCATAGTTAATGAATGTGGCAATCATGCCAATCGTGACCAAATTCCTTAAGGCCAGCCAGCCGCCTAGTCCCGCCAGGACGATTACAAAGAAGTTCCCTAATACATTGGTCAATGGCATCAGCAGCAGAGCATAACTGTTAGCATACACACCTGCTTCATAAACTGCTTGGTTACGTTTTTTGAACTCTTCGATGGCCGATTCATTCCGCCGAAAAGCCTTGATCACTTTTTGCCCACTGATCGTCTCTTCAGAAATGGTATTGAGCCCGCCCAATTGAAATTGCAAATCCTGGAATCCTTTGCGTGTGTATTTGGCCACGAATTCGGAAAACCAGATCATGATTGGTAGCACAAGCAAGGTGCCCAGAGCCAGCCAGGGATTCAACACAAACATGGTGACCAGGATGCCGATCATGGTCAGCAGGCTGGCAATCAGCGAGACTACATTTTGAGAGACCGCTTGGTTGATAGCATCGATATCGTTGGTCAAACGGCTCATCAAGCCACCAGCCGGATGGGTATCAAAGAACCCTATGGAAAGCTCTTGCAAGTGTTGGAAGAGCTCCCGCCGCACCAGTTTCAAAGCATCCTGTGACACACGTGCCATGATCCAGTTGGCAATAGCCTGGAAAAGATTGTTGGCTACATAAGCCCCCAGCATATAGAGCGACATTCTCAGCAGGCCGGCAGGATTATTTTTGCTGATAAACTCATCTATTGCCTTCCCCATAAAATACGGAGCAAGCAGGCCTAACAGAGTATAAATTACCACGAAAATCAACACCAATACCATGGTGAATTTGAACGGCTTGAGGTAGTCGAGCAAACAGATAAGAGCCTGGCGTGGGTTATTCGGTCTTTCGTAACGGACAGGCCTGCCTGGACCACGGGCCGATAACTTGGTCCGCATATCGTTTGTTGTTTGAGATCCGCTTTGATAGGTCATAGGTTATTTCTTCATGACTTCCAACTTGGTTTCTTCAGCTTCTTCATGAACTCCGCCCCCAAGCTGAGAATCGTAAATTTCTCGGTACACCGGGCTAGTTTTCATCAGCTCACTGTGTGTGCCTTCAGCCACGATTTGACCCCTATCAAGGACGATGATTTTGTCAGCGTTGAGGACGGTACTGATGCGCTGGGCAACCACAAAAGACGTGCGGCCATGCATGATTTCCGTCAAAGCTGCCTGAATTTTGGTTTCGGTTTCGACATCGACCGAGCCGGTACTATCGTCGAGGATGAGGATATCTGGTTGTGTGAGGATAGCCCGGGCAATGGCGATGCGTTGTTTCTGCCCGCCTGAGAGGTTCGACCCACGCTCTTCAACGTGGCTGTCATAGCCCTCGGGGAAAGACATGATGAAATCATGCGCCTGAGCTGCTTTAGCAGCTGCCACTACCTCTTTGTCGTTGGCTGATGGGCAGCCATAACGGATATTGTCGCGAATCGTCCCCGAGAAAAGAATTGTTTCCTGAGGAACAATGCCCACCCGTGAGAGCAACGAATCTTCCTTCAATTGGCGCACATCGATTCCACCTATGGCAATGCTGCCCTCCGAAGCATCATAGAAGCGAGGAATCAGGTTGACTAGAGAACTTTTGCCAGCACCGGTTGCTCCCAGGATGGCAATTATCTTTCCGGGTTCTGCCACCAGGTTGATCTCTTTCAAGACCATACCATCCGTGCTGCCGTTGTAATGGAACGAAACATTGTCGAAAACCACACTAGCCTTTGTGGATTCGGACAAGCTAATTCCATCTGCCAGCTCTGTAACTTCAGGAGCGGCGTCTAATACCTCATAGATACGCCGTGTTGAAACCAATCCGTTTGCCCATGCGATTGCCACATTCGACATCTGCATGAGAGGATTTAAAATAATAATCAGGTAGTTGATGAAGGCCACCAGTTGTCCAACCGTCATGATGCCTTTGATCGTATCCAGACCTCCTGCCCAGACACCATAAACCAGGCCTACATTGACGAGCAGGGTCATAACAGGCGACATGGTAGAATTGAATTGCATCACCTTGGCCGTGTTACGGGTATAGTCCTCGTTAGCAGTCTCGAACCGTTGACTTTCATGATCGCTGCGCACGAAGGCCTTCACCAGACGGGAACCAGAAATATTTTCCTGCAAGACGGTGTTCAGCCAATCTAGTTTCGTCTGGACGATTTGATAGAATGGCTCCATTTTTACACTGAAAAAGACCACCACAGCCGAGGTGACCAGTAAAAGGGGCACAAGGCTCAAGGCAAGTTGATGGTTGGTCATATACATCAGGAGGATGCTGCCGATCAAAGTCAGAGGCGCGCTGGCGCCGATCCGCAAGGATACCTGAACAAAACGCTGAACGGCATCCGTATCGTTTGTCATGCGCACCATCAACCTTCCGGTGTTGAAGTGGTCCAGGTTACCGTAAGAGAATTGTTGGATCTTGAGGAAGATGGCTTCGCGAAGATCTCGAGAGACGCTTTGGCCTACACGTACTGAGTAGATGCTGCTGCCTATGGCTACCAGAGTATCCAGAATGGTGATGCCAAGCATGATGGCCGATGTCGTCAAGATAGCATTCAGGTTGTTCTTCTTGATGCCTTGATCGATGATCTGTTCCACCAGGCGAGGAATCGAAAGGTCCATGCAGACCCTTAGGAACAGCAAAATCAAAGACAATGTAGCCAGTTTCCAGTAAGGTTTAACAAATGAAAATATTTTTCGGATGGTGTCCATGAATTTTCGACGGCAATTATAGAGTTTGAAAAAACGTAACTACTCAGCCCATAGTGGGCTCTAACGAAAGATTAGTGCAGTTCATTTCCTAAACCCATTCCAACAGCCCTTTACGCCAGGTGTACACTAAACCGGCGACCAGGATGGAAATGAAGAGGATGCCTTCCAGAACGGCAAAAATCGGCAGCTGGTTTAAGGACAGCGCCCAGGGAAAGAGGAAGACGGTCTCCACATCGAATACCAGAAATACAAGGGCAAATACATAATATTGAGCTTTAAACTGAATCCAGGACTCCCCAACGGTCTCGATCCCGCATTCATAGGTGCTCTGCTTGATCGGGTTTGGCTTGTGCGGTGCAACCAACGCCGAAAAGACAAGCGGCACGATTGGAACGATGATCCCTATGACCAGGAATAATCCGATATAAAGCCACTCATTCTGCATAAAACCTCCGTACCCGGGGAAGATATTGTCTTACAACTGCAGATTTGCAAAATCTACCATAAAGGAAACTGCTAAGGATAAAGGTGACCGTTTCAAAATTGGTAAAGCGGAGTGAAGCCTGGGGATGATAGCCACATCGAAAGCGAAGGGGGAGCTCAAGCGACCAGGGTTGCCAGATTCAAGCCATCGGAGAGGTGATTTCCATAGTAGGCGATCAGGCGGCTGACATTTAACACAGATTGCTCACGCTTATAGCCGCGCATGGAACGATAACGTTCCTTAACCCACCAACCAATTGCGCGTTCATCGGCATTGTTCGTCACTTCGTGGGTGCCTCTTCCCGCGATCTCTCTTCAACGGCACGCGGCACTTGCGATTCCTCCAAGTCGTGAATGTAGCGCTGGCCGCGCAGCAGCGAGGCGAGCGCCGCCAGGACCGACAGTACAACCGAGATCAAAAAAGCGATGTGCAGCCCATCCTCGAACGGCCCCGCGATCAGGCTGGGGAAGAAGGCCTTGCCCAACAGCTGCGCCCGCGCCGCCGCCGATAGGCTTTGAAGCACCTGCGACGGAAGCAGCGTGCCCAGCGGGTTGTAACCCAAAAACGCGGCAAAGAGCGCAGCGGTCGGCGGCAGTTTCGCGATGCCCAGGGCTGCACTGGTCGGCAGCCCGGCTTGGGTCAAACCACTGTAGAGCGCTGCCGGGAGTCTGGCAGCCAAGCCTGCCGTGACCATCGTAAAGATCAGGGTAATGCTCAATGTATTCGCCGTATTTTGAAAGGTCGATCGCATCCCGGACGAGACGCCGCGATGTTCCGCGGGTACGGAATTCATGATCGCGGTCGTGTTGGGGGCGGCGAACATGCCCATCCCCATGCCAATGACAAAAATGACGACAGCGAATGCGGGGAAATAGAAATTCGGCGGCAGCTGCATCAAGCCTATAAAACCCGCGGCGGTTAACAACATCCCGCCGGTCGAAAAGAACCGCGCGCCAAAACGATCTGACAGATACCCACTCAACGGGCCCATCACAAAGAATCCAGCGGTGAGCGGCAGCATGTAAATGCCCGCCCACAGCGGAGTGTCTTCGAAGTTATATCCGTGCAGTGGCAGCCAGATACCTTGCAGCCAGATGATCAGCATAAAGGTCAAGCCGCCGCGTGCAAGCGAGGCGAGGAAACCGGCGACGTTGCCCGCCAGGAACATCCGGATCTTGAATAATTCCAGCCGGAACATCGGCTCCGCCGCCCGCTGCTCTACAATGACAAAAGCGACCAAAAGCGCCGCTCCACCAGCCAGGCAGCTGATGACGAACGGGCTGCCCCAGCCCATACTCGAACTGCCATACGGCTCCAGGCCATAGGTCATGCCGATGAGCAGCGCCGTCAAACCCACCGCGAAGAGGACGTTGCCGGGTATGTCAAGCTTCTGGTGCTCCCGAATCTTGGCCGTCTCGTGCAGCGCCACATACGCCCAGATCGTGCCGCCGACTGAGAATGGAACACTGACAAGAAACACCGCGCGCCAATGAATCGCCGCGAGCACGCCGCCGGCGAGCAGTCCAATGAACTGACCTGAGAGCAGTGCGATCTGGTTTATGCCCATGGCCATCCCGCGTTGCTGCGGCGGAAAAGCGTCGGTCAGAATCGCGGTCGAGTTGGAAAAGAGGAACGCTCCGCCGACTGCTTGAACCAGACGAAAGATGATGATCTGCAGCGCGGCCCCGTTGCCTGTCCCCTGCACCAGGAACAGCAAGATCGAGCCGACCGCAAAGATCGCAAAGCCGAGATTGTAGAGACGCACGCGGCCAAGCATATCCGAGATGCGGCCGAACGTCACCAGCAGGGTTGCCGTGATGATCCCATAGCCCATCAGCACCCACAAGAGGTAATTGGTCTCGCCAGGCGCCAAGGGGTTAATGCCGATACCGCGAAAGATCGCGGGCAAGGCGATCAACACGATACTGCCGTCGAGTGCGGCCATGAACGCGCCCAATGTCGTGTTGGAAAGGGCGATCCACTTGTAATCGATGTGACCAAAGCGGCGACGCACGGGGTCGGCCTGTGGTTTTGCTGAACTCATTTGACTCAACTCTTCCTCCATTCTTGATCAAAATGGATCCACGGATCCATGCGAAAAAGCACTAAATTTCCCTAATGGCAACTTGTCCCTTCGAGCGGTTTTGCGAGAAATATCGATGGCATCGACTGGGCGATTTCCAGGCGGCGAATCATCCCACCCGCATTCCCGCGCCCACATGCCAGGTCGCACATCTCCGCAAAGATGAGCAGGTTCTTGTACCCGGTCAGGGTATCGTCGTCGAACAGCATCTGCGGAACTTAGCCTATAATCCGCCGGACTTCGCCTGCCTGACGGATGATGTCCAAGCCCGACACGCGTGCCGTGGGGGGGAGAAGCGTGATCAGCCTCTTGAGCGTAGTGGTCTTGTCCGCGCCGCTTGGTCCCTGCAGGCCAAACGCCTCGCCCGCTTCCGCCGCAATCGTCTACTGACCCGCGGCGGTCAGTTCGCCAAAGCGCTGTGTCAACGGATGGGTCTCAAAAATGGCCATCGTGTTCCCTCGCCAACATCCTTTCTTTCTCGCGCTCGGAGGTAAAGAGCGGGTTGAGCAACTGCATCGCCTGCACGACCGTCGCACGCTCGGCGGGGGAAAGCGCCGCCAGCACCTCGGCCAGGTAAGCTTGCGTGGTCGCCCGAGCCGATTTCAGGATCGCGCGCCCGCGTGCAGTGAGTTCCAGGGTCACGTAGCGGCGGTCTACCGCGTCGAACTTGCGCTCGCGCGTGACTAGGCAGCGCTCCACCAGCCCGTCCATCAACCGGCACATGGACGCCGGCGAAAGCCCGATGTGGTCCGCGACCGCGATGAGCGAAGTGCCGGAGTGCTGGTCCAAAAAACCGAGCGTGCGGAATTCGGGCACAGACAGGTCGGCGGCGCGGTGCTGACGCATATGGTCACGGATGGCACGCATTAGTTGGGGCACGACCTCGAGCAGCTCCGCCCCGGCTTCGTTGTGTGTCTCACTCATTGTAGTTTCCCTTTCTAATAATTACAAAATACAATAATATACCCATGAAATTGATTTGTCAACGCAAGTGGCAAGTGGGGGCACGGCTTTCACAAAGTAAGAGAATCGGTTGAAAGGACGAGGCGATTGATCGGGTTCATCGCATTGGTCAAACTCGCAATGTTTATGTATACAATATCCTAATCGCGGGAACGCTTGAAGAGTGGATGGGTCTCCTGTATTAAGCGTGGTGGCTTTCATATAGATTAACCCATCACCCTTTTTTCTGTTCACCCTCCACATCCAGATCCATCGTGTCGCTATTTCGGGCGAAATTTAGGTAGGTAAACATATCGGGCGTTTTGGTAAACCGATTATGAATTTAGGTAAAAGTAGCGGGGGTTTTGGTAAATGGTAGCTGATGTCTTATTGGATAATGAGATAGCGGACGGACATCCTGCATTGACAAAATTGTTCGAATTGGATATTATATCTATAAAGGATATATCCATTGTAGATGTACAAATTCGAGAGGCGAGATGACCCATGAAAAATCAGGCCCTTCCACCGCTCACACCGGCGGTGTATCATATCCTTTTGGCGCTGGCTGATGGGGAAAAGCACGGCTACGCAATCATGAAAGAGGTCGAGGCACAGACGCGCGGGCAGGTCAAGATGGGTCCCGGCACACTCTACGGCTCGATCAAGCGCATGCTGGCCGCCCAGATGATCGAAGAGGCGGATGAGCGCCCTGACCCCGACTTGGACGACGAACGCCGCCGCTATTACCGCTTAACCGGCTTGGGGGAGCAACTGGTCCGTGCAGAAAGTGAAAGGCTGGCACAGAGCGTGAGAGTGGCCCGCCAAAAGCACGTCCTGACCTTCGCATAAATCCGGAGGGGCGTTGTGAAAGCGAATCGCTGGATCGACCTTTCCCGACAAGTCTATACCCGCCTGCTATCTCTCTACCCCAGAGATCATCGAACCGAGTATGGATCGTCCATGATCCAGGTCTTCACGGATCAATGCCGTTCCGCTTACCAAGACAAGGGAACATGGGGCCTTTTTCCCCTGTGGGCGCGTAGCCTCCTGGATCTGGTCATCAGCGCCTTAAGGGAACAGATCACCTCGCCGCGTGCCTCCTGGGGACTTCTAGAGGCTGTTCCGAATACTCCTCTGCCCTGGAAAGGAGTTTCACTCGTATTGATCCCGGGATTGATCTTCTTCATCAGCCAAATTGGTCAGCTGACCGGCCAGGACTGGTTTTTCTTGATGCTTTATCGGGCCGGCTATTTCCTAATCATCCCCGTCGTGCTGGTCTGGGCCTGGAAACGTACCTTCCCAGTTTGGGGCCTGATCCCCTTAGGTTTATTGATCAAGACGCTGGTAGACGCGGGAACGCGACTCCAAGAATTATCACTAAACTCTGACAACCCGATCTCTGCCCGGTTGATGAATGCAGTAGCGAAAACCATGACCTATGAACAAATCGGCGTCGTAATAGGGATCCTGGCACTCATCGTCTTTCTGGTCGTTTTGGAGGCGCGCCGTCAGCCTCTCTCTCCGACCGCCTGTGTCTGGGCAGGGAGTTATCTCTTGCTTACTGCCATCAACATCCTTGCAAGTTACTGGACCTATGGCCCCTTTCCCGGGTTTCCGCACCACTTCAATGCTGTAATGGTCCATTATTTGGGTTCAGTTGGACCTACCCTGTTTCTATCCGACATGGGCTTTTTGCTGGGGGTACTCCTGGGCACGCAACTCGCACGCAGGCAGGGGCATCTCGCGATCCTGGTGCCACTCGGATACTTGCTCCCCGCGGTCCTTTATGGGCGTTTTTATTTCGTCCGGGGCCCTGATGCGCTTTTCTGGGTCAGCACAGGGGTCTTTGCCTACCGACTGGTGATTGCAGTCATTGCGCCGGTTTGGATCGTCCGTTCCGCTTCGGATCGTAGCAAACGGCGGGCCGCGGCGATTGCCCTGCTGGTTGGAATCGGGATCCAACTCGTTGAAACTCATTGGTTCTGGGGCCCGATGGATGGGGTTACCGCCATCTATGCTTTTTCGGTTCCGCTCATCACCGCAGCTGGAATTGCCTTGGCCCTCTCCCTTTACCAGGGAAACGTACCCACGCCCACTGCCGTTGTGCCGGCGGGAAAAGCAACGGAATCAGCAATGGTATGAGTTGCTTTTCAAGCGAGTTAGACATAAGTAAATAGAAAGGGCAAATCGAACTCGCATCTTTCCAGGAAGTTGATCGGCTTATTGCTGTCGAATGTCTGCTGACCATACAAATTTGGAAAAACATGAGAATGGCCCGAATTATCGAGTCGTGTGACTCTGGTCGCCGTTGTCAGCACCCTATATCCAAAACGTCAAATTCCGTTGAGAGAGGATCTCAATTGATTATTTTTAAAAAGAGACGGTAGAGTGACAATATTTCTGGACCGTTTTGACCTATCTTCGCAAGGGGATTGACCGGGTGGGATACCGATTCGAATGTCAGACCTCTCTCAAATTCGTTGAAGGATGGATACACCATGAAAAAGGTGCGTTATTTCTCGATCATCCTCACATTCGTGTTGGGTGCCTGTTCGATACTTATCCAGTCCACCGTCGAACCGACCTCCCTGCCCACTTCGCAGCTAATGGAGACCTCAACGAGCCAATCGGTCCTCTCTGCGCAACAAGGGAAACTCCTGATTAGAACATCCGCCGGCTATTTCATCACCAACCCCGATGGATCGAGCTCCAGCCTCGTCATTCCCCATTCGGACACGATTATGAACGCTGCGCTTTCCCACGACCGTACTCGGGTGGCATTTCTTTCGGAAGGCATTCTTACTATCAAGAACATTGAAACAGGAGAAACGGAGGCTCTCAATCAGGAAAGGGTCGGGGGTACACCAGGTGGTATCGGCTGGTCGCCCGATGATCAAGCCATCGGGTTTGATTGTTCTCCCATGACCAAACCCGTGTTCGAAATTTGCATGGTCAAGCTGGGCGATGGCCGTGTCCAGATCCTGACCCATGTGGAGCAGTATGCCTTGCCAAACCAGGATCTCATGGGCGGAGGCGCTCGATTCGGCAGCTGGAGCGGGGATGGGACTGAAATCGCGTTTGTCACCCAATTCGCGATCCCTGGAAAGGGTGCGGCTCAGGGGATCGTACAATTGTTAAATATTGCCAGCGGGCAAGTTATGACCGTCTTTGATGAAAAAAGCCAAGACAGGATTTCCATCGTGACTACCGCGGCCATCTCGCCGGATGGACGAACAGTCTTGTTTAATGGTAAATTGGATGGCAAGGGAGAGATTTTCCAGATCAATACAGATGGTAGCGGCCTGAGGCAGGTAACCAGGCCTGACCACCCTTATGATATTGGCGGGCCGGTCTGGAGTCCATTTGGAGATCGCTTTTTTGCATATGCTGCCAAGGTCGGTGACCCCAAGATAACTGGTGTCCCATCGTTGTTTTCCTTGGACGGAAATCTCATTACGCAGCTGAATATAGATGGAGATGTACTTTCCTGGATAAAATGAGGTGAAGAGAACGCAGAGATTTTCAGGAAAAAGTTGGGCGTGGATAAGGATGCTTTTTATCTGTCTTTAGATAACCAAGGGGAGGATCACCTGCTCCGACAAAGACTTCGCTAGATCGCTCGAAAAAGGGATCAGCCCGCGATAATCCGGGAAGCGTTCCCGCCGAGGGGTAATCTAAGGAGGGTCATGCAGTACTCAAGGAAAATAGCAGTTAATACTGGAGAGAAACAGAGAAAACACCGCAGGAACGGTCCCGGCTTCCTGTCCCGTTTTCCCTTTTTTCTCGTTAAACCTATAGATCCTATCCAGGTGAAAACGGGTACGCTCCAATTTGAATCCTGGTGACGAGAAGGCCTTTGACCGAAACGATCCCATCCCTCATAGCTAGTCCAGTCGATGAAACCGACCTGGTTTCCGAGGCCCAGCGCGATCCGTCGAAGTTCACGGCGCTCTACGACCGTTATCTTCGGCCGATCTACCGCTACCTGTACAGCCGGGTGGGCAGCGCGCAGGATGCGGAGGACCTGACTGCACAGACCTTCCTGTCCGCTTTTGAAGCCTTGCCTCGCTACCGCCATCAAGGACATTTCTCCGCCTGGCTCTTTACCATCGCTCGCAATCGGGTCCGGGACCATTACCGACACAAGACGATGGGAATGCCTTTGAATGAAAGCCATCCCGATCCCGCGGACGATCCCCTCGTCCAGGTCGTTCGCTCCGACCAGCTGGCCCACATGGCCGAAGCCATCCGCAGCTTGAATGAGGGTGAGAAGGAGCTCATCCGGCTGCGTATAGCGGCGGAACTCTGTCCTTCTCCGAGATCGGGGCCTGCCTGGGGAAAAGGGAAGAGGCGGTCAAGAAATCCTTCTACCGGTTGATGACCCGGCTGAAGCGCCAGCTGGAGGTAAGCCATGAGTGATCCCGGAACCATACTGGAACTCGAAGAACATCTGCGCCAGGCCCTGGTGATCCCTGAGCCCGATCCGGAATTCGCCCAGACACTACGCTCGCGACTTTACGCCCAGGCGGCAACGCCGGCAGCTCACCGCTCCAAGACGCGGCGTATGGTCTGGGCTCTCGTCCTGGGGCTCGTCCTGCTTATCGCCCTGACCGTATGGATCATTGGCCCTCAGCGGGTGGCGGCAGAGGTACAAAAACTCTTCGAGTACATCCCGGGCTTCGGGATTGTTGAACAGAACGCGCCGCTCCGCGCTCTAGAAAAACCGGTTTCTCAGACCCGTGACGGCATTACCCTGACCATCACCCAAGCATTCCTCAGCCCGGAAAAAACGGTAGTGACCTATACCCTGGAAGGTGTTCCCTGGTACGCCTACTCCCACAACGAAGCCGTCCACGGCTGCATCCAGGGGGCTGCGCTCCGCCTCCCGGACGGAACGCTGCTTCCGTTCATCGGCGGGGGAGGCCCTCCAACCCAGGTGACCGTCAACTTTCCGCCGATCCCTGCAAAGGTAGATTCCTTCACCTTCGTGCTGCCCTGCATCCAGGACACGCTCCCAGGACTCGCCCCAGAGAATTGGGTACTCCCCCTGCGGGTTGTCCCCGCCGGGGCAGCCCTCACCGCCATGCCGGTGATCGAGGTCTCGCCCTCCACTCAGCCGCAGCAGAATACACCGCTTCCTCCTAAAAATCCTCTAGTTCTGCTCAAAGTGATTGACACCGGCGATAATTACGTGCTACTGGGGGAATTCCGCCAGGCCGACGCCTCGGATGCCTCCGTCCCAAGCGGATCCTGGTGGTCTGCCGGCTTGGAGAAGATCACGGACGCTTCCGGCCAGGCGGTCTTTGACACCGTGCCATACGACCCCAGCCTGCTGCTCCCCCCAAGCGGGTCGGGTGCCGAACCCTGGTCGTACCAGATCGGAAAGACCTTCACGCCGCCTCTCACCATCACATACCGCGGCCAGGATATCTTTCCCGCGGATCCTAATGCCACCGCCGCAATCGACTTCGATGCCGGGCCAAGCCCGCAACCGGGGCAGGAGTGGGTGCTGAACCAGGATTTTTTCCTGGCGGGCCATGCGATCCGGTTGACATCCATCCAGGCGGTAGGAAACACCGGATACGAATTCTCCTTCGAGTCCTCCGATCCAGCCATCCACAATCTGAACGTGGCTATTTCCGGCTACATGGCTGTCGGGGGAGGAGGTGGCAACGCAGGCACCCCTTCGGGTCAATGGCAGACGGACCTGGATTACACCGTTCAACCCAAAGGCAAATTGGAGGTCGTGCTGTCCGGACTGACCCTGTACGGAGAAACCAAAACCTGGCAGCTCCAGTGGAGCCCTGCGGCGGCAGAGCCCGGTTCTCCCTCCCTGTACGGGATCAGCATGGGAATCGACCGGATCCTATCCACCGATGCCAGAACCTACCTGCTCGGCCACACGAGTTGGACAGACAGCCGCATCTCAAGCGCCGTCCCGGTCGCTGGGTCCTTCACCGCTACTGATTCGCAAGGACAGGCGGTGCCCCTCGAGCCGGCGAACGGCCAGGATGCCGGCCTGACCCTCGGGCCGAACCAATGGCTGTGCCGCATCGCCGGGAACGGCTTCGCCGCGCCGCTTACCCTGCGCGCGACCCAGATGGAGGTCACATTCAAACAACCGGTCCAGTGGACCCTTGATCTTCGCCCGTACGGCTTCGATGGCTCGGACGCCCAGCTCGGCCGGACCTGGAAGATCGGGTTGAACCCGCTGGAGGTGCCCGGCCTAATAGCCGTCCCCCACTGGATCACTTACATCCGGTCAGGCAATCTAAGAGGGTTGGATATCCTCATAGAAGCCGACCCGGCGCTCCTGGCACTGCCCTTTTCGATCGCAAGCGGAACGAACTCCCAGGGGACGCCCGTATTCCAAAGCGGCGGCACATCAACCAGGGATCCGGCGTCGGGCCAGCTGCTCTCCACCGTCCTGACCAAGGGCAATATCACCTTTCCGATGGTCTTGAGCGCCAGTGGGGAGACGGTTAGTGGAACCTGGGAGTCGATTTGGGCCCAACCCGTGACTGGTCCAACAGCATCTCCAGCCCAAGCTATCCAGCCTTAAATACAAGGAGGAAGCGGGGTCGTCGCTGAATATCACTGTGCTGCGACGGATGCAGCCTGCCTGAACGGCCAAACCGACCATCCTCTTACCAGGTGGTCTATCTATGTACCGCCATGTAAGGGAGACGAGACCCTCGGACCGGAGTCGGACCCCTCAACCGGAAAGTTCCTGATTTTGGGTGGATGCGAAGAGTGGTTCGATGTTTCAACCGGAAGTTTTAGCGTTCAATATTTTAGCACTCCATAAGAAGATGTTAATGGCTTGCAACTCTTGGTCAATTTCCTGGTGGAATGCGACTTGTATTGGGACTGTTATCAGAATCAAGGAGATGGAAAACCACAGAAAGGTCATTCTGGATTCATAATTTCAATAATGACGATGCTGTTATTCCTCACTGGCGGCTGTTCTCACCCTCCGACGGTCCAAACTCTCAGCGCACAGGAAAAAACATCATTACCTTCTATGCCTGACTCGGCACTCATTGGTACTACTGCACTCCGTTCGTGAATGCCAGTTTTCGCTGACGGGAGCGGCCTCCCGCCGAGGCGATGATGAGCGTCCCCCAGTCCGGGCGAGGCTACGCTGCCGGTCACGGATCAGTCACAGCGTGTTTCGATAGCGTGACCTGCCCGTCATCCCACCGTGACAGACGCATCTTAAAATAATATAGGCTTCTCAGCCAAAGCCGACAGCTGGGCGGAGGTCCTGCCGTATACGCCAGACGAAATGAGCGAGGTCGTTCCGTACAATTGCCAGCTGGTGTTTGATTCACTCAAGGTTTCCGTCTTTTGATGGTCTCCTCAGATGAAATGTAACCGAAAACTCTTCTTTCTCGGCCTTTTGGCAGGAGCTCTCCTGATCGGAGGTCTGCTGGCTTATACGTTTGCCGGACTCCCGAGCGTCGATTCCCTGCCCCAGCATCTAAAACAACCCAGCTTACGAATTACCGACCGGAACGGCCGCCTGCTCTATGATATCCTGCCACCGGACAGCGGCCGGCATGCGGTCGTTTCACTGGACCGGTTACCCCCCTGTATGAAACAAGCCACCCTGGCTGTCGAGGACAAGAACTTCTACCAGAATCCCGGCGTGGACCTCGAGGGCATCCTTCGAGCTTTTTGGATCAATTTGTGGGGCGGGGAGACGTTGGCAGGCGGCAGCACCATCACCCAACAGGTGGCGCGCAGCCTGTTGCTATCGGATGAAAGCAACCAGCGGACCGTTCGGAGAAAGCTGCGAGAGGCGCTACTGGCCTGGCAAATGACGCGCAAATATTCCAAAGACGATATCCTGGCCCTGTACCTCAACCAGACCTACTACGGCAGTTTTGCTTATGGGGTGGAAGCGGCCTCACAGACCTATTTCGGCAAGCCGGCCGCGGATCTGTCGCTGCCCGAGTGTGCCCTGCTGGCCGGTCTGCCCCAGGCGCCCAGTTTGTACAATCCCTTCTCCAATCCAGAGGGTGCCCTGAAGCGCCAGCAGGTTGTCCTGGGTTTGATGAAAAAGGATGGTTTCATCAGCCAGGAGGAAGTTCAGCAGGCCGAACAGTCCCCGTTGAGTTACAACCAGACGCCTTTCCCGATCAATGCCCCTCACTTTGTCTGGATGGTCAAGGATCAGGTCGACAGCCTGTTCGAAAGCGGTGCGCTGGACCAAAACGCGAGCCTGGTCGTCCGTACCACGCTCGACCTGGATATCCAGCGGATCGCCGAGGCGGCCATCGCCCGTCAGATCGCCCGGTTCAAGAATGACCAGGGGATCGACCATCATGTGAACAATGCCGCCCTGGTCGTCCTGGATCCCCGCACCGGGGAGATCCTGGCACTGGTGGGCAGCGCGGATTATTTCAACGCCGGCATCGATGGCGCAGTCAATATGGCCACTTCCCCACGCCAACCGGGTTCGGCGTTCAAGCCATTCATCTACGCAGCCGCTTTCGATCCCCAATCCAGTTCCCCCTGGACGGCTGCCACCCCCATCCTGGATGTGCAGACCGTGTTCACCACCCAGGACGGCAAGAGCTACATTCCTGCGGATTACGATACCCTGGAACATGGCGTCATTCCAGCCAGGGTGGCGCTGGCTTCCTCATTGAATATCCCGGCAGTCGCCACACTCGACAAGGTGGGCGTGAACAACATGGTCAACCTGGCGCACCGTTTGGGGATTGCTTCCCTGGGCGACCCGAATGAATTCGACCTTTCCCTCGCCCTGGGCGGTGGGCAGATGACTTTGCTGGAGCTGACCACCGCATATGCGACCCTGGCCAATCGTGGTTTCTACCCCGGGAATACCGCCATTCTGGATATCCGGGATGCGGACGGGAATTTACTCTACACCCCGAAAAATGTCCCACAGATCCAGGTCTTCGACGAGCGCGTGGCCTGGCTGATCAGCGACATCCTCGGCGATGACCAGGCGCGTCAGATCGGATTCGGCTTGAACAGCACCCTCAAGCTGGATCGGCCGGTGGCGGTCAAGACCGGCACCACCTCCAACTTTCACGATAACTGGACGGTCGGGTACACACCCAGCCTGGTTGTGGGGGTGTGGGTCGGGAACAGCGACTACCAGGCCATGCAGGATGTGAATGGGCTGACCGGCGCGGCGCCCATCTGGCAGGAGACCATCCGGGCGATATTGCAAAACCGGCCCGTGGAAGACTTTGTACGGCCGCCGGATATGCTGCAATTGGATGTGTGCACCTACTCCGGGCAGCTACCGACCTCGCTGTGCGACAAGACCCACCTGGAATGGTTCATCCCCGGCACCCAGCCGACCCACCTCGACACCGTCTACCAGCAGGTCTGGGTCGACTCGGCCACGGGCCTCATGGCGAACGACTCCACGCCGCTCGCCCGGCGCCGACCGGTCATTGTCCTGGACCTCCCTCCCACGGCCGAACGATGGGCCCACTCCCAAGGGATCCGACTGCTCTCCGACCTGACCGTCCAGCCGGCTGTCCCCCAGTCCGAGGGACTGGTAATGCTCTCCCCCGAACCGGATACCACCTACCGCATCTCCGATACGCTGGCCTTGTCGGATCAGCAGCTGCCCATCGAGACTGCAGTCGGTCAGGGCTTGAGTGGCATCTCGCTGTGGGTGGACGGCCGGCAGCTGGGGAGCTGCGCATCCGCGCCCTACCTGCTCTGGTGGCAGCTCTCTCCAGGGACGCACCAGTTCTGGGCGCAGGGCGTCTCGACCGACGGGCGAACCGTGAAAAGCAACGTCATCCAGATCACGGTGACTCAATAAGAACAGGCTGTGCAAATGCAAATTGCACAGCCTGTTTTGCAGCCTGATACCCCCCGGCTATGGCTTTACAAGAAATGTACTGCCAGCGCTCCTCCCGGCGACATCCGGGAAGTAGAATTCACTGCCGGTGACTGGCAGGACGTTGAAGGTGCCGGCGGTCGAGGCACGCGCCATGTAGGTGACGACATACGTGCCGGCCGGCAGATAATCCGCCGACATCACCACCTTGGTGTCATAGATTTGCTTGTAGTAGAAGAACCACGAGCCCCAGCCATACAAATTGTAATCCTGGGTTGTGTAGGAATCTGGGACCTGCTGCGAGGTCTGCAGGGAGGCGTCGATCGCCTCCAATCCGGCCGGGAGTGGGTCATCGATGACCACATAGTGCAGACTGTCTGGGACGACAATCGTCAGGCGTACCTGTATCAGGTCGTTTCTTTGAGCCTCTGTGATCGGGGTTTTGGGATCGCCCGGGCGGAAATACTGGCGCGAGAGGATGATGCCCTGGTCCAGCGGAAGAACGGAGGCCACCGGCAGGGTGGAATCCAGGTAGGCATCGTAATACAGCGCGCCCTTGCCACTGCCCCTCGTCAGGACCAGCGCATTGACCGCATGGGTCAGGAGTTGCTCCGCTGTGATATGCAGGGTATTGATCTCCATCAGGTGGGCCACATCCGCCTGGCCGGATTCAAGCAACTTCCCGTTCAGACCGACGGCGTAGGAAAAGTTCGTTTGGAACTCCCCTGAGAAACTCAACCAGTTGGTGAGGGCCATCAGCGACCAGGCGGTCTCCTGCGTGGAAGACCAGTGGCCGGCAGAGCTCTGCTTCATCAGCCAGCGGATGCCGTTGGGAATGAGTGCGTTCTTCGGATCGACCTGGATCAACGCGTTGAGCACGATGGCGGTCGTACGCTCGTCGGTGTTCCAATTCCAGTAATCCACGCTTTTTTCGTTCCACCAGGCGCTGGAGGCGGACTTGGCTGCGGCGGTGTCGATCGCGGACAACAGCATCTGGATGCGTTCATCCTGAGGATTGGACAGGAACATGGCCTGCATCAGGAAAGCCTGCCCATAAATATCCAATCCGCTCCGGTGCGCATACAGCTCGGTTGCCTTGGCATCGGCCGGCTGTCCGCCTTCCGCCAGGGCAAAGAGCATGAATGCCACCTGGTTGTTCTGCCAGTTTTCCTGATTGGTGGCGATTTCCGGCAAATTGGATACAAGGTATTTCAGGCCGTTCCCGAGCACGCTGTCCGAGACGGTGTAGCCGGACTTGCGGGCCTCCACCAGTCCGACGATGACGTAAGCACTGGTGGTGGGCTGGCTGGGCGAACCGGGCCACAACCCCCAGCCGCCGTCGACGTTCTGATTGCTGTTAATGCGCTGGAGCGCCGGGAGGACATTCTCGTCCAGCGATTTCTGCAGGTTGCTGGACGATCTTCCGGCCAGGCTCAGGGCGCGCAGGCTGAGCAGGTTCGGCAGGAAGCGCGAGACGGTCTGTTCCATGCAAAAGTACGGATAGTCCTTAAGGTAGGTCAATCCACTGATCATGGAAGCGGCCAGAGAGGGGGATGTTTCCACGGTCAGGCTGGGGTTGGAAGAATCGACCGACTGCGGCAGGAGCACTTCCTGGGTGACCGAGTCGGCTGCTGTCAGGGCCCCCGCGCTGCCGACCGTTTCGGTGACGTGGTATGCCAGGACCGGCAGGCCCTGTCCCGGCAGCGTGGCCAGGGTCGGGCGGGTAGAATCGCTGTAGCCGCCTCCGTCGGCCTCGGCCACCAGATCCACGCGGGTGGCGTCGCGCTGGACAGTCAGATCCCAGGTGACGTAGGCCTGCTGTCGGGCGGGCACCTGGATCGTCTGGTCGGCTTCGGACTGGAGGGTGACCCCCGCGGCGGTCGTCAGGCCGACTTTGACGGCCAGGGCGCTGTCCGTGTTGTTGTGCACGACCGCTCCGATCTGCACCTGATCGCCGCTCACCAGGAAGGTCGGCGTTTGCAGTTCGATGGACAGCGGGAGTGTGCTGACGATCTCCTGGGTGGCCTCCCCCACGCGCGTATCGGCGGTGACGGCGCGGGCATCCATCTGCCAGGTGGTCAGGTTGTCGGGCAGGGTGACCCGCACCTCGGCAGTACCATCCACGCCGGTGAGCACCTGTGCCGCCCAGTAGGCGGTGTCCTTGAAGTCCTGGCGGACCGTGATGATGCCCAGATTGTCATTGCCCTTGCCGCCTCCACCGCCGCTGTGATCACCGCCGGGTGTTGTAGCCTGGTAATTGGCGTTGAAGTCTTCGGCGTTGACCACGATCGAGTTGGCCGTTTGCACCCCCAGGGCGCGGATCGGATAGAAAGCCGCGAGGGGGGTTAAGGAGTTGGAAGGCGCCAGGGCCAGGGCAGCCTTATCGATCAGCGCCAGCGAAACGTCCGCCTGGACCGGCTGGCCGGACAGGTTTTTCGTCACCACGGTATAGGTTACGTCCTCCCCCGGTTGGGCGGAGGATTTATCGCTCAGGATACTGACGTTGAGATCCTGCTGGCTGGGGTTGACGTTGAGGCTGGCCATACCGACCTTGAAGTCGGATGGATGCTCGGCGTCGGCCCCTTTGACCACGGTGATCGAGAGGTACATGATGGGCGCCATGTCCGCCGTGATGGGCAGCTCATAGATGGTGCTGTTGCTGTCCAGCTGGATCACTTTTTTCTCGTAAATATGACCGCGCTCCAGCGTGAGCAGGGCATAGACTTCACCCTGAAAGGGCTGGGCGATCAGGATGCGGGCCGTGTCCCCGGGGTTGTAGGATTTCTTGTCGGCGATCAGCTGGAAGCTCCGATCATTGGTTTGCTGCCAGGCGGTGTAGCCAGTGCTCGAGACCCAAAGGTAAGATGAGGCCTTCGCCTTGCGGCCCTGGCGGTCCTGGACGGTAACAATGGCTTTATATTCCCCGCCCTGCGAGGGGGTAAAGGCAACCTGGGCCAGGCCGTTAGCGTCCGTCACGGCGGAGACCGTGCTGACCGGAATGTTCTTGACCGAAGTCACCCATTGGGAAACGCCGTTCACGTCCTGCTTGACCACGCTGAACCACTGCTGGTTGACGATCTGCACGCTGACGACCTGCCTGGCCACCGGCTGGCCGTTCAGGTCCAGCACAACGAGGTGGAAGGTCTGGGCCTGCCCCTGGGTCCCGACATACTCATCCGACCGGATGCCCGGGTGGAGGGCGCTCGAGTACACGATCAGGCTGGTTTGATCTCCGACCAGGCTCCCCCCCACGTCGGTCACGTTGACGCTGAACGAAGTCTGCTGGTTGGTGTTGTTATTGTTCAAGCTGGCGGTTTGGGTGAGTTCGAAATGGCCGTTTGCGTCCGTGGAGCCGCTGCCATTCTGGATGACGGAATTATTGGATGGCCCGCTGTCGTAGGCGTAATAATTGGAATAATCGTAATCGCTGAAGCTGTATGGATTGTATGCATCCGGTGGATTGTAGTCCGTCGGGGTCGTCTCCATGAACCAGTTCACCTGGGCGTTCGAGACATTCCCGCCGGAATAGTAGGCGGCCTGGAGGCTGAATTTGACCGGGTCGCCGACGACAGCCGAGCCCGGGGTGACCACGGTGGTCACTTGGAACTCGGGTTTGATGTATTCCGCGACCCGGAAGGGCACACCGCCGATGCTGGCGTCATCCCCGGCAGACTGGCGTACAGCAATGTCGTAGTTGCCCACCTCGGCGTCCGCGCCGAGCTGGAAACTCCCGGAAAATGAGCCATCCTTCGCCAGGGAAGCCGCTCCCTCGTAGAGCTTGCCCTGGTCGTTTTCGATGGTCACATCGACTTGCTTAAAGCTTGGCAGGCTGTAATGCAAGTCATCGTTGGAGCGGACGACGCCCTTGTAGAAAACAAGCTGGCCGGGGCGGTAGAGCGCCCGATCGGTGTAGACATAGGCGAAGTTGCTCGCGACAGGGCTGTAAAAATCCGTCCAGATCCCGAACTGGCCCTCGCTCACCCCCGAGCCCCATTCCAGGGCGGTCATCGCCAGGTGGGCGGAGTCGTCGGTGCGTGCATAGTTGACCGCGGCCGCATTCTGGATGTAGGCCAGGCCATCCGCATCGGTCTCTGCCTGTCCGACCACCGCCATCTTGTCGTTATAGAAGATCACCGGGACATGGGCGACGGGCTGACCGGTCTCCTGATCCACCAGCCAGGCCAGCGCCTCGTTCTGGCTGGCTTTCAGGATCAGGCTGTCGGGAGCGACGATCAAGATGGCGCCCTGATTGTACTGGGTGCGTCGGGGGGCCGGATCGGCGGTCATGCCGATGAAGTAATACCCCGGACTGAGCGGGCCGGCCGCTTCGAGGTCCAACCGGATGCGGCCCACCGTATCCTGAGCAGCACTCAGCGCGGGAGTCCATTCCTTTAAAGGTTTTTTGCTGGAATTGTCCAGGTCATTCAGCTCGGAGGAGTCCTGCAGCAGGGCGGCGAATTCCGGATAGGACAGTGCATACAGGGAGACTTTCGCCGATGTCAGGTTGGTGTATTCGAAGAAGACAGGTTTCGCGGCCTTGGCCCGGTAGACCAGGGGGTAGTACGGAAGCACCAGGTTGGCATACGGGTCCAGCCCGGCGGTTTCGAAGCTGAAGGAATAGGCATTATTGATGGTATAGCCGTAGATGTCGGACATTCCGGGCAGCAGGCGGACCACATATTTCGTGGAGGGTTCCAGGCCGTAGACATTCAACTGGTACTGACTGTCGTCATAATTCAGCTGCACGGGCTGCTTGGGCTGGGGCGTGATGACGATCCGGCCTTTGAAACTGTCGATGTTCATCGGGGAGGCGAAATCGATGTACATGGCATCAGAAAATCCGGATCCTTTTCCGGATTGTGGAGAAGCATCCACGATCCGGGGGAATGGGATCGTGGATAACTGTGTCTGGTAGCTGTCTTGAAGGGTCCCCCCGTCCTGGGCCCTGGCGGACCGGTCGATGGTCAGGTCGTAGAAACTGGCAATGCTGTACCTGCCGACCGGCTCGATCGTGAGGGTGGTATCCCCGTCCTGCCAGGAAAGCTGGATGGGAAAATCGACCCCGGTCTCCCGATTGCGCACCGTCAGCGCGGCCTCCACGCTCTTCTCGTCCATGCCCTGGTTGAAGGTCAGCACGAAGCCCTGATTGAGCAGGATGCTGCTCGTCGCCGGGATTTCACCGTCATCTTTAAGAGCGAAAGTGGTCACCTGCGGCGAGCCGGTGGTGAATCCCCAGACATCATCCTGCTCCAGGGTGCTGCCGGTAGTGTCCACGAGGCCGGCGTGCACCCGTACCTGGTAGCTGGTCCCACTGTTCAAACTCGGCGCGGGCTGATAGACATACACGGAGGAACTCACCCATTCCCCGCTTCCGGCCACGGGTGGGGTGATCTCAATGGGGCTGGGCAAATTGGATTGATCTTCAAGGCTCATGAGCGGGACAACCGGCTTATTGAAGATCACCGTAATGGCGCTCTTGATATCGACGGACGTGCTGGCGTTGGCCGGGGAGACCTGTCCCACCACCAGCGCGTCCGTGCTCTTGAATTCGATCCGCAGCGCGCTTGCCAGGCGGGTCCCATCTGCGCCAGCCGCACCCGTCGAGAGGATGGCCGTGTAGTTTTTGGCGGGCAGCAGGGCCTGACCGGGCCTGTACTGCAGGGTTCTGTCGTTCAACCAGGTGACAGCCCCGGAGACCGGAATATTGGATTCGTCGACGAATGACCAGGCTGTGGCGGTCCTGGTCTCATCCATGGAGCGGTCAAAGGTGATCTGGATGGTTGGGGAAAGGTCCAGCCTCTGCCCCGGGATGGGGGACTGCTGCAGAATCTGGGGCGAATTCGCCGGCGTGACTTTCACCGAAAGGGGCACGGAGGCTGTCGGCGGAGGTTTTCCCTGACAGGTTGACAGGAAAAATACGCAGATCACCGCCGCAATGGAAGTAAGCCAACGCGAATAGATTTTCATGGTCACCCTCTTTTCACAATTAGGACGGATGGTTGATCCAAGGTTAATAGCAGCGTATGCCCCCGGCTGGCACCGCATCATGGAGATGCATGTTCCGGTGTTGATCAGGCGAACTGATCCCGAGCGTTAGCTGGCTGCTTCGGTCCGGGGGATACACCCCTAATGGATGGATACGGTTAATGAATAATTCACCACCTGGCCATGATTCGGAATGACCTCGATCACGTAATCCTGCGTTTGCGGCAGGACTCCCGTCCAGGTGTTGGCATTGGCCGTTGAGCTCAGGAGGGAGCCGGTGGCAAGTCCGAAGATGTCCAGGTAAGCAGTCGTAGAGGGGACATTCAGCGTTGCCGTAAGGGTCTGATTGGCATTCCAGTTGAATCCATAGGAAAAGACGTATCCATTGACGGTGGTGCCGTTCAAGATGACGGAACCGGAGGAGAGCGAGACCTGCTGGGCCACTTTGGCCGTCAGGGTGTAATTCTCCGTGGTTGCGCCTCCGATCACCTGGATGGTGTACAGTTCCGTCCTGGGCAGCAGCCCCTGCCAGTGCGTCAGCTTGTTGGACGGATCGAGCAGCTTCGAGCCATTCGGTTCGGAAACCCCCAGGGTGACGTCATTGTTCGGGGAATCCATGATCAGGATCATGGGCTGGGACTGTCCCGCCGCCAGCGTATACGTCACAACCTGCCCGTGTTGGACCCGGCCCTGCACGACCCCCGCGGTGGACCCGGGCGTGAAAACGATGTCTCCCAGCGCGGGCCCTGCGGACAGCGTGAGTGAATAATTCACCACCTGGCCATTGTTCGGAATGACCTCAATCACATAACCCTGCGTTTGGGGTAAGACCCCCGTCCAGGTGTTGGCTTTGGCCGTAGAGCTCAGGAGGGAGCCGGTGGCAAGCCCGAAGATGTCGATGTAGGCCGTGCTGGAGGGGACATTGAGAGTCGCAGTCAGGGTCTGGTCAGCGTTACCGCTCCATGCGTAGGAAAAGACGTACCCATTGACGGTTGTGCCGTTCAAGGTGATGGAGCCGGCACCGGGTCCGAGTTTGACCTGCTGGGCCACTTTGGCGGTCAGGGTGTAATTCTCCGTGGCTGCGCCTCCGATCACCTGGATCGTGTACAGTTCGGTCCTGGGCAGCAGCCCCTCCCATCGTGTCCATTGGTTGGCCGGATCGAGAAGCTTCGAGCCGTTCGGTTCAAAAACCCCCAGGGTGACGTCATTATTTGGGGAATCCATCATCAGGATCATGAGCTGGGACTGGCCCGCCGCCAGCGTATACGTCATAACCTGTCCGGGTTGGACCGTGCCCTGCACGACCCCCGCGGTGGTCCCGGGTGTCATGACAATGTTCACCGCAGAAGGGGTTGCAGTGGCGACCGCCTGGGACGTTGGGGTGGGGGTGGGGGTGGTAGCAGCCGTGGTCGGGGAGACAACGGAAGTGGGGGTTGACGTGGAATGTTCGAGGCCGATCTGGAACGTGCCGTTGCAGGCCGTAATGGCGAGAAGAATGACAACAGCGGATAAAATGTAGGATTTCATGGGACCTCCTGGCTTGGACCGGATCACACTCTTATTCTAGGACATCCTTGCCAGGAAGTGGTGGCAGATAAGTCACTCTTTCGAAACCTGCTGTTACCGATCCGTGACAGGCTGCGTGCGCCGATCTCCCCCCGGACGATAACCAACCTGGCGCGGCAACTCCGAGATAATTGGCCGACTCACTGCCTTTGTTATAGGCATGCCGTACCGGCATCTTCCTGGCGATGCCCAGGGGAGGTCAGGGAGCATATCCTCAGGCTGACCGGCAACCCGATCGTCGGCCCGAACGGGGAATTGGAGGCGATCATTCGCAGTTCCGGCAAAGAAGAGCTGGTACATGCGTTGGAAGTGATCGCCGAAATGATCGACGGCTGACGGTTTGCAAGATGGAAATCCTTACAATTTGTTGATTCGATTTTGGAATAGGTATATACTGAATGCAAATGACCTAAAACCGGTAATTAAGTTAAGGGGCGGTCGAAATTAGGGGTCGAAAAGGATAATTAAAATAATCAGGCGACATTTAGGTAATAAATAAATAACTTAATCCTCTGATTTAGGTAAAACGCTATATGTGGGATAAAAAACGAAATCTCCGACTTGTTGTCATATATGGTGGCCGAACCAGTGACAGTTTTTTGTCAATCTCACACGATGCCACCATATTTGGCGGTCTCAAAACTATACCTGAGCAGTTATCCCAAAAAATAACAATATTGGATGGGAATATAAATGTTAGCATTTCACTACCCCTCATAGCGGGGTGGCCGGGTGCGTTTGGGAGTAGACTCCCGGTTGGTTAGGAACGGGAACGTCCTGCTCCGGGCGTGC
>Ga0187877_1001248_pt1 | contig 27388 bp, 22 predicted proteins | sample June2016WEW_17_1_3_FD_132430 | JGI IMG/M metagenome (GOLD analysis project Ga0187877, IMG submission 132430) | Peatland microbial communities from SPRUCE experiment site at the Marcell Experimental Forest, Minnesota, USA - June2016WEW_17_100 | ecosystem: Environmental > Terrestrial > Soil >...
GCTCCATTGGGGCTTGTTCCTCGCCGCAAACCAGCCGCTCGAGTTCCTTCTCCATCTTGCGGAAGTGACCCGGGAGGGAATGGATGCCCAGGGGCGCCCCTTTGAAGTAGTCAGCCTGGCGCTGGGTGAAAAGCTCGATCATGTGCTGCAGGTCGAGCAGGCTGTTGTTCACCGGGGTGGCCGTGAGGAGGAAAAGGTTCTTGTTTTTGACGAGGTCGAAAAGGCGCCAGTACCGGGAGTAACCGCGAGTGCCCGGGTTGCGGAAGTGGTGGGCTTCGTCAATTAGGACCGCGTCGGCCAGGGCAGCGATGTCATCGAGTTTGCGCTGGTAGTCCCCGCCACGCAGCAGGTCGGTGTGGTTAAAGATTTCGAGGCGGGTGAAGACGCGGCTGATGTTCGGGAGATAGCGGCGCAGGGCCCTTTCCCAGACCGGCTCGCGGGCGGCCTTAGGCACGATGAGAACAACGTTTCGACGGTCGCGGATGACGAGGCGTTCGATGAGCATCAGGCCGATGAACGTCTTGCCCAGGCCGACGCCATCGCAGAGAAAGGCGCCACGGTGCTGGGGGGCGATTTTCATCAGGGACTTGTAACCATCCTGCTGGTACTTATCGAGAACGGGGTACATGGCCGAACCACCGTTATGCGCGCCAGCCTTTTCCCATTCATCGTCGGTCATTTCGTGGCCACGGTGGAACTCCTGCATTGCCTTGGCGTAGATGTCGAACGGCAGGTACTCCTTGATATGCCGTTCGATGACCTTGACGATGTCCGGCGTGATGTCCTCTGCTCCCTGCCAATGCTGCTCGTACCATGCCTGGAGCTGGGAAACGTCGCCAGGCGCGCGGATCTGGATGTTCAACTCGATGTTCTCGGTCAGGCCGGGAAGCGTGAAATTGCTCGAACCAACCAGGGCGACGGAGCCAACCACGGCAAGGCGGGGATGGGTAATGTAAGCCTTCGCGTGGAACTTACGCTTCGCATAGATGCGGCACTGGATTTTGCCCTGGCGCATCCCTTCGACCAGAGCGGCAGTGCCGACCAGCATGTCATTGACTTCTTTCTCGGCCTCGACGCTTGCGTCCAGTTTCCGGCAGGCGTCTTTGCGGAGTCCCTCAAGGACAGCCTGGCGGGTGCGCACAGTGGCTTGATCACCCATCAGGATGCGGATGCTTTCCAGCTTCTGCCACTTGCGATCAAGGGCCAGGAGCGAGCCGATTTCGAAGTAGCCAGTGGCAATATCGAAGGCGCGCGCTATTTCAGTCCATTCCTGGAGATACCGGAGGCCCTTCCAGTCCGAGTCGCTGTTATCGACAATGAACAGTTCACCGCCCTTGGCATGTTCGCTCATAGGCGCAGTCCCCAAGATTCTCGAAAGCCAGCCTTTGCCCCCGGATCCTCATTCTGAACCCGCGCGGAAATTGCATAAACGGCATTATGCAAAAAGCTGAGGAAATCCTCAAGCGATTTGATCCAGACGAGGTCCGATGCGATGTGCCCGGGGGCACCAGAACAAGCTTGACGAAACGGCTCACGTGGCGTCCGATATTGAGAGCACTGGATGGAAACCGCATTAAAACCAAAGAAGACGAAGCGGGTTGCCCGTGGCATCGCAACCAACGACTTAGTCTTTTCCGCCCATGTCGGGACAAATGACGAAGTGTTCCCCCAGGTGGTGCGGCTCTACGTTCCGCCCCGGGCCAAGGTTGCCGATGTCACCTATGGCAAAGGGATCTTCTGGAAGGGCATTGACGTTAAGCAATTCGAGTTCCATCCAACGGATTTGAATCGGGGGGTTGACTCCCGAGCGTTGCCCTACCAGGCAGGATCTCTGGATGTTGTGGTTTTTGATCCCCCTTACATGCACACCCCTGGCGGCACAGTGCATAACGGACACCAGAATTTTGTGCAGTACCATCGAATCGCGAGCGGTTGAGCCCATCCGGCGTCAAAATCATTGCGGTTTTCTGCTGCTTTTCGACAAACAATAAGTCTAATTAATCTTATTGTTGGAGTACTATCAGAACACCTCCACCTCGAATGGCGGGAAGAAATATCTTTGCAGTTGCGCGACTTTCGGACGACTTGTAGAGTTCAGTGCGTGTATGGTCACACACACGACGCCTTCGAAACGCCTGGCTGCGGTGGACTTCTTTTGCGGCGCTGGCGGGATGAGTTACGGCCTCTCCTGCGCCGGTTTGTCTGTACTTGGGGGTGTGGACCTTGACGCGGAGTGCCTCCAGACGTATGAGGGGAACATCCCCGGCGCGCGATTTTTGAAAGCGGACATTACCCAACTGTCGGTGGAGTCTCTTGCGGATTACTTTGGCCTGGAGTGCGGCGACGATAACATTGTGTTTTGCGGGTGCAGCCCGTGCCAGTTCTGGAGCAAGGTGCGCACTGATCGAGGCAGGAGTCGAAAAACCGCGTTTCTGCTGAAGCATTTCGAGCGGTTTATCGCCCATTTTCGCCCGGGCTTTCTGGTCGTTGAAAACGTGCCCGGTTTGCGCACGATGAAGGAGCATACGATTCTCCCACAGTTTCTTTCGTTTCTTGGTGCGAGCGGTTACGCCTATGGGGATGGTGTCGTGGACGCGGCGGGCTACGGCGTTCCACAGCACCGGCATCGCTACCTCCTGCTCGCGACGCGTCTCAAGAAAAAGGTCAAGCTTCCCCGTGGTCGTCGGACCTTGGGGCTGACGGTACGGCGGTTTATCGGGGAGGGGCTAAGCTCTCTAGCCGCCGGCCAGCAGGACCCGGCGGACGCTTTGCATCGGGCAGCGAGGCTTAGCCCTAGGAACCTGGAACGGGTGCAGGCGACACCGGCGAACGGTGGCGACCGGAGCAGTTGGCGAAGCAACCCGGATTTGCAGCTCCCAGCGTACGAGGGGCGGGACGGGATTTTTAGAGATGTGTATGCTCGAATGTTTTGGGACCGCCCAGCCCCGACAATCACCACGCGCTTCAACAGCCTGTCCAACGGGCGGTTTGGCCATCCCGAGCAGCACCGCGCAATCTCACTGCGTGAGGGGGCGGTCCTTCAGACGTTTCCGAAGTCCTTCTGCTTCCATGGCACGAATCAGGCCAGCGTAGCGCGGCAGATTGGAAACGCGGTTCCTCCCGCGATGGCGATGCGAATCGGTCGGCGGTTAATGGAGATCGCTGCGAATGGCTAAAATCCGAACACGAGCGCGGGCTGTTGACATGCTGGGGCGCCAGCAGATCGCGGGGATCCAGAACGCGATCAGCGAGCTCTTCAAGAACGCGCATGACGCGTACGCGAAGCGTGCCGAGATTGACTACTTCGAGGAGGACGACCTGCTGGTCGTCAGAGACAACGGAGTGGGGATGACAAAGGACGATTTTGAGGGCAGGTGGCTCGTTTTGGGGACTGAAAGCAAAGTCGGTGATAGCGCCAAGGACCAGTACCGGCCTCCAGGGATGGAACAGCGCCCTGTCACTGGTGAGAAAGGGATTGGCCGCCTCGCGATTGCTTTGCTCGGCAGGCAACTTCTGGTGTTGTCTCGCGCGGTGAGGCCCGACGGGGGGCATGATTTGGTTGTGAGCATCGTTCACTGGGGATTGTTCGAGCTCCCTGGCATTAATCTGGATGAAATCGACATTCCAGTCGAGACGCTCCCAGACGGGCGACTGCCGGATGAGGACGATGTATCCTCCCTGAGGAAGCGGTTCATGGAGTCGATCAACCAGCTCGCCAAAAACCATCCCGGCTTAAATGTACGTGCGATCGTTCGGGACTTGACCGCGTTCAAGCCGGATCCGGCCGACCTGGATCTCTTCTTCCGGGATCGAGAGAAAGAGCCACTTTCTCTGGCCGGGGAGGGCAGCGGCACTCACTTCATAATTGGCCCGGCCAACCCGATCGTGAGGATCGAGCTCGCCGCGGAGGAGCGAAGCGGGGATTTCGGTTTTCGAAAGCATTTGATGGGGTTCTGCAATGAGGTGTTTTTGGAGGACACGCCCGCGTCGGTTAGAACGGCATTTCGAAGGTGGCAGCCGGGGGCGATCATCGGCGAAGAGCTGCTCGACCCGGGCCTTTTCTTCAGTAAGGCGGAGCTGGAAAGCGCGGATCACTTGATCACGGGCACCGTTGACGAGTACGGCCAGTTCTACGGGGCGGTGCGCATCTTCGACCAGACGTTTCGGGATCAAGTTATCCCGTGGAGGGACAACACCGGACGGCGGACTGAATGCGGCAGTTTTAGTATAGAATTCGGATATCTGATGGGAGCAAAGTCAGAATCCCGCCTGAGTCCAGAGGAGCATGCTCGTCTCGGGTCGAAGCTGGAAAAGCTGGGCGGTGTTTACATATACCGCGACCGGATCAGGGTGCTGCCGTATGGTGACAATCGATTTGACTGGCTGGACATCGAGCGGCGAAGGACTCTTGGGGCGGGTTACTATTTTTTTTCATACCGACGACTCTTCGGGGCCATTCTAATCTCGCGCCGAGGTAACGAGTGGCTTCAAGAAAAGGCGGGGCGGGAAGGTTTTCAGCAGAACCAGGCCTATAGGCAACTCCGGGAAATATTGGTTAATTTGTTTCTGAACCTTGCCGCCGAGTTCTTCCGCAGGGGCGGGACAAAGGCGGAATACTTTGAAAAGAAGCGTGAAGAGCACGCGCGATTAGCGGCGGCACTGGAGCGCAGGGAGAAGCAAGTTGCGACCAAACGACGAAAGCTGGAGATGGCCCTTGGCACCTTCTTTGAGCGGACCAAGCCCGGGCTGCCCGAGAGCGAGGCTGCCAATCTGCGACAACTGACTCGCTCGCGCATGGAGGCAGCCTCTAAGCTGGCGGATAAGGACCAAGCGGCGGCAGCGCTAATACGGGCCGAGAAGTAGGCCGTGGGGCGCCTGCAGGAGCTTAGGGAATCGTACGCAGTGAAGAGGCCCGGTGGTGTGGGGTTGACGAAGGCGCTCCGGAGGGACTGGGATGCTTACCTGGTTGAGATTGCCAGGATCGAGGCGGAGGTGTTCAATCCTCTGGGGGAGGAAATTGCAAGTACGGTTGGTGAGGTCGCAGCGGATGCAAAGCTTTACGTGGATCAGCGGAGGCGGCTGGAGGACCGGTTGCGGACCTTGGGTGAGCAGCGGCAGAAGGAGCTCCAGGAAGCGGCAACCCAGGCGCGCGCTGTCGCGACCGACACCCGGGCGGCCGTGTTCGAGGTGACGCAAAACGCGATCTTCGCGTTGAACGGCACAATAAAGCGCATTGAGGCGGACGTGAACAGATGCAACCTCGATGCGCTCTCGCCGCGCGATATCGACGGGCTGCGCAAAGAGTGGGAGTCGGAGCTTAACTCGCTCGAGTCCAAGCACCGCGAGGCCCTCGTTGCCGCGCGCGATATGTTGTCATCGCTTTCGGAAAATCTGAGAACGTCGCAGATGGAGCCGCCCGCCGAACTTGTGGAGGCTTTGGAGGAGCGAATGTTGGCGCTGGAGGAACAGGGGGACGCCGACTTCGAGATGGTTCAGCTTGGGTTGGCTGTGGCGATTATCAACCACGAGTTTGCGGCGGCTATCCGCAATGTGCGGCGAAGCATTCAGGAGCTTGGGCATATTTCGCAGCGAAGCGAAGCGATAAGGCCCCTTTATCACGCCATCCACGAAAACTTTCAACATCTTGACGGACATCTGAACCTTTTCACCCCGCTTCAGCGGCGCCTGTACCGCAAGCCGCTGAGAATTGAGGGGAAGAGCATTCGGAATTACGTTAAGGACCTGTTTGCCAGCCGACTGGAACGGCACAGCGTGCAACTGCGGTGCGGGGAAGCCTTCGAGAAAAGCTACGTCGAATGTTATCCTTCTACGATCTACCCCGTGTTTATCAACCTGATTGACAACGCAATTTACTGGCTCGGAACCGCGAAGGGGGCCCGGATCATTCTTTTGGATGCGAATGCCGACGGTTTTCTGGTCGCCAATTCCGGTCCGCCGGTCGCGGAGCGCGACGTCGAATCACTTTTCGAGCGCGGGTTTACCCGCAAGCAAGGAGGGCGCGGATTGGGGTTGTTCATCTCGAGGAGGGCGCTACAGGAGGAGAAAATGGACCTCGGCCTGGCGCGCCCACCGAGCGGGTATAACGTCGCTTTTCAGATCATCTCTCCGTCCATCCGTCATGAACCATGAAAACAGTTGTAGAACTCACCGCCAAGGCGGCAGAAACATACTTGCAGAGCGCGGTGTTCATCGACGATGAGATCTTTTCCCGGGCTTCGGGCAGACCTTTGGGCGAGCAGGAGATGCCCCTCCTGCGGAGTCGGAAGCCGGCGTTCGCCGCGGCAGGCATCGAGGCCGGCGAAGCGACCAAGATCGTCGATCCCTGCGAGGGCGCCAAGTCCATCGTGGTCACCAAAACCCCGGCCGGCAACGAAGGTGCCAAGGTGATCGGCGGAACCAAGGCGGGCGCTGAGGGCGAAGCTCCCTTGAAACGTGCGGACGCTGCAGGACAGCCTGAATTTCACCCCAAGGAGATTGTGGGGAGCTTTGCTCAGAGGGGAATTGTTTGCGCGCTTTACGAACCCGCCCTGGAGTTCAAGACAGACGAGGACTCCGAGGTTTTCAAGTTGTGCCAGGCCGCCGATCTCGTGATCCTCGACTGGGACTTCCAAAAGGACGATGGCGCCAAGATGCGCGAGTTGGTGGTGGCACTGGTAACGCAGGGCAATCGGACGATTCCGCACCATTCGAGGTTGGTTGTTATTTACACGACGACGCCATCCCTGGTGAAAGTCGCCAGCGCGATCTTTGACTGCATCAAGCAGGCAGGAATGCAGCCAGAGCCTGCGGGCAGTTCGCTACGTTTGGATGTTGGGGCTACGCGCATCGTGGCGCCGGGGAAGCTGAGTGTCGAGCGCCACGGTGAGGAGGCGAGCTTTTCTGTCGGGGAGAAGGACCTGGCGGACCGCGTATTTGACGAGTTTGTCTCGAAGAACGCGGGCATACTGTCGTCGTGCGCTCTGCTGGCGATGGCGGCGGTAAAACGGAACTCGCGCCGCGTTCTTGCGAAGTTCGGGTCTGACATGGACGGGGCGTTCTTATTGCATCGCGCGCTGCTGCTCCACAACGAAGAGGCTTTTGATACGCTCCCAGCGCTGATCGCGGAAGAGTTTCTGGCGGTGGTTGAGGATCACTTCGCGAAGATTGGGGACTGGTCGGAGGTTGTGCGGGAGAGGGTCGCGGGAATGCCGGTCGCTTGCCCGGCAGGGCGGTGGAGCGCGGAAACCGGCGAGGTTAACGAGAAGGGCAACAGGGTCTTCCGGCAGGTGTCGAATGATGAGTTTGCGATGATCGCGCGGGCCTTGCTAAACGAGGGGGTCAAAGGGTTGAAAAGCTACCGGGATTGCACTGAAGTGAAGAAGCTTTCTGGCGACGCAAAAAGCTTTACGCGCGGGCAGGATCCCTCGGTGATCGGCGCCTTGCGTGGGGCTGTGGACGCCAGGGGTATCCGTGCGAACGAACGCTTGGCAGCGCTGTTCAACGCCAGGACGTATTACGACCAGCAGGCCAGAGTTCTGACACTGGGCACGGTAGTTCGGTTTGGGGAGCGGGAAAAGTCGGAGTACAGCCTGTGTCTTGTGCCGGTGTGCGACGCCGTGCGGCTTAGGTGTGACCGCTCTTACGAGTTTCCATTCCTCCGGCTGTCGTGTGGAATCTCAGGCCAATGTGGCGGAAACGGCTGCGTGGTCGAAGACATACGCGACCAATTAGTTGAGCTCGTGGCTTCGCCCAGGATAAGGGGCTTGAGTATTGAAAAGTTCACACCGAAAGGCGGGGCTGGCGTCATTGCGGCGGAACGCGATGGCGAGGGGTTTTGGCTGACAGCCGACGGCAGCAGGCGTTACGAGTGGGTCGGTCAGCTGAAGCCGGCGCACGCGCAACGGGTCGCCCATAGCGTTGGCCAAGCGCTTTCTCGGGTCGGACTTTCGGAGGCCGAGTGGGTGCGTATCCTCTGTGACCGCGAATAGCTCAATCATGCCCAATCGGCCGCCTTTTAGTCGCCTCCCGCAGAGGAAGCAAGCGCGGTTTGAAGCTCTGATAATACTCGGGCGGGGTCCCGGAGGGAGTGTTGCCATATGCGGAGCACCCGCCAGCCCCGCCTCCTCAGGAGCAAGCGAACGATCTGGTCGCGTTTCTTGTTGCCGGCGATTTTCGGACTCCAGAAAGCGCCGCGAGATTTGGGCACTCGGTAGTGCCAACGACAGCCGTGCCAGAAGCAACCGTCTACAAACACCGCGAGTCGGGCGCGGGGGAAGATGAAGTCGGGGCGGCCAGGGAGTCGCTGATGCCTGCGCCAGCCGGTGACGCCTGCCGCACGAAGGATGGAGGCAAGCCTCAACTCGGTGGCTTTGTTGCCACGGGACCGGATGGCGGCCATGACCTGGGACCGTTTGGCTTTTGTGAAAACGTCGGGCACGAGAAGAGCTTAACGGATGGTGCTGGGGCTGTCATGCCTGTGCGGGAGTGGCGAGCTTGCAAGGGAGTTGGAAATCGTGCCCAATCCAGCCAGTTCCGCAACATGGGGATATGTCAGGTGCCTGGTCACGCGAGGAAGTTGAGGCTGCTGTGGGGGCTCCTTCGTCATGATCGGGAAGGACCTGGCCGCGCGGTTTACAACAAAGCGGGCACAATCGTCCAGCCCGAAACCCCGCCGGCGTACAGGGGGTGATTCGCCGGGCCGCTAAATTCGCTGTGTTGACATTTTGTCCGTCTCGTCCATGATTTGCTGGAATGATTCGGTTCAGCGCATTGGCCCCAGCGGGCCAACCCATGCAACGGACGACCTGAGGCAGCGACCATGAATCCGCTAGAGTTTCCGAGCCTCGGGCAGACGTGGATTAATTTGGTCTATCAGACGCTTCAGGCCGGGGTGGCGATGAGCAATGAGGGCCGGGAGTTACTGGGCGTGACGGTCGGGTTTCCTGCGGCGGGCGGGGCGGACCCGCTCCTGGAGCAATTCGGCAACCCGGAGATGATTGCCGAGATGAAAAGGGTTTTCTTTGCCGACGGCCCCAATGCGCTGGGGCACAGCTACGCGAGTCTGAGCCGGGGTCCCGGGGGGCGCTCCGACCTCCAGGACGTCATCTCGATGCTGCGCGCCGACCCCTGGACCAAACGCGCCGCCCTGTCCTTGTGCGGCCCGCCCGGCGGCCTGGTGCCCTGCGTCAACTCAATTCAGTTCCTGGTCCGCAACGCCGAGGTCCGGACTTTTTACTTTGCCCGGGGACAGGACGCCTTTCAGAAGTTCTACGCCGACGGCTTGTGCCTTGGGCTCATGGGACAAAAGGTGGCCGAGGAGCTGGGGCTCCGGCCAGGCAACGTCACCGGTTTCATTGCTTCCAGCCACGTGTATGACCGTGACTTGCCGGCCATTGGCCGGATGCTGGCGCGCGCGCAGGATGTTTTGGGGAGCGGCGCCCGAACAGGGAGGCAGTGATGCGCGTCTTGTTCGCAGTCCCGCGCTCCCATAACCCCAAGCAGATGTACCGCGAGTATCCGCTGGGCGTCGGGTACCTGGCCACAATCCTCGAACAACAGGGCCATGCAGTCCGTATCTTCGATCAGAACGTCGAAGGGCCGGAGGACGCCCTGCTGCTCGACCTGGCCGCCCAGTTCCAGCCCGGCATTGTCGGTTTCTCGGTCATCACCCCCAATTACCCCGTCGCTCGCCGTCAAATCCAGCGGCTTAAACAAGAGCATCCCGGCATTCGCGTCATAGCGGGGGGCATCCACGCCAACCTGTTTCCCGAGGACCTCCTCGCCGACGGCGCAGATGCCGTGGTGCTGGGGGAAGGCGAACCGGTAATTGCCCAACTGGTTTGCGCTCTCGAGGAGGGAGGCCGGCTCGGCGGGCTGCCGGGTTTAGTGTTTCGCGACCCGGCGGGGCAAGTCATCCGGACGCCCGGCGGACCGCTGGTGGCCCGTCTCGACCAGGTCCCCGTCGTCAAGCGCAGCCTTTATAATCTGCCGCGCTACGCGCATCATTCCATGATGGCTTCACGCGGCTGCCCTTACCATTGCGCCTTTTGCTGCAATTATACCGGCACTGTCCGCAACAACGGGGTGGGTGTTCGCGGACCGGGGCCGGTGCTGGCGGAAATGCTCCACCTGCGCGATCGCTACGGAGCGCGCGAGATATTCTTCGCTGACGACTTGTTCCTGCTGTGCAAGAAAGACATCCTGGAATTCTGCCGCGCTTGCGCCGACTGCCGGCCGGGCATCGAATGGATCGGCCAGATGCGCGCAAACCAAGTGGATGACGGGGTAGGCGCCGCGATGGCCCAGGCCGGGTGCCGGCGGGTCTATTTCGGGGTTGAATCCGGCTCGGAGAGCATCCTTGGCAATGCGAAGAAGGGGATGACCTGCGCCCAGATCCGCCTGGGTGTGCGCGCCGCCCAAAAGGCCGGTTTGCGGGTCAAGACCGGCTGGATCTACGGCCTGCCCGGTTCCCTCGAAGAACAATACGCATCCATCCCTTTCATGCTCGAGTTGCGTCCGCACGAGATCTCGATTCACCAGCTCATCCCCTTCCCAGGCACCGTTTATTACCAGGATCCCGGCCGCTTCGGCATCCGCATCGCCAACCCGAAGGCCTTCGAGAGCTTCTGCTACGGCGGTCTGGACGGAAATATCCGCTTCGACTACCTCAGCCATTCCCAACTGGTGCAGTTGCTCCAAGACACGGCCACGGCCCTCGAAGGAGCGGGCTACGTCAGCAGTGACCTCGCCGGGCCGGACTCGGAGTTCATCTATACCACCCCGCTGAACCAAAACTCGATGAATGTCTTCGGTCGCTGCAAATGAATATGGAGCTTGACCGCGCACGGTATCGCCTGGCGCTGGACGGGCTGGTGTTGCCCCAGTTCGCCGCCGGGCAACCCGCGCGTCCGTTTGTCGTCGCGTTGGAAGGCCCGAACGGGGCGGGCAAGTCCACCTTGTGCCGGGCTCTGTCTCGGGCCCTCGAGGCGCCCGGATGTTTGGGGACGGATGCCCCCTGGTTTGCCGAGCCGCTCAAGACGCGCATGATTCGCGAGGCTGACTGGTTCGCCTCGGCCATGTTCTTCCTGAGCGGCTGTTTCGAGCAGATGCGCCTGCTCCGCAACTCGGCCGCCCCGCTGATCATGATGGACCGTTCGCTCTGGTCCACGCTGGCGGTCCATGCGGCCCAGGGTCCAGATCGGCTCGAGGGCTTGCTCACGATGCTCAGGCCGGTGGCCGGCCAGGTCCCGCTCCCGAGCCTGACGATCGTGCTGGAGGCCTCCCTCGCCGCGTGCCAGTCGCGGTTTGCCCGAAAGAGCGGGGCGGCGCGCGCCCTGGATGAATTGACCGCCACCGCCGCTTTTCACGCCCGGGAACAGGACTTCTACCATTGGCTGGCGCGCCAGGTCCCGACGCTCGTGTTCCTGGACGTCGAGCGAGCGTCGCCCGCCGAGGTCCTGGAAAAGGCGGTGGCGCTGATTCGCCAGAAGGTCCCATGTTGACGCTCTTGACTGCCAATCCGGCCAAGTACGCCCCTTTTGCCTCGCGCCTCGAGCGCTGGCGCATCGTCTTGGAATCCCCGAGGCAAGCATTGTTCGAGCTGCAGAGCTTGGACTTTGGCCAAGCCCTTGCCGCCAAAGCCCGCGCGGCAGCCGCGATGTGTGGCCGGCCGGTGCTGGTGGATGACGCCGGCTTGGTCCTGGAGGCCTGCCGGCCCTTCCCGGGGCCGCTCACCGCTTCGGTCCTCTCGTGTCTCGGCCCGGCTGGGCTCGAGCGGCTGGTGGCGGGGGTTTCCCATCGCGCATGGATGGAATGCCACCTCGGCTGCTGGGTCAACGGCGCCCTGCGCCGCTGGAGCGGCGCCGTCCAAGGACGGCTTGATTTTTCGCGCCGGCCCCGCGACCCGCGCATGATGCTCTCGGATTTGTTTGTGCCCGATGCCGGCGCCGCGGACCCGGGGGAATTGCCCCACCGCGCGCGCGCCCTGGACGCCCTGGCCACGGACATCTTCGACCTGCACCTCGAGGCCGAACCCGTCCCCGAGACGGGGGCGGATGGAGCCTCGGCACTCGGCACTCCGCACTCCGCACTGGGCACTCCGCACTCCGACTGCCCCTTTTGCGCGGAGTTCGAAGCGGACGGCCTCAGCGTTTTCGCGCAAATGATGGGAGACCGTCTGGCGAATCGCATTGTCTATGAAGACGAGCACTTCGTGGTCATGCCCCCGTTGGGTCAATTCATCGAAGGGGGCCTGCTCTTGCTGACGCGCCAGCATATCCTGTCTCTGGCGCGCCTGCCCCCGGCGCTCTTCGAGCGCCTCGAGGGCCTGCTCGGGGCGATCCGCCGGGCGGTCATCGAGCAGTGGGGCGTGCCGCCACTGGTCTTCGAGCACGGCCCCGCCCCGCAGCGCGGCAAAGGCCTCTGCTGCGTGGACCATGCCCACTTCAATATTTTCCCGGCCCGGCTTCACGTTCACCCTCGCCTGGCCCACCGCATGCATACTCGGCTAGGCTCGCTTTCCGAACTGATGCGGCTGCGGCGGGCCGAGTTTGGTTACTTGTTCGTGCAGGAAAACGACGGCGCCCGCCACGCCTACGATGGCCAGGATGTTCCGACGCAATTGGTGCGGCGCATTATCAGCGCCGAGTTGGGCCTGCCGGAACGCTGGCATTGGCGCGATTACCCCGGCCTCAACGAGCTGATCGCCACCTGCAAGGCCTTGAAAGGACAGATTCGCCTGTGAATCCAGCGCGGCGGAGCTCTCAGCCCATCGCCAGCCAAGCCCTCTACGAAGGCCGTTGCCTCAAGGCCCTGGCCGCCCGCTGGGATGCCAAAGCCGCGGCCTGGGACCGCCAATTGCAAGACCCCGCCTGCCACCTCAACGAGGACGATGCTTATGCTCGTTTCCTGGACCAGGCCCGCCGGTTAGTTGGGCAGTCCCGCGGTTTTTGCGCCCGGCAAGGCGTGATCGACGCCGGGTGCGGCACCGGTTTGGTGCTGGCCAGGCTCATCGGCGATTTTGCCTGGGGCATCGGGCTGGACATCAGCCCCGAGATGATTCGCCTGGCTCAAGCCAAGCAGATTCAACGAGCAAAGTTCATCCTCGGCGATTGCTTCGAGCTTCACGGGCTTTGCCCCAAAGCCGGGGTGGTCTTTTCGCGGGGCGTCCTTCTGTCCCACTACGGCCGGCGGGAAAGTGAGGCCCTTTTGCGGGCGTCGCGCGCGGCGCTGGTGCCGGGCGGTTTTGTTGCCTTTGATTTTCTGAACCAGGCGGCGCGGACCCTTTATGGGCCCGCGCCCGAAAACAAGACCTGGTTTACCCGCGCCGAGGCCTGCCTGCTGGCCCGGCGCGCCGGTTTCTCCAACGCCTCCGTCCTGGGCGATGAGGCTCGACGGGTGCTGCTCCTGGTCGCCCAGGGCTAAGGGCTCGTGCAAAAACAAATAAAGTCCAAAGATCGGCAGCCGATATTCTTCAAGAATGCGAACGTACCGATGCTGCTGATCAATGCTTGACGAGTTGTTGCCGAATTGTTACGGTTGTCTCGCAGTTGGCCGGAAAGTGCGGGCTGCAGTCGTTTTTAATTAGACCGTGAATCGCCAGTCTGAGTCAAACAGGCAGGAACTAATATCCTGGAAAGTACCGGAGGTCATGGCTACGGTCGGGCCGACCCTCGAAAAGCCCGACGACCTGCGCCGGGCGATAGAGGAGGGCGCCCGCTGGTTCCGGTTCCCGTGCGGTTACCGGCAACGGCCGCATGTGGAGAACGCGCGGGCGGTTCGCGCGGCGGCGGCCCAGACGGGAGTGTCGGTCCAGTTGCTTCTGGATTTGCCCTCCTCGAGGCCGCGGACGGGGCCCATGCAGGAATTGCGGCTGGCAGTGGGTGATCGCATCGTCATCTGGGACTCCGAGACCTCGAGCTATCCGCCCGGTTCGCAAAATGGCTTTGCTCCGGTTCCTCTGCCGGGGCTGGACGAGTTCCAGGCCAAGCTGGCGCCCAACCACGGCATGTGGTTCTGCGATGGCCGGCTCAGGTTTGTCGTCGAGCAGGTCAACGGCTCATGCGTGGTGGCGCGCATGGTCGAGGGGACCACTCCCCTCAAGTCGTCCAACTCGCTTTTTTTGCCCGACAGTCCCAGCCCCTTTGCCCCAATCACGCCGCCTGACCGCGCGCTGCTCCAGGCCTTCGCGGAGGCGGACTTGCGGCCGGAATGGGTGGCCTTGTCGCTGATTGCCTCCCCGGAAGACGTGTGGCTGGCGCGCCGGGAGATGCGCAAGATCCTGGGCCGGGATTTCCAGGTGATGGCGAAGTTCGAGACGATGGCAGCGGTGGAGTGCGCGCAGGAGATTATCCGCCATTCCGATGGCCTCATGGTGGCCCGGGGTGACCTGGCCCTGGCGGTGGGCTATATCCGTGTGCCCGAAGTCCAGGAACACCTGGTGGCTGCCGCCCGGAAAGCGGGCAAGGTCTCGGTGGTGGCCACGCAAGTCCTGGAAGGCTTCGCCGAGACCGGCTTGCCGCAGCGCGCCGAGCTTTCCGACCTCTCCCTCATCGCGCGGCAGCGGGCGGGCGCCGTCATGCTGGGTAAAGAGACCGTTTACAGTCCGCGGCCCATCGAATGCATCCGTTTGGCCGTCGAGGTGTTGACCCATGAAACGCAGCGGTTCGAGGCGGAGTCGCGACCGCCTCGCGCCGGCGGTCCAAGGCGCGCCGGCGCGAGGTCATAGCATTTTTCCATGAGCTTATGGCCCATAGCGCGCGGTATGAACTGAAGTATGTTATCCGGGAACCCCGGGCCGTGGCCGTAGCGGATTTCGTCAGCAGCTATCTCCGTCCCTCCGTGCATAACGGCTCCGGCCCTATCCGCGGCCATCCTGTCATCAGCCTCTATCTTGACTCGCCTGGTTTTTTCTTTTTCCGGCAGGCCTTCACGGGCCACAAGAACCGGATGAAACTGCGCATCCGCTTTTACGATGGCGACTGGGAGCACGTCGCTTTCCTGGAAGTCAAGCGGCGCGTCAGCGAGGTCATCTGCAAAGACCGCGCCATGATCTCGCGCGAGGGCGTGCGGCAGATCCTCTCGGAGGGCTGGCCGGTTCGACCCTATATTTCCGACTGCGCCCACCTCAAGCACGGCCGGCGCCGGCAAGACGTGGCCGATGACTTCTGGGGCTTTGCCAATACCATCGAGGCCCGGGGGATGATCTACGTTTCCTACTATCGCGAGATCTTTGAATCGGCCGCCGATGAGGAGTTGCGCGTGACGATGGACCGGCGCATTTATGGCAGCCGCTATGACCAGAGCGGTCGCTTGGAGCTGCCCAAGCGCGGCTGGCGTCCCTACCTGCCGCCTTACCTGGCGCCGTTTCCCAAGGATGGGGTGATTCTCGAGTTGAAGTTCGACGAACGGCCGCCCCGGTGGATGGTCGAGTTGGTCCGGATTTTTAATCTCCAGCAGACCCCGGTCTGCAAATACTCCGCCTGCGTCTATGCCCAGCGGCTGCACTGCGGTCAATCGGCCCTCCGGGAGCGGGAAGAAGACCTCATATTATGAATGACCTCTTGAGCGCCATCACCCGTTCCGATCTGGCCGGCACGGCGGACCCCTTGTCCGTAATCTTCATCATCGTCATGGCGTTCATCGCCGGCGTGGCGATCGGCTTCATCTATATGTGGACTCACGAATCCCTTTCCTATTCCCGGAACTTCGTGGGGTCCCTGGCGATTCTGCCGGTTCTGGTGGCCATGACGATGGTGGCCATGGCCAACAGCATTGCTGTCGCCTTTGGCATGTTGGGTGTGTTCGGCGTCATCCGCTTCCGCAATGTCCTCAAAGACACGCGCGACACCAGTTTCATCCTCTGGGCGGTCATGGAGGGCATGGCCTTGGGCACCATGCGCTTCTCCACCGCCCTGATGGCCTTGCTGGGTGTCAGCGCCGCCTATATCTGCCTGCGCTTCATGTCCTTTGGCTTGCGCCGGCGCTACGATGCCGTGCTCACCTTGCGCCTCAATGGCGATGTGCCCTCCCGCCTCCAAACCCTCGCCGCGATCCTCAAGCGCCATGCCCGGCGCCTGGACTTGGCCAGCGACCGCCGCACGATCAAGGAAGGCACCGACCTGAGCTACCGCTTGCTCCTGCGCAATCCCTCCCGCTCCAGCGAACTCCAAACCGAACTGGTCGGCACCGAAGGGTTCGAGAACGTCTCGATTTACCTGCACGACGATGAGGCCGAGATCTGAGCGTTATGAAATTCATCCACGAAGATTTCCTGCTTTCGACCCGCGCTGCGCGGCGTCTCTATCACGAGTTTGCCGAGGCGGAACCGATTCTGGACTATCATTGCCACCTTTCTCCGCGCGACATCGCCGAAAACCGGCAATTCAACAACCTGTTCGAGATCTGGCTCGAAGGCGACCACTACAAGTGGCGGGCGATGCGCTCCAACGGCGTGCCGGAGCGGTGCTGCGCCGGCGAGGCCGACCCGTTCGAGAAATTCATGGCCTGGGCGGGGACCGTGCCTTACACGCTGCGCAACCCGCTCTACCACTGGACGCACCTGGAATTGAAGCGGTATTTCGGCATCGAGGAACTGCTCGACGAACAAAGCGCGCCGCGCATCTGGAAGGAGGCCAACGACCGGCTGGCCGGGCCGCAACTGACCACCCAGGGCATCCTCAAGAAGTTCAAGGTCACGACTCTCTGCACCACCGACGACCCGGTCGATGACCTCAAACACCACGAAGCCATTGCCGCCTCGGGCCTGGCTACGGTGGTCCTGCCGGCCTTCCGTCCCGACAAGGCGCAGGCTATCCACCTGCCCGAGCCGTTCAATGCCTGGCTCCAGCGTCTGGAGCAGGCGGCCAACATGGACGTTCCGAACCTGGCGGCCCTGCTGGAGGCGCTGCGCCGGCGGCACGACTTTTTCCACCAGCACGGCTGCCGGCTTTCGGACCACGGGCTGGACCGATGCCATGCGGAGATTTGCCCGGAAAGGACCGCCGCGGGCATTTTTGAGCGGGCGCGTGCCGGGCAGGCCGCCTCGGCGCTCGAGCATCAGCAATTCGCCAGCTTCATGATGCTGTTCTTTGGCCGGCTCAACGCCGAAAAGGGCTGGACCCAGCAACTCCACCTCGGGCCCTTGCGCAATAACAACACCCGCCTGCTCCGTCGGCTCGGCCCGGACACCGGGTTCGATTCCATCGGCGACCTTCCCCAAGCTGCCGCTTTGGCCGCATACCTCGATGCCCTGGACCGGGAGCAGGCCCTGGCCCGGACCATCCTCTATAACGTCAACCCGGCCGATAATTACGCCTTTGCCACCATGCCCGGCAATTTCCAGGACGGCGCGATTCCCGGCAAGATCCAGTGGGGCCCCGCCTGGTGGTTTTTGGACCAGAAAGAAGGCATGGAATGGCAGCTCAACGCGCTCTCCAATCTCGGCCTGCTCTCCCGCTTCGTCGGGATGGTCACCGATTCCCGCTCTTTCATGTCCTACCCGCGCCACGAGTATTTCCGCCGCGTCCTTTGCAACCTCATCGGCCGCGATGTCGAGCAGGGGGAAATCCCCAACGAACCCAGAATGCTCGGCCCGATGATTCGCAATATCTGCTACTCCAATGCCCGGCAGTACCTCGGCCTTCTCTCCGCCCCAGCCAACGCCCTGCCCGCCCGACAAGCCACCCGCCGTTCCCAGGGCAAGCCTATCCCCCGCCGCCCGGCTCGCCGAAGGTCGTGACGAGGTTGGAGTGCCGGATTGCAAATTTTCAATTGCGAATTTTCAACTTTCAATTTACAACGCCCCTGCTTCTTTCGTGAGGGAGAAGGACAAAACGGAAAGGGAGGTTCGTCCGCTCAACGCCGCGGGGACGGTTGGTGTAGTCAACCGCCACCTCCGCAAAGCTCCGTCAGGAGCGCCATATTTATAGTCCAGGGGCATCGCGGGGGCCAAGCTCCGTCAGGAGCGGCATGTCAGCTCCCTGGAGTGTGCGATCCTGACATGCCGCTCCTGACGGAGCTTGAGAGCGTCGTTGCGGGGCCGCGTTTCTGGCCCGGTTGTGATCGGCGTCAAAAACGAAGGCTTTCCCGGCCGGGTGGGTTCGCATAAGGTTTGCCATGCCTTCGCGCTACGGCACTGGTGAACTATACGGCTTTGACTTCAGCACGCTCCCGCCGGAGCGGGTTCGTGAGCTATCCTCGGCTCCCCACAAAAGCTTGGTATGCCCCTTCAAGCCGGTGCAGCCCGGGAAGCCGGCTCCAAAATGCAACAAGAGGGGCGGGGTGTGTTCGCTGAGGCAGTTTGTGCAGGATGGGCAGGGCAGGGTCGAGGGGAGGGGCGAGCCGGTAACGACGTGCCCGAGTAGGTTCCTGGAGGGGAATCTGATCGCGCAGTGGGTTGGGGAGACTCTGCTGGGAACTTCGAGGCCCGTGATGATTTCCCAATTGCCGTTCCTTATGGGTGAAATTCGGGCTGAGGGGGAGGCGGATCAAGCCGCTGTCGGGAAGATTGACGAGGTCCTCGTGAACGCGGAAGGCGGGACGCTCCGATGGTGCGCGTTGGAGTTCCAGGCCGTGTATTTCTCCGGGGACAGTATGGAGAACGATTTCGAGGTGATGCGGGAGTGGACGGGGCCGGGCGTGCCGTTTCCTCCGGTTCAACGGCGGCCGGATTTCCGTTCATCTGGCCCGAAGCGGCTCATGCCGCAGTTGCAAACCAAGGTGCCCACAATCAGCAGGGGTGGCGCGAGACCCACAGCAGCATCTCCGTCGGAATGGGGGCGGGTTGGCAGATTTCAACTATCCTTGAGCGCGTGACATGGCGAAAAACTCGAAAACGCTGCCGGCGGAGACAGAAGCGTTCTGCAGGAGCGAAATCAACAGGATGCTGAAGTATTCGCAAACGAAGGTCATCATGCCGGTGGTGACCCTCGGACTCCTGGGAGAGTTCGCCAAGACAGGGCAGCGCGTGTTCTCCGATCCCGAGATCAAGAAAGCGTACGAGGCGACCGTAAAAAGCCTGAAAGTGTTCCTGGGGCATGATGTCCACATTGGCGCGCGGTACTACGACGCTTACGGCACCCGCATGTCGCGTTACAGTGTTTTGAAGTCAGTCGGCCATCTGAAATACGAGTTGCAGCCGCCGTACTCGACTTTCGCGGCCTGCCTGTGCGAATGGATCCCCGCCCGGATCAGAGGCCACATCGAGGAGCGGCTGGGGGTCGTGCCCATGTTGGGCGATCCGGCAACACGGGTGGCCTACGCGGAGGACAAGGCGGAGTTTCTTGGCCTGATTCAACAGCAGATCGACAAGACGCCCGGCAACTTCGAGATTTTTAGCTTCGCCGTGATTAAGGTTCACCTGGAGAAGTTCGCTTGCAAGGTGTATCGGGACACGCGCACTTCGGCGCACGACAAGGGCGTGGATCTCTCGACGAACTTCGGCGTCGTGTACCAGGTCAAGAAGCTCCGGATTTACACGCAGTCGGAAGCCGACAGGATTTACGCCGAATTAAGGGGCAACTTCGACAGCGAGCGACTACAGGACGGCAATGTCATTCTGGTTATCGACGACATTTCAAAAGACGTAAAGAAATACCTGATCGACATGAAGGTGCAGTCCATCAGCAAGAATGAACTGCTGAAAATGGTGTTGAGTTTCGAGGATCCGGAGGACCGCCAGAAGGTCCTTCGGATAGTGTACGAGGAGTTTCGGCGGGAGTATTCCAGCACTCTGAAATAACTGCACTATGCCGGCGCGGCGAGAATCTGGCGCGGGCTGGCTCCATGCCAGACCAATTCGGCTGCGCCTCTGGCTTCGCTCTCGCTCGGGAAAAACCTCTCGAACTTGGCGATGTAATCCACCGGATAGTTGCCCTCGACGACGCTCGTTGTGGCGCCTCCGAAGCCGTCAGCTTCGACGACGACGGTATCGTCCGGGCTAACACCCAGGGAGGCGAGGGAGATGACTTGCCCTGGTGGGCTGAACCCAAAGCTTTTGCGGATTGCGTCAGCTCTGGCCTGGAGGCTTCGGAGTTCGGCGAGTTTTTCGGCTCTTTCCATATTCGTATGTATTCGAGGTTTGAGTTTTCATCCACTGGGAAAGCGCTTTGCCAACGAGCAACTTGTCTGGTTTGGCCTGCCTCGCTGCCCCAATTGGGATGGCGTGGGCTTCGAACCCGAATTCAGAAGCAAGCGAGGCGATCTCACGGGTGCTGTCGTAGGTGAGGAGCGCATCGCCCCTGACGCTTGCCAGCAGGCCGAACAGGCTGCGGTGGTCAACCTGCCAGTGGGAATAGAGGCGCTTGGAGGCGACGGTGTACGGCGGGTCCGCGAAAAAGGCTGCGGTTTCGTCGTCGGCATAACGGCGGACAACCTCGAAGGCGTCGCCTTCGATGAACGAAAACCGCTCGCGCACGCCTGCGATCTCCTGGATGCGGCGGGCAAGGGTCTCCGGATACCAGCGCGAATTGAGGCCGCGGCCGTTCTCGCCGGTCTTCACGAGTCCTGCGCCTTCGGCCATGATGCCGCCCCTCTGGACGCGGTTCCTCAGGATGACGGCGAAGGCACGTTCACGCTGGGTGGTGGGTTCCTTACGCAAAACGGCGGTGACGTTCTCACGGGTTAGGTCGAAGTTCAGGATTTGGTCTGCGAGCCATTTGGCTTGGCCGCCTAAAATGGTGTGCCAGACGGCGGCTACGTTTGGATCGCGCTCGACGAGGACAACGTGCTCCGCGAGCCCCTCGAAGCCTGCGGTCAGGCCGACAATGCCACCACCGGCGAACGGCTCGACCAAAACGCCGACAGGGTCTGGCTTGTGCCCGAGCCAGGAGCGGATGTAGGGAACAAGCCAGGTCTTTCCACCCGGATAGCGGAATGGCGAGCGCTGGGGAACCGAGGCGACGTTGACCGGCTTTGTGATTTCAACGTCTTCGGCTGTGCGGTAGGCAACTGCGGGTTCGTTCAACTCGGTTGGCTCGGCCTTGTCGTCCAGGTCATGGGCGTATCGCAGCACGTCTGGGGCGAGGGCGTGAGGCACGCGAATGACGGTGGTGTTTCCGAGCTTCCACTTGGGGCGGTAGGTGGTTGAAGAGCGAGCCATGATGAAACCCTTGTAACACGGGTCTCATTTCGTGGCAAGAGAATTGTTACACGGGCCGGCGCGGGGCGGGCCGGTTGGGAATTTCCGCGTTGTGGCGTGGGTGGCTTGTTGCCTGCTTTGGGGGGAAGGAACACCCGCTATGTGGTCGGACGGCCCGGGTCAAGGGCCAGCGGGGCTCAAGGCGATGCGGAAGAACCGGGGTAGTCGGCCCGCGCCGAGGCCATAGGCGAAATGCAGCACCTCCACGCTTCACCCTCGACCCCAGCCAAACACCGTCGGTTGGACTGGCTTCGATGCGGCCTGAATGGGAGATGCCCCCTCCGAGGAAGGCTGAGGCTGCCGCTGTAAAACATTGCGAAGCTCACGGTCGTTTTCCAGTTCCGCGGCAAACGGATTGCTATTTTGCCAGCCGGTCTTGCCAGTGCGCCGGAAGTGCTCAAGCCTCCTTATGGCAATCTCGCAATACACTGGGTCTATATCTGCGGTAAGGCAGCATCTGCCTAAGCGTTCACAGGCGAGCAAAGTGGACCCGGAATGGGCGAAGAAGTCCAAGACCACCTCCGATTCGCTGGAACTGGCCTGGATAATCCTCTCGCAGCTCTTGAGTGGCTTTTGGGCGTAACAGCCGTTTACGTTTTCCTCCATCCTGTAAAACACTTGTTGAATATCAACCCACACGTTCCCCGCCCGGATATTCTCTGACTTGCTCCTTTCCAGATTCTCGGTCATCGAACCGTTCACGCTCTTGTAATACCCTCGGAGGATTTTTGGAATGTCAGTGTATTCCGCCTCGACGCCGAAGGTTGGGCGTCCCTTAACGTAGTAAAGCAGCTCCTGTCGGACCGCCATCCAGTTCTGTTGAGTTCCATAGCCCCGCTGGTTGCGCATGGTGATAAATGACTTTGGGCGAAAGCGCGTTTCGCGCATCATGACCATGAAATCCGGCAACGGCTGAAACCCGTCCTTTTGATCCGCTCCCAGCCACACGTAAAAGGATGCGTCGGCGGCTAACGACGAGTAGGTCAGGTCGGTCCAGGTGCGGCACCACTCGACGTACTGGCGGACCTCGGTTTGACCGAACGCAACCAGATTGTAGGGCGGGTCCTGAATGGCCAAGACTGCGGGACGCCCCGCGACCAGCGATTTGACCTCAGCGGCATCCGTGGCATCGACACAGCCGACCCTGTGGCCGGCCACCGGATCGTCCCAAATCTGCCCCCGTCCCAACCGGCAGTATTTCCGGAGGGCCGATCTCAGTTCGTGACTTTCGTCGAGTCTCGGAATTGGGTTGTTACGCATCTGCTTGCTGAAACTTCAGGGCGACGGGACCACGCGATAAAAGCGCTGCGGGTCGGGCGGTTGGACATCGGACAGGGTGAGGGTGGCGTTGGTGGCCGTGACCGCACTTCCGATGTTGCTCCAGAGATTGGCGGCCAGGTTCGTGGTGTACTGGACCTGATAGGCCAGCCAAGGCGACACGGTCCAAGTGAGAGAGAGGGCGCCGTTGACCAGGGTCACGCCTTGGAATACCGGCGGAGAAATGGGCACCACAGAGACATCGTCCAAACCAAAGGCCTCGGGGTCGTTTCGAGCGCCGAATTGCAGCACGGCGCTGGTTCCGGCGGCGCGGACGACGAACTGCATATTGGTCCAGTCAAAGGGCGCCATGCCGACTTGATCGAAAAGAACCGTCGTGGAATTGGTGTCGGCGTTCCAGGCGACCAGAAACTCGTTGGGCGTGTCGCTGCCGCTAAAATAGGGACTGTCTGCCCAGAAGGAGAGCACATAGAGCTGCCCGGGAGACGTGGGCAAAGTCTGTGAAAGGTAAGCCAGCCCGCCGACTTGGCCGAGCAGCGCGCCCCACGAGCCGGAATGGACAAGTTCGGGATGCGGTGGCTGGCTGGCACTCCTGACCACGAGATTGTCCTCCGTGCTCCCCTGCAGGGTCCAATCGGAGAAATCGCCGGTTTCAAAGCCGCCGTTTTGGACCAGATTCTGGCCTGTCTGCACCGTGACCTGTCGTCCGGCCAGGGCATCGATCAGGGCCTGGCCGACGGGCGTGCCCCAGCCCGTGCATAAGTCGTAGCCGGGGACGGCCACGAATCGGGTGGAACGGGCATTGCGGAAGCTGTTGCCGGTGGTGATGTCGTGGAAGGCCGTAGTATATCCCGAACCGTTGCCAATGGCGTAGAGGGCCGGGTTGACGAAACCGACCGTGGTGCCGCTGGCGGCGGCCGCCTGCTGGTTGACCAGGGCCGTAAAGCCGGCCCAAAGCGGCGCGGCACAACTGGTGCCCCCGAAGATGCCCGATTTGCCGTTATTGTAGATGACCCAAACGTTATCCGCCGTCAAGGCGACATCCGGCACGTTCCGAAGGGTCGTCGAGCCCTGGTTAGCCGACGTGCCGACTCCCGTTTGCCAAGGGGGGAGGGGATAGGTGGTGCTTATCCCGCCGCCGCTGGCTCCGGAACCCGCACGGCTGGTGTACCAATTCCAGACCGTCTCCGCCGACCAGGCGCCCCCCGCGCCGGTGGTGGTCAAAGTCGTGCCGCCGACCAGGGTGATATACGGGTCGTCGTCGGGGGCGGGTATGGCCCCGGCATAGGCGCCGTTGTCGCCGGAGGCGTTGAAAAAGGACTGGCCCTGGGCGGCCATTTGCTGGAATATCTGGTCGGCGCTCCCGGTCGTGGGGGCGCCGAAATCCCAGGAACAACTCAGTTGCTTGGCCAGATCGTCGGTGGCCATCCGGTTGAGGATGTCATTGGCGATGCCGTTGGTGCCGGCCTCGTAGAGGATTATCCCCGCCAGGCCGGGAGCCATGGAGGCCGTCATTTCGATATCCAAAGAGACCTCGTCGCTCCCACTGTTCCTGCCGCCGGTCGGAACTCCGTTGAAGCCGTCCAGCAGCACTTTTTGCAAGGGAATGGCAGGCAGCCCGGCCAGGCTCTCGTAGGCCGCGATGTCGCTGGCATAGTAACCGTCAAATTCCAGCAGTCCCACGGTTTGACCGGCGCCGGTGAGCGTGACCCCGGGCGCGTAAGCGGCCCGGAAGTCGTTTCCGATGTAAGCGCCGCTCGCGCTGGAGCCGGTCTTGGGAGTGGGATGCCCGGACTGGACGGCGGGAAAGGGGCGCAGGTTCTTCGGATGAGGCCGATGGTAGTTATTAAGCCCGCTGATGTCCAGGAGGGCCACGGCTATCTGGATCAACGGCTCGGATTCCGGGGCATAAAAGGCGCGCGCTTCCGTCGGGTGCGGATAGACGCGCAGGGTGGTTTGGAGGGCCTTTTCGATGTCGGCCACCGACCCGTTGACATCCAGGAGCGTGCGGTTGGGATGCTCGCCGGTCACCGTGAGGCCGTTCGCGCGGGCGAAGTCGATAAGGGCCTGGTAGTCCTCCTTGGCCGGGCCGAACCGTTGGGCAAACTGCTGCGGGGTGAGAAAGTGGCGGTAATTCGGGCTGGCCGGGTCGTAAAGCTCGCTCAAGAGGCGGGCCAGGGCCTCCGGCTGGCGCAGCGGCAGGCTAATCGCCAGGTTGAGGTGGTCCGTGGGAGCCAGGCGGCCAGTCGGGGCCAGGCCGCGGGCCTCGGCGGGCATCGCCTCGGCCAACGGTTGGCGGTCGTTGGCCCGGGCGGGCTGGGTTGCGAGCCCGGCGGCCAGAAGGGCCAGCGGCATCCAAGGTATCCTTCTTAGTTTCTTCACAAATCAGCAAATCATCGGGTCAGCAGGTTCGCGTGGGGCTGATGGTCGTTGTTCCAGCGGGCCAGGGCCGGGTCGGCTTTATCGAAGAGCTTCGCATCCGCGGGCTGCTCGAGGTGGCCGTCGCAGAAGACCACGTTGAAGTGGCCGCGATGCCGCTGTTGGTGGGCTTGCAGGATGCCGGCACTGCCGCCGAAGCCGGGGCTTTCGGTAGTGTCGCGCGAGCTGATGTCCAGGCGGGCGTAGCCGTCGTAGCTCACGGGGCCGGCAAGGCCATAGTAGGCTTGCAGGATGGCCGGCAGGACCCACATGAGGTTGGCATCGCCCAGTTCGATCATGTTCGCCGGGGCGACGACCGTGGAGTCAGCGATCGCCTTGATGGAAGTGGTGTCGGCGGGGTCGGTCAGGTAGCCGCCCAGACCCAATGGGCTGAGGCCGAACTGCACGCCGTTGGCATTGTAACCGTAGCTGCCCAGCGGCACGGCGATGCTGTTGCCGGCGAGCGTCAGCCCGCGGTAGGAGGCACACAGATAGAGGGCGTTGGTCCAGTCGTGCTTGACGTAGGGAAAGAGGTGCGTGGACCAGAAACCAAGGCTGATGATGCCTCCGTTTTGGTCAAAAGAGAAAACCGGGTAGGCGTGGGTATCCTGGACATACATTTGCAGGCCCAGGTCTATCTGGTGGAGGTTGCCCTGGCAACGGGCGGTGCGCCCCGCTTCCTTGGCGGCGGACAAGGCGGGCAGCAGCAACGCTGCCAGAATGGCGATGACCGCAATCACGACCAGCAGCTCGATCAAAGTAAAGGCCCGCCCCGCAGCCGACGGGTTCAAACGTCCCTTCGGGACGAGTGGAACATAAAACTCACCTGTCCCAGCGTTAAAACGCTGGGCTATTGTCATCGTGTCCCTCCGGGACAAGAACTCGGCTGAATTTCCGAAAGGGGTTGGGGCTGGAGGTCCAAAAATGCGTGGGGCTGCCGGAGCCAAAGCGGTGTCGCGCTCCGCGTGCCACCGCACTCCAAAGCGGCCTGTCTGAGACGGCTCGGCAGACTCTCTCCACACCCCTGGTGCTCCGCCCCGAGCCGGGGGCGCGCCGCGTCGATTCGATGAGGCGGTGGGTTCACGCATTCTCGAAACTTCACTTGGGCCCCAGCGTGCCGACGACCCGATAGTATCTTACCGGGGCGCCCGGTGTGGCCGCCGTCGGGTCCATCATAAAGTTTGACGGGGGGGTGACTGAGCCGAGCGGCTGCCAGGTTATCGTGCCGGCCAGGTTGGTCGTATATTCCACGGTGTAGGAACTGACCCCCGTCAGGACCTTCCAGTACAGGAAGGCGCCGGTGCCGCCGAGCGTCATCTTGAACCCGCTGATGGCGTTGGTCGTCGGGGTCGTGGTGGTGACCGGGTGGTAAGCCGCGAACATCCGCTCGAAGGTGGCCGCCTGGCCTCCCAGATCCTCCCGCAGCGGCAACGAGCTGTACTGCTGGGAAACGATCTGCACGACAATGCCGTGCCCGGGCGCCAGCCAGTAATAGTTGAGGACGTACGCGGTGCCGGCGGGCGTGTAGCCGGAGCCGTCGATGTTGATAGCGATGTCATATTCCACCACCTCATGTACCCGCAGACAGGCCAGGAGGCCAATGGCGGGCAGGGTGACGTAACCGAAAGCGTCCACGGTCCCGGTCGAGGTGTAAGTCACTTGGTCGGGATAGTTGGTGGAAAGCCCGCCGAACGAAAAGGGGTACATCGAATCGAAAATCGTCGTGCCCGACCACGTATCGCCGTAATGAATCGAGGCCGGCCAGTCCTGCAACGGGGGGGTGAACAGCGACTCCGGCTGCGCCGGGCTGAAGCTGGGGTCGTAGAAGCCGTGGTCGAGCTGGCCGCTAACGGGATCCACCTTGAAATAGAGCCACTGCAGCGCGTTGGTGGTGCCCTCAGAGGTTAGTTGCTGGGCCATTTGGGCTCCCGCGGCCACGAAATCCGCGCCGTACGGCGTGTTCGTCGCGGCCAGGTAATCGTAGCGATTAGTCACGTCCTGGGGCCCAGTGGTGAAGTCCCAGAACTGGGCCACGCTGTTGGAGGTCCCCAGCAGGCCGGAGACATCGACGGTATTGGTCGAGTTGGGGTCATTGGCGTAAGCCAGGTAGTACTGGCCCACCTGGTTAAACATGTCGGCATTGGTAATGGTGACTTGCGCCTGCGCGACGGCGGCGCCGCCCAGTATGGCTGCGGCGCACGAGAGGGCTCGACGGAGGGCCGAATTGGTGCTCATAAACGAAGGTCTCCTTTTCTGCGGAAGGCAAAAATTCATTAAACTCATTAGGTTCCGGCTACAATCCCGGCGGCTCGTGCCACTCTCTCCCGGCTCCTTCACTGCGGATCATAGCATCCACTGGAAGATAGCGTATTACAGCTTCGCCTGTCAACTGTGCGTTCCGAAGCACACCCTGGGCCACAGGGCTGCTCTGAGCTCGGGTTGCGGGCGGATGCAAGTGCGCACAGCCCTGAAATCCGAGGTCCGAAGTCCTCACCTGGCGTAGCCAGAACCAACGCGGGAAGAGAGCAACCGCGGAATACGCGGAATACGCGGAAA
>Ga0187877_1001256_pt1 | contig 27216 bp, 27 predicted proteins | sample June2016WEW_17_1_3_FD_132430 | JGI IMG/M metagenome (GOLD analysis project Ga0187877, IMG submission 132430) | Peatland microbial communities from SPRUCE experiment site at the Marcell Experimental Forest, Minnesota, USA - June2016WEW_17_100 | ecosystem: Environmental > Terrestrial > Soil >...
CCGTGTAGCTCAACGTCGCTCCAGCCACCCCGGCGTTACCCGAGATGGTGTAGGTGATCGCGGTGGCCGTGTAATCCTGACCGGTCTGGTTCGCCAGAACATTGCTGTAGGTGAGGTCGGCCGGGGAGAAAGTATATCCCGCTAAGGAAGGCGTCACTGTCCCGGACCAATTGTATGAAACCGTGAACGAGTAGCTGCCATCCGCAGCGGAGGTGGCCGTCTTGGCAGTGCCATCGGTGTAGCTCAAGGTCGCTCCAGCCACCCCGGCGTTACCCGAGATGGTGTAGGTGATCGCGGTAGCCGTGTAATCCTGACCGGTCTGGTCCGCCTGGACATTGCTGTAGGTGAGGTCGGCAGGGGAGAAAGTATATCCCGCCAGCGAAGGCGTCACCGTTCCGGACCAATTGTCTGAAACCGTGAACGAGTAGCTGCCATCCGCAGCGGAGGTGGCTGTCTCAGGACTACCATCGGTATAGCTCAAGGTCACCCCTCCCACCCCGGCATTCCCTGAGATAGTATAAGTAGTTGGTCCGTCGGCCTGTACCACTCCGTTAGGGGTAACTGCGTAGACCAGTTCTGCCAAAAGAAAGATAGCAGCTGTCAGGCGGAAAATGACCGAACTCATTCGACGAGTCACAAATTTCCTCCCCTCTAAATAATTACAAAAACGCATTTTATAAGATTATATATGAACTTGCATGATAAATTTATATTAATTAGGGATTGCTTAACGATAATATGCTTAGGATTGAAAAATGTGGTTCGCTTCTGGTAAGCTCCTATTAGAGTTTGCGAGCTCAAAAGGAGGAGCTTATGGAAGCAGAAACGACTCATGGGTTGGAGGATACCACTTTTTCTTAGCACATGGCAATGGAACTCAGCAACACCGGATGGAAATTAGGGTTCACCATTGGGTTTGGACAGGCGCCACGTCTGCGGGATTTGGCTGCCTGGTGATTTCGGCCAGGCGGTCCACGCTGCGGTCTTATTATGCTTGCCGTTCTGGACTGTCACGCCGGCTGACAATCTGTCTTTTGGTATCCTGCGCTCGAGGCGCTCAAGCCTCGCTGTTATGCTTCTCATAGCTCCCCCGCGTCGACGCCGACGTTGATGCTATAATTCCCGGTCTGCATTTCAGTAAGAGGCGCATCGTCCTCGTAGACGACATGAAAAACCGTATCCTGCGGGCCGGCCTTGAAGTCAGCAACGCGGACCCTTTGCACGCTTTCAATGTCAGCGCCGCTTTAATTGCCGTACTCGTCGCCCTCGTAGTAAGTGAAGATCCGGGCGGATGGCTTTGGTCGCCGCTTCTCGAGTTGTGTCAACCGTGCCTTTGTGGTGGTCATTCTGTGCCTCCTGGCGCCCTCAGGGGCCGGTCATGTATTGGCCGGCCAGCTCATATAAGCCGCCAGGCGCGGTGTGACGCGCCGTGGTCCCGATCGGGATCTTCTGCTCCCCTTTTATCAGACATCGCCTGTAGAACGTTCGGGGGCCTGCGTCGTCATCAACTCGGAATAACTAAGTACGAGCCATGCTATCGTTCTGGACATATCGCCTCCTGTTAGCGAATATGTCCAGCAGTTCAGTCAGTGTATTATGTTCGCACTAATTCCACAGGGAGCGCGCAGGAAAATCACGGCTACATCGTCCTGGTACTGCTCACACCAGGTATTGGCATGTCGCAGCGCGTCCAGCAGCTGCGGCTGATACTGCACGGAGACCATCAGGATCCTGGCACCCGTTCCGTCGAGCAGCGCCTCCCAATCCCAGGTGGCATCCGTCAGGTCGCGATAATCCTGCCACTGGGTCACCGGGAAAACCTCGAAGCGCGTGTCGATCCAGACCGGGCGGGAAGGCAAGGCGAACTCCAGATAGCTCGCAAAACCGATCTCGCTCCACAGCGGGCCGGGTAGGTCAGGGTGTGCTGCAAGCCAGGCAGTGGCTTTGACCGGAGTATCTTCCATGGTGGGCGGTGCTTGTCTCCACCACGCCTGGCGAAAGCCCGGAAGGAAAGCCAGAGGCAAGAGCAGAAAGATCGCAGCCAGGACCCAGCTGAGGGCTGGCAGGCCGGGTTCCATTTCGCCGACCCACTTCCGCTCCCAATCTGCCAGGAGCAGGGAGGTCAGGACGACCAGGATCAAGACAAACCAGATCACATAGCGCTCACCCAAAAGCGCCAGGATGCCGAATCCCAAGAACCAGGTCCACTCCAGGCGAGAGAGCCGCCGGGGCGAGAGGACCACCAAGAGCGGAAAAGCGATCAACCACAGGAAAAAGATGTTCATCTGCCAGCCCGTGTTGACCGGGGGTTGCCATTCGGCCGAGAACTGCTGGCTGGAGGAGGCGGTAAGCGAATTGAAGACGTACGTCCAGCCGCCGAAGAGGCGCGGATTGGCGAGCGTCGCCAGCACCACGCCTGCAAAGGCCAATCCCAGGGAACGCCGCTCCCCCTTCCCGAAGACCAGCGCAGCGCCTACCAGCAGGATGAGCATCACATAAGAACCGTGCAGGTTAACCCAGACCAGGCTGATAAGAGGCAACCAAGCGAGGAGCCTTTTCTGACCCTGCTGCCAGGCATAGAGGATCCAGATCGCCAGCGCAAAGAGCGGATAGGCAAACAACTGCGGGCGCACCGACCAGTTGTTGCTGGAGGTCAGCACCGCCGCCAACAGCACCAGGCCCGTTCCCAGCCGTGCGGCCCCGGCCCGACGGGCTGCAGCCCAGACGAGTCCATACGCCAGAGCGATCAGGACACCCCGCAGCAGGACCGTCAGCGTCAGACCCCCGGCGCGGTAAAGCAGCCAGAACAGCACCGCCGCACCCCAGGCCTGGTAGTCCACCGCCTGGCCCGCCTGGGTATAGGTCAGTGTATCCACCCTCGGCACCCCCCCAGAGGCCAGCGTTTCCCGGCCGATGCGCAGGTACCACCAGTAATCCTGAGGAGTGACCGGCAGCAGGAAGGCAATGCCCAGGGCGACAAGGAGCACCAGGGCCAGCCAAAGAAAATCCCCACTGGCCAAGCGCTTTGACTTCATCCCGGCGGCCTCGCGACGATATACGCCTTCCAATCCATTTCCTCCAGGGAAGCGACTGCCGGGTAGCCGGGTTTCATCCAGCAGATCCCATACCCGGCACGGCCGAGACACTCCCAGGCAGCGCGGGCCGACTCGGGCCCGTGTAGTTCGAGCAGCAGCAAGGGGCGTGCTTCGGCCAGCACCCGCCGCATCCCGGGCAGGGCCAGCACCTCGCCGCCCTCAATATCCATCTTGACGGCCTGAGGGGGCGGGTTGCCCTGTGCATAGACGAATTCGTCCAACGAAATTCCCGGGACGGTGATTTCGGAGTCGTAATGCGCTTGGCGCCCGGCTGAGCCGGCGGCCTTCCCCATCCCCCCGGAGGCGTGCACCAGGAAGCGCACTGGCCCCTGGGCTCCTGTGACCGCCCCGGCGAAGACGACCACGCGGCCCGCCAGGCCGTTCAGAGCCAGGTTCGCCTGCAGGCGGTCCACATTGGAAGGCAGGGCTTCGAACGCAAAGACCCGTCCGGATTCCCCGGTGGCTCTCACGAGCAGGAGGGTGATGTAGCCGATGTTGGCGCCGACATCGTAGACGGTCACTCCGGGTTGGATTAGGTCCGCCAGCGCAGTCTGCAGCTCCGGCTCATAGGTGCCCAGCCAGTAATCCTTCTCCGTCTGCATGTCGAGCAGCATGGGTTTTCCGGCCAGGCCGCCTGCCGCGATCTTGACCTGGGCGAGCCCGGCCGGCGCGGCGCGATTGAGGGCTCGCCGGATCAACGCGGCGAGCGGAGAAATCCGATAGATCGCCTGCTTCACAGGGTTGGGCAGGAGCCGGGCTGCCAGGGAGGCAACTGCCAGGAGTGGATCAGCCATTTTCCGGGGAGAGATGCGGTGCCTGCCAGGCCGGGGATTTGTGCACGTGGACGACCTTCCAGGCACCTTCCTGCCGGACCATGACACGGCTCTCGTTATGCGAGGCGACCCGCACGCCCTGAGGCGTTTCGGTGCTGACCAGCATGGTATAGCAGGCAATCGCCGTGTCGCCGTAGCATTGAATGGAAAGATTGGCGAGGTCCATCCGCACCTGTCCGCCTGCATCGCCCTCCGCACCGAAAACGGTACCGCGCCGGGCGTTGGCCTCCATCATGAAATCGTGAAAGGGGACCCCTTCGATCCGATGCGGGGTGACCCACCATTCGTACAAGGTCAGATCTTCGCTGGTCGTGGCGTGATACGTCTGGAGGTCATTCTCCTGAATCGACTGCAGGTGCTTCAACAAAAAGGTCTTAATCTCGGGGTCATCCATGGCTCACTCCAGGAGTACGTGCAGATATTGATCGACCATGTGTTCGAGGTCGAATGCCTCTTCAGCGCGCCGCCGGGCGGCTTTCCGGTAGCTGGGCTGATCGGAAAGGACCTGCGCCCCGGCCTCAGCCAGGGCAGACAGGTCGGGCGGCTCCAACTTCCAGGGGTCGCCGCCGTAGGGGACGAGGCGGCCTGCTCCGCCCTTGACCATCTCCGGCAACGCGCCGGTCTGGAAAGCCACCACCGGTAATCCGCAGGCCATGGCCTCGATGACCGAGTTCGGGCAGGCCGCGTTCAGGTCCGCCGAATAGAGCAGGTGTGCCGAGCGGTCCAGGGCGGGGATGCGCTCGGGCGGCTGCAGTCCGGCCCACAGGATCGGAACCCGGCTGTGGCTGCGGAAGGTATCCTGCTGCGCGGGTGTGACCCGTCCCACGACCATCAGCTCGATGGAGAAAGTTCCTAACCCCAGCAGTTCTGCCAGCTGCACAGCGGTTGCCAGACCCTGATCGTACACGCCGCCCAGGCTGCCTTCGACGACCAGCACCCGGCAGGACTCTGGCGCAGGCTTCTCGGGCCCCTCGGGCGTGTAGACGGCCAGGTCCACCCCGTTGTGAATGACGGTGGCGCTCACGCGCCCCGGGCCGAACCAATCCTGCCACCAGCTGCGCACGAACTCGGATTGATAGACCAGGCGGGTCGCCAAGCGGGAGCGCAGGAAGGTCAGCAACCAGTTCGCACTCTCGGCGCGCAGGGCATGCCGCCAGCCGGTATGCTGGCGGCGGTGGAGCCAGTTAATCCCGTCCAGGCGCTGGACGATCCGGATGCCTCTGTGGCGCGCCCGCCACACACCGGCCAAATTGCGCGTCCCACCGGTGATCAGCACGGCCGCATAGGGAGTCTCGCCCAGATCATCACAGACCTGGATGCCACGCTCCTTCAGGCCGGCGGTGAGCTTGGCCTGGAAGGAGACCATGCCGCCCACGCCATGAACTTTGGGGATCAGGCAAATGCGCGTCATTGACGCTTCCCCACGCAACGCGCCGGCACACCGGCCCAGATCTCGTTTTCGCCGGTGGATTCGAACAGCACGGCATTCGCCCCCACGATCGTGCCGCGTCCGAGGCGCAGCACCCCCTTCTTGCAGAGGATCTTTGCACCCGAGGACAGGATGCAATCGTCCTCAACAACAATCCCCTCGAAGGCGGACTCATCGATCGGACGCTGGACATCGGCCCGTCCCAGGGTCACACCTGGATAAACCCGCACCCGGTCGCCGATGACAGTCTTGGGATGGATGACCACGCCGAAGCCGCCGTGAAGCAGGAGAAACTCTTTGCCGACCTGAACCGGGCGGGGGATTTCCGCACCGAGCAGCTTGAGCATATAGTAGGCCAGGGGGCCGAAAAGGCGGGAACGACGGGAATAGACCAGCCAGGTGTAGACATCACGCCGCATGAAGGTCATTATACACTCACTGTTCCAGCCGAGGTTCGTACGCCTTCTTCAAGTCGGGACCTTCTGAAAGCGCCCCGGATGCCCAACTCCATTAACAGAGTATTACATCTTCTGCAGCGGTCCTTTCAAATTATCCAGGATGTTATAATTTCCGGACAGAGGTGATCCGGTATGTTCAAATTTGAAGGGCCCGATCGTCGCAAAGAAGAAGCCCGCATCCGCCAGGCGCACCGCCTGCCTCCCGGCCAAGCGCTGACGCTCAAGTTTCCCGTCCTGCACTATGGGTCGGTACCCCCGTTCAGTCCAGCCATCTGGGATTTGCGCGTCTGGGGGGAAGTGGAGCAGGAGACCCGCTGGACATGGCAGGAGTTCAACCAGCTGCCGCGCAGCCAGGTCACTATGGACATCCACTGCGTGACCCGCTGGAGCAAGGCTGACACCGTTTGGGAAGGCGTATCGATCCGGACGTTGATCGAGCAGGGGCTCATCAAAATCAAGCCGGCTGCCCAGTTCGTGATGCAGCATGCGGAATACGGCTTCACCGTCAACATCCCGCTGGAAGTAGCCCTGCAGGACAACTTCCTGCTGGCCACGCACTTCAACGGCGAGCCCCTCACCCCCGACCACGGCTATCCACTGCGAGGGGTGGTCGGGGCCATCCCGGGCCGCGACGACCTCAAGTCCCCCTATCTCTGGAAGGGCGCCAAATGGCTGCGCGGGCTGGAGTTCATGGCGCTCGACCGGCTGGGTTTCTGGGAGCAGGCTGGCTACAGCAACAGCGCCGATATCTGGAAGGAAGAGCGCTTCGCATGAAAAGAGCGTGGCGGGCCAAATTGCCCGCCACGTTTCTTACAGAGTACTGCTTAAGTATTTAAACCAGGGTCACATCATTCGCAGCCAATACGAGACAGCGAAATTCGGATAGTCAAGCAAGAAGCAGTAAATCCTCTTGTCGTCCAGCTTAATACCTGAGCAAGGCACCCACGCCCACCCTCTCCAGCTGCGGGTTGGCGCGCACCACTTCCACATCCCCACCGGCCTGCATCACCCGGCGGACAGCCATTTCCACCACGTCTTCAATCTTTTTAAATCCCTTTCCGCAGTAGGGGCAACTCTCAAGCTCCCGGCTGGTCAGGTGGGTGCAGCCCTCACACTGATATCCTCGAGAACGGTACCCCTCCTGGATCAGGAGCGTCTGCACGCGGCCCTCGTGGAGTGCCTGCAGGGTCTTCTCCAGCCGGATGGCACCTCCGGCCCCTTTGGCAGCTCCGGTGACCATCGCCTCGACCAGGCGCGCCTCGCGCGCCGCCTCGGCCTTCCGGCCGATCTCCATGGCCCGCCCGAGCACCTCGGAGGCTGAGGCGTTCATCCCGACCGGAAATGTCCCAACCACCAGGCTCTGCCAGGTCTTGGGCAGGTGATGGCGGAAGCGTGCGACGTTGTCCTCGGTGCCGCCGATCAGGATCCGGCGGACACGGTTCTGTTCAAAGAAGCGACCGGCAAAATCCACCGCAGCCTTGATGTTGCGCTCCGTGATCTCTTCCACCGAGCGGGTCTGGCCGGAACTCCCTCCGCGCCGCCCGGGCAGGCTGGAGGCCCCACCGCGTTTGGTGTGGCGTACATCCTCCCCCAGGGTCCCCTCCTGTTCGATGAGTTCGCCCAGGTGGAAGAGGAACAAGCGTGCGCCCTGCTTGTCCACCAGCACGACCCCGTAGCCGCCGAACGCATCCAGGAGATCCGCCAGGGGCTTGATGTAAGGGTGGTCCCCAACGCGGACCTGACTGCGGACCGGTACTGCCAGGGAGTAAGCCCGGAAAAAATCACGCGTGCTGCAGGAAAAGATCGCAGTGCTGCGGCCTTTCCATGCGCGCGCGTGTTCAAAATATTTGACGACTTTGGCCTGATCTTCGGGTAGGCTGACGCCTTCGACCAGGCGGCGCAAACGCAACTTCTGCGCCTCGGCGTTCCCTTCCCCGGGGTCGGTGTTCAAATAAACGCTCAACACCGACGCCGGACCGGTGAAATCCAGGATCTCTTTGAGATCGCGGTCAGTCAGCATGTTCACCTCCTGCTTGTGATCCCGCTCGCACGGACCCGCCGAGCGGGCTGGCCGAAAAGGGTTAGCCTATTCAATTGCAGGGACCGGAAGTCCACCTCCTTGTGGCAGGAAATAAATCCGTCCTTAGGGATCCGGCCTAGGGCCTGGCGCCCAGGACCACGGGCACGTTCACCTTCTGATCGCCGCGCAACACGGTCAAGTTCACTGTGTCTCCGGGCGACTTGTGCAGGGCCAGGTAGGTGATGAGACCGTCATAGTCAACGATCGGCTGGCCATCGGCAGCGATGATCAGGTCACCGCCGGAATTCAGGCCAGTGCCAGTATAGCCCTGGATGGTAACCGGGATCGTGCCGGCGCGCAGGCCTGCATTGGCTGCCGGCCCACCGGCGACGACACTGGTCACGTACACCCCGTTGGTGGCTTTCAAGCCCAACGTTTGAACGACGTCCAGGCTGAGACTGCCATTGAAGGAGGTGATCCCCAGGTAAGGATAATCATATTTTCCTTTCGAGATCAGGCTGGGGATGACCCGCTTGACGGTGTTGACGGAGATCGCAAAGCCGACGCCCGAGCTGGTGGGTTGTCCGCTGGAATTGGTATTGTTGGTCTCAATCTGGCTGTTGACACCGACCACCTCCCCGTTCAGGTTCAGGAGCGGACCGCCCGAATTGCCGGGATTGATCGGTGCATCGGTCTGGAGGATATCGCCGGAGGAGAAAGAGCCGCCGCTGGAGGTCTGTGGACCCGATTCCACCGTCCGGCCCAGGCCCGAGATGACGCCGGTGGTCATCGACCCGCTCAAGCCGAAGGGGTTGCCGATCGCAATCACGATCTGGCCGACCTGCACGGAGGAGGAATCGCCCAGGCTAAGCGGCTGCAACTGAAGCTGATTGGCCGCCGCATCCACTTTGACAACTGCCAGGTCCGAATAGGCGTCCGTCCCGATCACGTTCCCATAGACCTTCTGACCAGAGGTGAAATCCACCTCGACCTTGGTCTCACCTTGCACGACATGGTTATTGGTGACGATGTCGCCGTTCGTGTCATAGACCCAGCCCGAGCCGAGCCCGGTCGAGGTGAGGATCGTCACCACGCTGGGGCTGACCTGCCGGTAGATGGTGACGAACTTGTCCTGCTCATTGACCAGGTTGGCGGCCGGTGCCGAAGAGACCGGCGCGGTCGAGACGGTCGGGGCGGAGGGCACAGAGGCCGCCGGGGGGGGTGTGACGGTCGCGAGCAGGCTGGTTGGGACCAAACTCGTGAACTGGCAGGCTACCATGGACACTGCCACGATCACCCCAATTACCATTAAGGAAACTCTGTTTTTCATTTTGACTTACCTCCATTTCATCAATAAAATCGGTTATCTCATGCGGGCTGCTTCTTCCAGCAGGGATTTCTGCTTTGCGGTCAGCTGCCGCGGGATCTGCACCTTGACATGCACGTACAAGTCCCCTTTTGATTCCGGCCTCTTGAGCAGCGGCATGCCGCGCCCGGCCACCCGGAAGACCTGCTCCGGCTGGGTCCCGGCCGGGATGGTCAGAAGCACTTTACCGGACATGGTCTTGACCTCTACCTCACCGCCCAGCATGGCCTTGAACACATCGATGCTGACCTTGGTGTGCAGGTCATTGCCATCGCGTTCGAAAGCCGGGTCATCGGCCACCTCGAGCACCAGGAACACCTCGCCGCCTTGCCCGTCGAGCGGAACACGCAACTTGGTGCCAGTGCGCGCCCCCGCCGGAAGCCGGACCTCGACCCGGCGGTTGCCGACCTGAAGCTGGCGAGTCGTGCCACTGAAGGCTTCCCGCAGGCTGATCACAACCGGCTGTTGCAGGCTTTGAGCGGGTCGGGCGCGGCCGCGCGGCATCTCGCCCATGCCCATCCCGCCGAAGATGGACCGGAAGAAATCCGAGAACACCCCCTCCCCGAACAGGTCATCAATATTGACCTGCTGGGCCCCGCCCGCCGCGGACCATTGGCCCCAGTCGAAATCCCCCGGCGCACCGTTGCGCTGCCACTGGGAATAGGATTCGCCCAGCTGGTCATAGTGGATGCGCTTTTGGGGGTCGCTCAAGACTTGATAGGCTTCATTAATATCCTTGAAACGTTCTTCCGCCCGTTTGTCCCCGGGATTGCGGTCCGGGTGAACCTGCATCGCCAGTTTGCGGTAGGCGCGCTTGATGTCCTCCGCACTGGCTTTGCGATCCACACCCAAGATTTTGTAGTAATCCTTGTAATCCATACAGCAATCCCTGTTCTCGGGCTTATTCTAGACCTTCGGGAGGGGCAGAGTCAAGCACCGCAGGGAAGGTCTAATACAACTCTAACCTGCTAAAAGAACCGCAGTTTTGGCGGTTTTAGCATACGGATGAATGAAGTATACTGATGAGGCAAGGCATCCTGCGATTCCTGATGAGGTCACCATGAAATCCGTGTGTGTTTACTGCGGATCGGCCGATGGCATCCCCCCAAATTACCTGGGCGCCGCGCGCCAGATGGGGATGACCCTGGCGCAGCGCGGCGTGGGGCTCGTTTACGGAGGCGGGTGCACCGGATTGATGGGCGCGCTGGCCGACGGCGCCCTGGCCGGGGGCGGACAGGTGACCGGCGTCATCGTCGAGAGCATGAATACCCATGCCCTAGCGCATGCCGGCCTGACCCACCTGGAGGTCACTGCCACGATCCACCAGCGCAAGGCGCGCATGTACGAACTGGCCGATGGCTATATCGCCCTGCCCGGCGGCTACGGCACCCTCGACGAACTATTTGAAACGCTCACCTGGGCCCAGATCGGTGTGCACGAAAAACCGGTGGGATTGTTGAACGTCAATGGTTACTACGACGCCCTGCTGAAGATGCTCGACCGGGCCGTGGCCGATAAATTCATCTTTTCAGAACACCGCCAGGCTCTGTTGTGCGACTCTGACCCCGAGCGCCTGCTGGAGGCCATGTTGAATCACCGGCCTGCACGTGAAGCGGTCCGGAGGTGGATGCGGCGGGGATGAATTTAGGTGTGACTCAATCCACCTGATCTGCGCTTCCTCGGCTCCGAAAACACAGAACGACCAGCTTGGTCCGGAGGCAGGCGAAAGAGGCCCTGATCGCGATCGACCCCGTGGATTGCTTCCATGCCACCGGTCGGGGAGGCGAGCCGCGGAATCAATCACGGCAGAACCTCAAAGGCGCAAAGGGGGAAAACAACTTGGTACGCACCGACATCACAATGGGGATGAAATTCATCCAGGCGAGCAGCCAGAGCGTCTCAACTCCCGAGGCGTTCAAGGAAGGGGAAAACTGATTTTAATGGTCGTTCCCTGACCGACCTGGCTTTCGGCGGAGATCTTTCCGCCGTGCGCTTCGACAATGGATTTGGCGATCGCCAGTCCAAGCCCCGATTCACCCGCCTGGGAACGGGCCGGATCCGCACGGTAGAAGCGGTCGAAGATGTGCGGCAGGTCTTCAGCGGGGATCCCGCGCCCGTTATCTTGAACGGCGAGCACCAGCGTTTTCTCGGCGCGCGCCGCGGTCAGCCTGATCCGGCCGCCTTCGGGGGTATAGCGCAATGCATTGGTGATCAGGTTTCCAAAGACCTGCGCCATACGATCCGGATCGAGCGAGAGGGGGGGCAGACCGGGTTCGGACTGGATTTCCAGCTCGATTTTCTTTTCCACCGCCAGGGCGCCATAGGACCGGACCGTCCGCTCGAGTAGCACAGAGGGAAGGACCGCCTCCCGGTTGAGGCTGAGCTCACCGGCATCGGCCTGGGAGAGCGTGCGCAGATCCTCCACCAGGCGCTCCAGGTGCTGGACTTCGGCGTGGATGATATCGAAGCGCTCGGGAGTCGGTTTGAGCACCCCGTCGTGCATCGATTCGACATAACCCCCGATGACCGTCAGGGGCGTGCGCAGGTCGTGGGCGATATCCGCAGTCATCTGCTGCCGGGAGCGGCTGAGCCGGTCCAGGTCGGAGCTCATCTGATTGAAGGCCGCGGCCAGCTCGCCCAGCTCGTCTCCGGACGTGATCGCGACGGACTGCTTCAGGTCACCTCTGGCCATGGCGTGGATGGCAGCGGTCAGGTCGCGCACCGGGTGGGTCAGGGTGCGCGCCAGGATGATTCCAAGCACCAGGGCGACCAGGGCTGCCCCGAGTGCTGCATAGAGCAATGCCAGGTTTGTGCGGTTCAGGTACTGCGTTTCCAATGTGCCCAGCGGGGGTGTGCTGCCGATGACCAGGACGGTCCCGACCTGTTTCCCGTTGACGTCCACCGGTGTACCCTTTGCCAGTTTTGCGGACGGGACACTCTCACCGACCTGGTAAGTACCAGCCGGGATGAGGACTTGACCGCCCGCGTCGGCCAGCATGAAGTTGAATGTCGGGGAGGGGGCCTGTCCGCCTCCGGGTCCCGGCTGGGGAGCGCTGGTCTGGGGACCGGGGCTCCCCGGGCTGGGCGCAGCGTCGCGCAGGTTAAAGTAATTCAAAACCCCTTTCCAGGACCCGTTGATCTGGTAGTACAGACCGGCATCGGACACGAAGCGGTCAAGGGATTGGTTCAGCACCAGTTGTTTGAACTGGACCACGGTCAGCCAGTAGGTGATCCCTGACGCCAGTGCCAGGCCGGTCACGGCGACCAGCAGGAAAGCCAGGACAAGCTTGAGGGTGATGGAACGGCGCATATCATTCACCCACAAACCGATAGCCGACGCCGAAGACCGTCTCGATGTAACGGGGTTGAGCGGCATCCGGTTCGATCTTGGTGCGCAGATTGCGGACATGCACATCGATGGTACGCGCCACCCCCTCGAAGGAAGTGCCCTGCAGGTCTTCCAGCAGGTCGAGACGGGAGAAGACCCGTCCGGGTGAAGCCATCAGGATCGCCAGCAGGTCAAACTCCGAGGGCGTCAGGCGGACCCCGCGCCCGCCGACCGTGACCGAATGTGTTTCCCGGTCAAGGGTGATGTCCGCGGCACGCAGCACCCGGCTGGGCTGCGGCACCTGACCGGCTCGGCGCAGGACCGCCCGGATGCGGGCCACCAGCTCCTTCATACTGAAGGGCTTGGTGATGTAGTCGTCGGCGCCGAATTCCAGCCCGAGGACCTTGTCCGACTCATCGAGCTTGGCGGTCAGCAGGACGATCGGGGTTTCACTTTCTTTGCGATAGGCGCGGATGAACTCGTAACCATCCATTTCAGGCATCATGATGTCGAGCAGGACCAGGTCGGGTTTTTCCTGGCGGGCAGTGTAAAGTGCGTTCTGACCGTTATCGGCGGTCACCACGCGGAAGCCCTGCTCGGCCAGGTATTCGCGTACCAGGGTACGGACGCTGGCTTGATCGTCCACAACCAGAATTGTTTTTTTCATACAGGGTTGGCTCCTGAATGAAAGCAGATCATTTTCGAAAGATGACGAACTTGCTGAAGACGAAATTCCAGGCCAGCGTGAAGACGGTTGCCAGTGCAAGGGCAACCAGCTCGGGCAGATGAAGCACATACAGGCCCAGCTGCATGCCGCCGGTATTCATGGCCAGGCCTGCCAGGCTGACCAGGATAAAGGGGATCAGTGTTTTCCACGTGCTGGCGTTCGATCGAAAGGTCCAGGTCTTGTTCCAGAAAAAGCTGTTGAGAATCCCAACGCCATAAGAGATGCTTTTGGCGGCAACCGGCAGGCCAGCCATTCCCAGCCAGCGGGTAAGCACGAAATACGTGCCCAGGTCGACAACCGTATTAAGCACGCCAACCATGCCAAACTTAACCGCCTGCTTCAGCCACAGCAGGGAAGGTTTTTGTATATTTTCCAATGACCGGCCTCCGCTTGCACAGTTTATTGTACCCTGTCCCCTATGACCCGGGGCGTATCCGGAGGGTAGAACGCCGGTCTGTAAGGGGACGGCCACAGAAAAGAAATAAGCTTGAGAGGGAGAATTTTCGAAAGACACGGCTGGTTTGCTCCTGAATTTCCGATCGCAGGATATCAAACAGATGTTCAGATTTTGTTTAGAAATACAGCGGAAACGATGTGGATGGGCAAGACCGGACCAGCTCTCCAGACTCGTCTGGCCGCAATATTCACACAAGGTGTGTATAACTTCTGAACAAATTCTTTAAATCCTGTGCCTATACTCGGGGCAATTGCAATCCATTCCAAGTGAGGTGAAATCATGGGTACCAAACTCTCCCAATTCCAATCAAAGGTGCTCCGCTCACCCAGGTGGGTCCGCTGGAGCGTGCTAGCGGTGATCATTCTCCTGATCGCTGCAGGTGGGTTCGAAATCTATCAGGTCAATCAAACCCAGGTAGCGGCAGCCGCCACGCCAGCCCTTCAGACCGCGGTGGCCCGCCAGGGGGATCTGACCCTGGAGGCCAGCGGGAACGGGACGTTAATCGCGGACAATGAAGTCAACATCGGATTCCAAACCAGCGGGACCCTGACCAAGCTGAACGTCAGCGTCGGTGACCAGGTCAAGGCCGGCGACGCGCTGGCCCAGCTGGACGATACCAGCCTGCAGACCGCACTCGCCCAGGCCAAGCAGGCCCTGCTCGAGCTGACCTCGGCCTCCGCCATCGCCACCGCCCAGGAGACGGTCGCCACGGATCAGCAAGCCGTGACGAACGCCCAGGCGGCCCTGAACAACCTGACCTACCAGAACACCAACCAGGATGCCATTCAAAACGCCCAATCCAACCTGTTCCTGGCGCAGAACAATCTATCCCATGCGCAGAAGGCCTACAGCCAGGTGCCGGGGGATCCTTCCACGGATGCGAACAAAGCCATCGCCTATCAGAACCTGTACACCGCCCAGCTGGCCTATAACAGCGCCGAAGCCACATACAACCTTTACACCGGAAAGTCCAACCAGACCCTGGTGGACAAGGACACGGCAGTCCTGGCGCTCGCCAAGGCGACTCTAGCGGAAGACCAGACCCTCGTGGCGGCCCTGACCGGCGGGACAGTGCCCGCCAATGCCACCGGCTCTGGGTACGATGCCCTGCGGCACGAGTGAAATCAAAAACAACCAATAAAACGAAAAGGATGGTTCGGATGAAAAAGTATCTCACCCTCTCCTTGGCAGCCCTGCTGGTCCTGACCGCGCTGCTGGCAGCCTGTTCTTCCAGTAAAACGAGCGCCGGTTCCTCGGCGGGCGGCAGCGCTTCGAATGGTAACAGCAACCAGCCCCTGTCCCTGGCAGCCCAGCTGCTGGTCGGCACCCTTAAATTAGAAGGCACGGCCAACGCCGTGGATGCAAAAGAAGCCGCCTCCCTGATCCCGCTCTGGCAGGCCTACAGTCAGCTCACGGCCAGTGACAGCGCAGCGCAGGCCGAGATCAACGGGCTCGTAACCCAGATCCAGGGTACGATGACCCCGGCGCAGGTCAATGCCATCACGTCCATGAAATTGACCCAGCAGGATGTCCTTACGACCATGGGCACGCTCGGATTTGCCCCATCCAGCTCCAATAATTCCTCCGCAACCAGCACCCCACAGTCTTCCTTCAATGCGAACGGCGGCGGATTTGCCGGTGGTGCCCCAGCGGGCGGCGCTGCCCCTGCAGGCCCGGTCGGGGGAGGCGACGCGGGAGCAGGTGAATTATTGGGCGGTGGTGCTGGTCAGACCAGCTCGACCCAGGTGGCAAGTTCCCCGGCGCGGACGAACGGGATTCCCCCGGCCTTACTGAATGCCCTCATCGAGCTCCTGCAAAAGCGTTCCCAATCATAGACGCATTCTCCAAATGACCTGTGTGGCAATTGCAGGAACGGTAAGATCAAAACCGTTCCTGCAGCTGCTCCTTGATGCCCCCGGATCCTGGTCGCTGCCGGATGACTGATATAATCTTTCACAGATCGGCGATCTTTGGAAAAAGAAGCGCAGGATCGCTCCCGTCGCCTTAAAAATCAGGACAGGGTTACATAAAATTTTCGGAGCGGATACCATGTATGATACAAAACAAGATTTAATTGACGCCTTGCGCGCCACGCCCGATGTCCTGGCAGAGCTCCTTTCCGGTCTCCTGACAAAACCCGGTGGCCTGCCGCCTGTTCCTCCAGGCGAGTGGTCGCCGGTTGAGATCGTCTGCCATCTCCGGGATACCCAGGAGCGTGCCCTGGACCGCATGAGGCTGATGCGTGGCGGGAAAAATGCGGTGATCGAGGGCTACGACCAGACCGCCTGGGCCGTGGAAAGGAACTACAAAGGGGACGACGTGTGGAAGGCCCTGGAGAAGTTCCGGAGCTTGCGCCTGGAGCATGTGGAAGAGCTTACGAAGCTGCCGTTCGAAGACTGGCAGAGAGGTGGAGAGCACACCGAGTACGGGCACATCACCATCCTGGGACAGACCCTGCACAGCGTGTCCCATGACGCCGTTCATCTCCGCCAGCTCGCCGCTCTGGCCGGGCATCCAGAGGCAAAGAAGGCCTGATCATTCAAGAGCCCGATCCAGCCGGCTTCAATAGGGAAGCGGCTATCTTCTGACATCCCGCCGCGCAATCTGAACAAGGGGGAACTCCTTTAAATTCACGTAAGGCGGTCTATAATAGCCCCCATGCCAACCCCCGCGATCCACCTGCAAGACCTGTGCAAGACCTATGTGGTCAGCGAGCGCGAAGCCGGTGTGGGCGCCGCGCTGCGCAGCCTGGTGCACCGCCGCACGCAGAAAATCCCTGCTGTCGATGGCCTGACCTTCGACCTGGCCCCCGGCGAGGTCGTCGGCTTCCTGGGCCCGAACGGCGCAGGTAAGACCACCACTCTCAAGATGCTCTCCGGCCTGCTGCACCCAACCGGAGGAGACTGCCGCGTGCTCGGCTACCTGCCGTGGAAGCGCGAGCGGGCCTTCCTGCGCCAGATCACCCTGGTGATGGGCCAGCGCAATCAGCTGGTCTGGGACATCCCTGCGGCGGATTCCTTTGAGCTCAACCGGGCCATCTACCGCCTGCCCCTGGCCGACTACCGCCGCACCCTCGACGAGCTGACCGACCTGCTCGACCTGGGCCCGCTCTTAAAAAAGCCGGTCCGCAACCTTTCACTGGGGGAACGGATGAAGTGCGAGATTGCCGCTGCGCTGCTGCACCGCCCCCAAGTGGTCTTCCTCGACGAGCCGACCATCGGCCTGGATGTGACCATGCAGCGCCGCATCCGGGAGTTCATCGCCGAATACAACCGCCGCAGCGGGGCAACCGTCCTCCTGACCAGCCATTACATGGCCGACGTCGAGGCCCTCTGCCGCCGCGTGATCGTCATTCACCACGGCAAATTGCTTTTCGACGGCGACCTGTCCGACCTGGTGCAGCAGTTCACCGCCCACAAGACCATCATCCTTCAGCTGGACAACTGCACGGCGAACCTGCACGCCTACGGCGAGGTGGTCTCCTGCGAGGACGGACGTTTTACCCTGCGGGTCCCAAAGGCCGAGACGGCGCACGTTACCGAGCGCCTGCTCGCGGACCTACCGGTCATCGACCTGCTGGTCGAGGACCCGCCCATCGAGGAAGTCATCGAACGCGTCTTCACCCAGGCGGTCCCATGAGGGCCTGGATCGAGCTGTACCTCCAGCAGTTCAAGACCACCTTCGCCAGCATGGTCCAGTACCGCGCCTCCCTGGTGATCTGGATGATCAGCCAGGTGCTCGAGCCGCTGGTCTACCTGATCGTCTGGTCGACCGTCTCGAACGGCAACGGGGGGAGCGTCGGCAACTACACCGCCCGAGACTTCGCGGCCTACTACCTGGTGTTGATGATCGTCAACCAGATCACCTACACCTGGATCATGTACGAATACGAGTACCGCATCCGGCAGGGCTACCTCTCGTTCGCCCTGCTCAAGCCGGTGCACCCGATCCACTCCGACATTTCCGACAACCTGTCCTCCAAGCTGACCACCCTGCCGCTCATGCTGATCGTCGTCCTGGGGCTGGCGCTGATCTTCCATCCCACGGCGGTGTTCGTCCCCTGGGCCATCCTGGCCTTCCTCCCGGCTCTCGCACTGGCCTTCCTGGTCCGCTTCCTGGTGGAGTGGACCCTGGCCCAGGCGGCCTTCTGGACCACGCGCGTCAGCGCCATTAACCAGATCTACTTCGTCCTGATGCTGTTCCTCTCCGGGCAGATCGCACCGCTCTCCCTCTTTCCCGCCCCGATCCAGATCGTGGCCGACATCCTGCCCTTCCGCTGGATGCTCGGCTTCCCGATCGAGCTCCTGCTCGGCCAGCTGACGCCCCTCCAGGCGCTGGCGGGCCTCGGCGCCCAGGCCGCCTGGCTGATCGCCAGCCTGGTCCTGATCCGTTTCGTGTGGCGGGCCGGTGTGCGCGCCTATTCGGCGGTGGGCTCATGAACATGCTGCGCCTGCTCTCGGTCTTTTTCCGCGTCAGCCTGCTCAGCGAGCTGGCCTACCGGGTCAACTTCTTCGTGCAACTTTTCCAGTCGATCCTAGAGCTTGGGACCGCGCTGGCCGGGCTGGCGGTGATCTTTTCCTTCACGACTTCCCTGGGCGGCTGGCGGCCCGACGAGATGCTGGTGCTGGTGGGGGTTTACTTCCTGATCGGGGGTCTGATCAGCCTGGTGATCCAGCCGGGCATGAGCCTGCTGATCGATTCGGTGCGGGACGGCACGCTCGACTTCACCCTGACCAAGCCGGAGGATGCCCAGCTGCTGGTCAGCGTCCAGCATGTGGCGGTCTACAGCCTGATCGACCTCCTGCTCGGGTTCGGGGTGCTGGTGGTGGCCCTGATCCGCTTGGGAGAAAGGGTGGGGGCACTGGAGGCGCTCGGGTTCGTCGGGATGCTTGTGGCGGGCGGGGTGATCGTCTACAGCTTCTGGCTGATCCTGGCAAGCCTGTCGTTCTGGTTCGTGCGGGTGGAGAACCTGCTCGAGATCTTCAGCAGCATGTACCAGGCTGGCCGCTGGCCGGTCAGCCTGTACCCGGGCTGGCTGCGCTTCGCCCTGACCTTCATCGTGCCGGTGGCCTTCGCCACCACGGTGCCGGCCGAGGCCCTGACCGGCCGGCTCAGCGAGGGCACCCTGGTGGGGGCGCTGGCGCTGGCGGTGGTGCTCTTCATCGTGTCGCGCTTGTTCTGGAAGCTGGGGTTGAAACGCTACTCCGGCGCTTCAGCATAGAAAAGCGAGGCAGACCGTACCGGAATTAGCCTGGGCGTCTGTTTATCCCGCCTTTCGATCCGGCCCGGGCGCGGCCTCCGGCTTTTTAATTGCCAACCGTAAATTTCACATCCGCCTCCCCCACATTCCCGGCCTGGTCCGTGGCCACCACGCGGAAGGTGTGGGTCCCCACCGCCGCTTTCCACAGGGTGCCGAACGGCGCACCGTTGAATTCCCCGACCTGCTCACCATCCACGAAGAAATCCGCCTTCACCAGAAACGGCTCGCTGACCTGAGCCTGGAGAGCCAGCTGGGCCTCCTGAGCGATGCTGATCTTCTGCCCGGCCAGTGGATAAGTGATCGTCACCTGCGGCGGCGTGTTGTCCAGTGTCACCTGAACGACGGCCTGATCGATGCTCTGGTCGGAATGCACCACCAGCAGGCGCAGGGCATACAGTCCGTTCAGGCCGCTCGTGTCCCAGCTTCCCAAGGGACCTTCGTCCACCGGCGTCTTCACGTCTGAACCGAGCTGGACCCATTCCTGCGGGTTTAACCCCTGACCATACTCCAGGCGATAATAGGCGAAGTCCGCACCCGAGGCGCTGCCTTGGATCTCGATCACGCCGCGCCGGTAATCGAACATCGACGGGGAGGTGAGGTGCGCGTTGGGTAGAACCTGCGGCATCTGGACGGTATCGTAGGATGTCGGCGGCGTCGCGATCCCGGCCGAGCGCGCCCACTGCTGGGCTTCCGGAGGCACGACCATGTAGACCCGCGATTCGACCAGCTCCTGTGGCGTAAAGACTGTCGCCAGCAGCCCGGTCTCACGGTTAACCTGGAAGGTTTGATAGAGGGTATCGGTCTGCAGCGGCTCGCGGCCGGCCAGGAAGACCTCACTGACGATGTTCGGACAGGCCGGGGTGGGCAGCAGGCCGGAAGGGTCGCAGACCTGCACCGTCGTCACGCCGGAAGGCATGCTCCAACCGGTGGAGGGAAGGTCCTGCACGGCGTACTGCATCAACCCGTGCCAGAGATCTTCAGCCAGGCCCTGCGCTACGGTCCCGCTGGCAGCAGCTGCCCCAGAGGCTGTCGATGGGCCGGACCAGACCACGACCACATCCTGGGGGGTGTAGCCGGCTGTCCAGGCCGCGGATGAATCCAGAGCCTGCCCAATCTTCGCCCCCGCCGGACGGCCGATCTCCAGCGGGTTGGGGTGCCCGAGCGACGGCCAGCGGGCGGTCTCGTCGCTCAGGACTTGATTCATCAGATAGGCCAGCTGCGGGCTGACGACCGGGCGCGTCTGCGGGGTGGTCCAATTCGCCCATACCGAATGGTCGGCGCCGATGACTTTCAGCACTGCCACCGGGTGCAGGGTCGTGTCGGAGACCGCCTGGCCGGCCAGGGTGCCCTGGTTGGCAAAAATCCCATAAGCACTGGCAAGCTCCAGCGGTGAGAAAGAAAAATTGTCCTGGAGCAGATGCTTCCCAGCGGGGAATTCCAGACCAAAGGATTCAGCGATGCTCTTGACCGACTCCTCCCCCATCTGCTGGAGCACTTGCTCGGCCGGGGGCAGGTAATCGTTGGCGAGGGCAGTGCGCAGACGGACCGGTCCATGGTACACCGCATGCGGGTCCGAGTTAGCCCCGGGGATATCCCATGCCAGGCTGGCCGGGTTAAGCCCGCGGCTGAAACCGGTCAGGTATATGAAGGGGGTGAGCAGGGTCCCGGCCGGATGGGAGGCCAGGGAGGTGCCATCCTGTCCGGCCTGCTCATCACCGACCGCCGCCAGGACCTGCCCGTTCGTCGGGTCCAGGATCAGGGCGCTGGCTGTAGCTTCGACCGGTACGGTCCCCGGCGGCAGGCTGGGAAGCAGGCGCGCCGCCGCACAAGGCGAACCATCCTCGGCCAGGATCTCCTCCTGGTCGCCTGCCAGGCGTGCCACCTGCGTTTTCACCGCGCAGGAGGCCTGCAGTTGTAGGTCGTAATCCACGGTCGTCCAAATGGACAGCCCGCCGCGCGCCAGGCGCGTCCGGTCGAACTGTTTTTCCAGTTCGTCCAGGGCCAGGTTGACCCCCACGGGGGCCAGGTTTGTCTGGGGGGCCATGACCTGGATGGTCGGGGGCTTCGCCTGCGCCTGGGCTTTCTCATCCGCCGTGATCAGGCCCAGCCTGCTCATGACCAGAAGTGTTTCCTGGCGCATCATCTCAGCCGCCTGGGGCGCGTCAATCGGGTTCAAGGCCGGAGTCTGGCTGACTGCCGCCAGGAGGGCTGCCTCGCTCAAATCCAGCTGCGTGGCAGATTTGCCGTAATAGAGCTGTGCGGCAGCTTCTGCGCCGAAGGCATCATGGCCGTAGTCCGCGCTGTTGAGGTACCATTCCAGGACCTGTTTCCGGCCGTACCGGGCAGTCACCTGGGCCGCCAGGAGGCGTTCTTGAATGGCACGCTGGGACGAAGGCGGTTCATTCCACAGCAGCAGATCAAAGACCAGCTTTTGGGCAAGCGTGGGATGGGTAGAAGGGTCCTGCCAGCCGGCAATCGAATAGCCGGCATGATTCCAAAAATCCGGATCTGCCAGGGCGATCGTGGCATCCAGCAGAGGCTGGGGAAGTTGGTCATAGGGAAGGTATTTGCGCGCATCCGGGCTGGGAGCCAGGATGGCCAGCAGGTGCGCTCCGGTGCGGTCATACAGGCGCGTTGGCTGAAGCAGGAGACCGTCCTGGGGGTTGAGCAGGACGGTCAACCCCTGAACGGGCGGCAGGCTGCGCGTCAGGTCCGCATAGGCCACAGCTGCCGCGATCACAACCATCAGCACCAGCGCACTGACCACGAATCCCAGTGACAGCACCAGGCGCTGGCTGTGCTGCTGCCCGGAGCGCTGGATGTGGTCGCGGCGGTGGCGCCGCTGCCGAACGATGGTCAGCGTGGAAGGCATGGGATTAGCTCATCACCTGGCCGCCGGAGGCCCCGATCCGTGCAGGGTTAGATGGACTCGTGGACATGCGCATGCTTCGGATCCCCTTGATCGCAACTATCCTTTAACCAAACCACCCAGCCATCCTTTCAAGCCGTGCTCCGGGGTTTCGCCGTGCACACCCCCTGACTGGCCATTGATCAGGACCTGGTAGGGGTGGTCGCCAAAACCATACCCGGCCAACCAGACTGGCAGCAGGATGAGTCGAAAGGCGGTTACAGTGATGGTGGCTGACGAATAAGACAGATCGATCACGCCTCCGCCTTCGTACTGGATCTTGGAACGGACCTGCTCGACCGCCATTTGCCGGGCCACCAGGGAGGCGTCGGCCATGCTCAATTCGTAGATCTCGGCCGGCCAGCCCGCCAGGAAGCGCGGGTCGTACGCCGGGGCGGAGGAGAGGGTGTATTCAGGCAGGAGCTTCTTCAACCCTTCGGACAATTTGGTCGCGGCGGGGACGCAGAGATTGTCGTATTGGAGAGGCTGTTCCCCGGAAACCGGCACTTCGCGCTTGTTGCGGTACACACGACCGTTCCAGGGCAGGCTGCCGATGATGTCGAACGCCCAGACAGGTAGGTACAGGCCCCGCGCGGCCTGTACCTCCCCCTCCGGCTGAATCTTCTTGCCTTCCAGCCATTGCGCCAGGTGGAGGGCTGCCAGCTTCTGGTCGAAAGCCATGGGAATGATACCATCCGGCTCGAGCAGATCGCGCTGTTCCCCGGTGGCGACGACATGCTCCGAACCGCAGTAGGCACAGCGTGCCGAGAGCTCCTGGGGGGCGAGCAGGAACCTGGCCCCGCAGCCCTGGCATTGAAAGGTCTGCATCGAAACCGGGGCGCGCTGTCCAGAGCCGTTCGCCATGGCGATGAAGAAATCCTCTTCCTTGGCGGAAGGGGCTGTCGAAAGGCGCTGTGTCCGCTCGCAGTACTCACACACCAGGGAATGTCCGTCCGGGGCGTAGGTCATGCGACCCCCGCAGCGCGGGCAGGTGAAGCGATCGGCCTGGACTGCGGCCTCCCCGGAGGCGGGGACAGGCAGGGCATCCGCATCGACGATCTCCCCTGGCTTGAGCTTACCGTCCAGGACAGCCAGGCTGCGGCGCGCCTCGGCATGGGCCGGATCGATCGCCAGGGTATCTTCCAGCAACTGGCGTTTCTGTTTCGGGTCGGCGGTGATCTCGCTCAGGTAGTAACTCGCCTGGGCGCGCGTCTCCAGGTCATCGCTGGCCTCGGCGGTCGCCAGAGCGCGTTCCAGGTATGGGCGCGCCAGGTCGTATTCCTTTGCCCGGATGTGCAGGATGGCTTCGCTCAGAAGATCGTGGTCGTAGGCCTTCGACGAGTCATCATTGTCAATCGGCATATCTGCCTCATTTACGCCGGACGAGCGCATCGGTCATGCGCACCACGCGGGCCATCGCCTCTACGTCGTGAAGGCGCACGATGTCCGCTCCCCGGGTAATGCCGACCGCCACAGCCGCCGCGGTCCCCTCCAGACGCTGATCGGGAGGCAGGTCCAGGGTATAGCCGATGAAGGACTTGCGCGAGGGGCCGATCAGGATGGGGTAGCCCAGGGCGCGCAGCTCGCCCAGACGGTCGATCAGCTCCAGGTTCTGCTCCACGGTTTTTCCAAAGCCGATCCCGGGGTCCAGGATGATACGCTCGTCCGGGATGCCGGCCGCGTGGGCAATCGCGACGGATTCGAGCAATTCGCGTTTGACATCTTCCATCAAGTTATCATACTCCATGCCGACGTACCGCCCGCCGAGGCGCTCCCGGACCTGGGCGTTGGCCGGCTTCGAGCGGTTGTGCATCAGCACTACGGCAGCCTGGGCGCGCGCCGCCACCTCGGCCAAATCCGGATCCGCCCGCAGACCCCACACGTCGTTGACCAGCCGTGCACCGGCTTTCAGCGCTTCTTCAGCCACGGTGGCCTTATAGGTATCGATCGAAAGCAGGGCGTCGGGAAAATCGGCTGCCACCGCCCGGATGGCGGGCAGGATGCGGGCAAGTTCCGCTTCGGCTGCGACCGGCTGGGAACCAGGCCGGGTCGACTCACCACCGATGTCCAGCAGATCGGCTCCTGCGGCCAGAAAGCGGTGGCTCTGCTCCCGGGCGGCCTCCAAGCCTTCTCCGCCGGCCAGCAGGCCGTCACCGGAGAAACTATCCGGGGTGAGGTTCAGGATCCCCATGATGTGGGTCCGCTTGCCCCATACCAGGGTGCGGCCGCCGATGGTCAGGTTTTTCACGGTCAGGCGATTTGATCCAGCGGGCGGCTGAGCCAGGCCTCGGCCTCGTTCATGTCGCTGAAGACCTTGATGGCCGCCGAGGTTGCCGGCAGGGCTGCGTAGCAGACCTGGCGCACGGCTCCGGCGACCTGCTCACTCGCGACCACCACGGCCAGGCGGATGTTGCGAGCTGCCGGGTCGCTGTTGACCTCGATGGCCATGCGAATGGCCTTCTCGGTGATCCCGCCCACCTGGCGCAGGTCGTACAGGTTGCGCGTCAAGCGGTCGGAGCCGAGCAGGTGCTCCAGGGCAAAGTCATGCCAGTGCATCATCGTGGCATCCGAGAAATCCGTAAAAGTCAGCGTCATGCCCCCATCCGGACGGCGTACCACGCGGTAGCCGATTCCGGGCTCAGGCTTCCAGTTGAGCGGTTTGAGTTCAGGCATGGTGCGCCTCCTGACTTAACACTTAACGATTATAACCCAGGGGACGATACCGGGTGGAATCGGCCAGCGAGACGCAACACGTATAGGGCGTCAGCCGTGACAAAGGGGTTCATACGCCTTTTGCTTGTGCCTCCCCAGCTGACCAGGGAATAACCGCTCAAGGCCGGCCGTGTCAGGCGGGTATAGGACTCCTCGGCCGGAAAACCACCCTGCGACAGGCGTTTGGACTCCATCAGGTCCAGCGCCGCGGCGCAGCGCGGGTCGCCCAAGAAGCCGGATTCCGCCATCACCTTCAATCCGAAGAGGATGTCATAATGCCAGTAACAGGGGTAATGCAGCCGCACGAAATGGGGGTCGATCAGCTGCCCGTCCCGGCGGCGTTGATACAGCTGGCGGGTCAGGAAAACCTCGGCGGCACGTTCGGCCGACAGCCGGGCACGCACTTCGCCAGAGACCTGGGCGTACAAAGCCAGCGCCCGCAGCGGGATAAGGGTCTCCATGAAGGAGGAGGTATCTGCCTCGGGACGCTTGTCGCAGTTCCAGCCGCCGTCCGGCCACTGCCACTTCATTAGGCGTTCGACCAGCTCCTGGGTGCGGCCGTCCGCCAGTCCCAGCCGAAGTGAATACCAGACCGCGTAGCCCTCCTGTGATGCGCAGCGCCGCACGCGGCCCTGAATGGCCCGAATGTATTGAGCATGGCTTTGACCGAGCAGCCAGCCGTAGCTATCCTCCATCAGCGGGGCGAGCGGGGAATCAGGCAGGGCGGGGTATCCCAGGTCCGCCAGGAGGGAGAGCACCCAATGGGCGCCGTTCCATTTCTTATAAGGATGATAGGGGATCCTGCCGTCCGCACCGCGCTCGGAGAGCAGACCCCACACCAGCTTGGCATTCAGGACATCGTGGACTGCATCCTGTGCCTCCGTGGAATCCGGGGATGCCCCGCACACGGTCACAGCCAGCTTGTAACGCAACGCCGGTTCGGAGAATAAGCGACCGATGAGCTCATTCATAGGGTTTCACTCCGCTTACATCGACCCCGGCAAGCAGCTCCCGCACGCTCTTGCCGAGCACGGGGTGGCGCAGGTCCGCCGCCAGGTCCGCCAGCGGGACCAGGACAAAAGCCCGCTCCGCTAAACCCGGATGCGGGAGGGAGAGCCTGGGGGTCTCAAGGACCAGGTCATCGTAAAAGAGGATGTCGATATCAATCCGACGCGGGCCCCAGTGAAAGGTCTCCTCGCGGCCGAGTGTCCTTTCCAATCGCTTGAGATCCTCCAGAAGCGGTAGTGGCTTCAGGGCGGTGGTCCCCTGGAGCACCAAGTTCAGGAAGGCTGGCTGGTCCAAGTAACCCCAGGGCGGCGTCTCGTAGACCGGCGATTCTGCCTGGACATTCACGGCAGGTGGCAGGGCAGCCACGGCCGCCCTCAGGATGGCCAGCCGGTCGCCGAGGTTCGAGCCAAGAGCCAGATAGATTATCTTTGCAGACATCGGTCGGCCAATGGTGTATACTGCCTTCACTGCTATTTTACCCCCTAGGGCATAACTTCCCATGACAGCCCTCAACCCGTGGAAGGCAGGTTACATCCTCCTGGAAGGCGGCGCAGAGTTCGGCGGCAGGATGGCCGAGGCCGATTTGCGCGCCCTGGAGCTGGCGGGGGGCTTCGAGGCCCCGGTTTGTATTCTCCCCACCGCTGCCGCTCCGGACCATAACGATGAGCGCGCCGGATCCAACGGCGTGCGCTGGTTCACCCACCTGGGGGCCAAGCGGGTCGCGCGGGTCCCGGTCATCGACCGGGCCTCTGCCAATCGGGAGTCCCATGCCGAGGCGATCCGACAGTCCCGTTTCATTTACCTGCTCGGCGGTTTCCCTCGCTACCTGGAAGAGACGCTGCGGGCGAGCCTGAGCTGGCGGGCCATGCTGGAGGCCTTTCGCGCCGGGGCGGTGATCGGCGGGAGCAGCGCCGGGGCCATGGTCCTAGCTGAGTACTATTACGACCCGGAGGGGAACAGCCTGAGGGAGGGTTTGGGCCTGCTCCCGAGGATCTGCCTCATTCCCCATCACAATACCTTTGGAAAACGCTGGGCTGCCCGGCTGGCAAGCCTGCTCCCGGATGGCCTTTGGATCGGGATCGACGAGCAGACCGGGATCATCGGGGAGTCCACCGCCCGCTGGACGGTCCATGGAAAGGGTCAGGCCACCCTGTACCAACAAGGGAAGGCCCGGGCCTACCACTCAGGCGAAACATTTTCTCTGTAATCCGCCACCCCGGTTTTCTTAAGATAATCGCTGTATTTGTCCGCCATCGAGGCACTCGTGACCCCGTGCCAAATTCGTGCAATTATACGCGCTCCATTCTGGATGAATCCCGCAAAGGGAAGTCGGGTTTAGAGCGATCCCACTCCTGCCTGCCTTTCGAGTATATTTCCAAGCTCCCCTCCTCCGAGGACGGGGTGTGGTTCCCCTTCACAAGAGCCAAGGTCAGGTCCGCACTCGCGCTCCGGCCATAACCGGATAGGCGTTGGGGCGTGGTTTCGCGGTCTTGTCAACTACGCACCCGCTGGAAGCGGGTGGCTTGTAACTACGCTCGCGGCCTGAGAGGACGCGACTTTGGATACAACACGCGCTACGATTGGCGGGTTGACGACCGCCCGGCGACTAATGTTA
>Ga0187877_1001258_pt1 | contig 27136 bp, 17 predicted proteins | sample June2016WEW_17_1_3_FD_132430 | JGI IMG/M metagenome (GOLD analysis project Ga0187877, IMG submission 132430) | Peatland microbial communities from SPRUCE experiment site at the Marcell Experimental Forest, Minnesota, USA - June2016WEW_17_100 | ecosystem: Environmental > Terrestrial > Soil >...
CCGTTCCGACGAATGCCGCCCAGGCCGCGGTGAGTGGCCGTTTGAGGCCGATGCCAAACAAGCCATCCACGACCAGGGCCGGCCGTCGTTCCAGCGCGGCTTCGAGTTCGGGCTGGCGCGCCACCGGGTCGCCGAGTTCGAGAAGCTCAATCCGGCGGTCCGCCAGATGCGGCGCGATCGCGGCGGCATCCTGGCCGTTGTGGCCCGGGCCGGACAGCACCAGCACGCTGTCGCCCTCCCGGGTCAGCGCGCGCACACGGCGGGCAAGCTGCCCACCGACCCGGGCGATGACCTCGGCGACGGAACGCCCCGCGGCCCAAGTGGCAGCTTCCCACTGGCACATCTGGGCAACGCTGAGGACAGGGACGGGCATGGTGAATGGCAGGCCAACGACGACCTGCAGTTATTAGACAATTCTAACTCAGTTTACAGTCACTGACAACGCAATCATGGTATTGTCCTGGCGGCGTTTCCTGTATGGGGCCAGGGGGTGATGCGGATGATTTGTTCCCTCGGGCATGGTTGGGTATTCTTTGGCGATGCCGAAATGGATCAAGCTGCTCGGCGGGCTCGCCCTGCTGCCGGTGGCGCTGGGGGTGACGCGTGCGTTGGGCCGGGTGCTGGCGGTGAGCTGGCGGGCGGAGGCGGTCTGGCTGGCGACCCTGGCCGGGGCGGCGCTCTGGCTGGCGGTGCTCTGGCTGTTGCCGAAGCCCACGCGGCTTTACGTCTTCGGGCACGAGCTGACCCACGCGCTGTGGGCCTGGGCCTTTGGCGCCGAGGTCAAAGGCTTGAAGGCGGGCGCGCGTGGCGGCCAGGTCAGCGTGAGCCGGAGCAACTTCCTGGTGATCCTGGCACCCTACTTTTTTCCGGTGTACGCGCTCCTGGTCGTGGCCGGGTTTGTCTTGGGGGACCTGGTCTGGGACTGGCGGGGCTATGTGGTGTGGTTTCACCTGCTCTTGGGGGCCGCGTATGCCTTTCACGTGACGTTCACGGTGGAGGCCCTCCAGGTTTCACAGAGCGACCTGGCGAGCCAGGGCTATTTTTTTTCGATCGTCGTGATCTGGCTTGGGAATGGATTGGGCCTGCTCGTGGGCGCGGCGTTGTTGACGGCGCAGGTTGGGGTGCTGACCGCAATGGACTGGGCCTGGGAGGACACGGGGCGGGTGCTTCATGCGCTGAGCCGGCTTTTCTAACCCGGCTGCCGTGAGGGGCGGCTGGGTGCAAAACGGCATGATGCCTGCTTAAATCCACCAGAACACTCGCTTTCGAGCCCGGTCAAATCGATCGCAGGAACGGACTCGGCGGATCGGCGCGGTGCGATGGTGTCTGCGTTTGACATGGACCTGACAGCCGATACCATGCGGTGAAGAACAGACGGTGCACGGCGAACCCCCATTGACGCGGGGAAAAGGTAACTTGTGGCTGCAAGAGACGATTATTTGTTGGATGGCTTGATCGAGATGGGCTACGTGACCAACGAGCAGTTGGGGCCCATCCGGGCGGAGGCGGACGCCACCGGGGAAGGCGTGGTGGACACGCTGGTGGCGAAGAACATCCTGTCGCCGACCATTGTGGCCCAGGCCAAGGCCACGCACTTCGGCGCGGAATTTGTCAACCTTGCCGAAACGCGCCTCGCGGACGACGTCATCGCCGCCGTGCGCCGCGACGTGGCCAAGCGCTTCAACGTCGTGCCTGTTCGCAAGGAAGCCAACGGCGTCGTCGTGGCCATGACGGATCCCTCCGACCTGGACGCGTTGGATGGCCTGCAGCACGCGCTCAACACCGACATCATCCCCGCCGTGGCTACGCGGGAGGACATCGAGTCGGCGATTTCCAAGTATTACGGCGGTGCCAAGGACGACTCGGTGAGCAAAATGCTCCAGGACATCACCGAGGGCGAGGTCGAGGTCACCAAGACGGAGGCGGGGGAAATGGACGATGGCTCGGCGGTGGACGCCGATGCCCCGATCATCAAGCTGGTGAACCAGCTCATCGTGGACGCCTTCAAGATGCGGGCCTCGGACATCCATCTGGAGCCGCTGGCCAAACGGTTCCGCATCCGTTACCGGATTGACGGCATGCTGCATGAGATGAAAAGCCCGCCGAAGCGGCTGCAGCCTTCCATCCTCAGCCGGTTGAAAATCCAGTCCAACATGTCCATCGCGGAACGGCGCATTCCGCAGGACGGGCGCATCCAGGCGCAGGTAGGGGGCAAGTTGATTGACCTGCGCGTCTCCTGCCTGCCGACGACGCACGGCGAAAGCATCGTCATGCGTATTCTCGACAAGGAAGGCCTGAAGCTGGGCCTCCCCGAGCTGGGCTTCCTCAGCGACGACCAGCAGACCTTTGAACGGTTGATCGGCCTTCCCGACGGGATTCTGCTCATCACCGGGCCCACCGGTTCGGGCAAGACGACGACGCTCTACGCGGTGCTGAATTTCATCAACCGCCCGGACCGCAAGATCATCACCGTCGAGGACCCGGTCGAGTATGTCTTGTCTGGCATCAACCAGGTGCACGTGAACGACGCGGTGGGGCTGACGTTTGCCGCCGCCCTGCGGGCCATGTTGCGGCAGGCGCCGAACGTGATCATGCTGGGTGAGATTCGCGACATGGAAACGGCCACGATCGCCATCAACGCGTCCCTCACCGGCCACCTCGTGTTCTCGACGCTGCACACGAATGACGCGCCCAGCGCGGTCACCCGCCTCATTGACATCGGGGTCAAACCCTTCCTGGTGGCCTCGTCCGCCCGCTGCCTCATGGCCCAGCGGTTGGTGCGCAAGGTTTGCAAGCGTTGCACGGCGCCTTACACGCCCACCGAACACGAGTTGAAGGCGCTCGGCATTGACGCCGCCAAGGCCGCGGCGGCCACCTTCAAGAAGGGAAAGGGCTGCAATGATTGCAACAACACCGGCAGCCGCGGCCGGTTCGGCATTTTCGAGATCTTTGTCATCGAGGACGAGACGCGCAAACTCATCTACCAGAAGGTGTCGTCCACGGTCTTGCGCGCCCGGGCGCGCGAGCTGGGCATGCGCACATTGCGCGAGGACGGCACCCGCAAGGTGCTGGCCGGCCTGACCACGCCGGAGGAGGTCATCCGCGCCACGGTCATGGACTTGGCTTGACCCGGCCCGAACTGTCATGCGCGTTCCCTTCCACTCCCCACCGGGCTTCTCCCGTCCGCCTCCGCATCCCGTCCGCAACCTGCCGGCGCGGGGGCGCCGGGCTTTGTCCTCTCATTGATCTATGTCCTATTCCATGTCTGATTTGTTGCAGTTGGTGGTTCAAGAGAACGCGGCCGACCTGCATTTGCGCGTGGGGATTCCCCCGGTCATCCGTCTGCATGGCATCCTGAACCGTGTCGATGGCCCGCCGCTTCGCCCCGAGGACACCGAGGAACTGATGCGGACGATCACCTCCGAGGACAACATCCAGCATGTGCGCGAGCGCGGCGGCGCGGACTTTGGCTTCGCGTTCGGCGAGCTGGCGCGGTTCCGCGTCAGCGTGTTCAAGGAGAGGGGAAATTTCGGCGTGGTGGCCCGGCAGATTCCCACCAAGTTGCTGACGCTCGAGGAACTCGGCATCCCCCCCTCGGTGCGCGATCTGCTCTACAAGCCGCGCGGTCTTGTGCTGGTCACCGGCCCCACCGGTTCGGGCAAGACCACCTCGCTGGCCTCGATGATCAACATCATCAACGAGGAGCGCGACGATGCCCACATCATCACGATCGAGGACCCGATCGAGTACTACCACAAGCACAAGAAATCCGTGGTCACCCAGCGCGAGGTGAACGTGGACGTGCCGAACTTCGCCGAAGCCATCCGCCGCGCGTTGCGCCAGGACCCGGACGTGATCCTCGTCGGCGAGTTGCGCGACCTCGAGACGATGGACGCCGCGATCACAGCGGCCGAGACCGGGCATCTGGTCTTTGGCACGTTGCACACCACCGGTGCCGCGAAGACGATTGACCGTATCGTCAACGCCTTCCCCACCACCCAGCAGGAGCAGATCCGCATCCAGCTTTCGACGGTGTTGCAGGCGGTGATCTCCCAGTTGCTCCTGCCGCGCTGTGACAAGCCCGGTCGGGTGGCCATCTTCGAAATCATGATCAACACGCCGTCCATCGCCGCGCTCATTCGCGACAACAAGACCTTCCGCATCCAGTCGGACATCCAGACCGGGGCCAAATACGGCATGGTGACGTTGGACGGGTTCCTGGTCGAGAAATGGCAGCAAGGGTTTATTTCACGGGAGGAAGTCATCACCAAGTCGCAGGATCCGACCACCGTCATGCAGAAGCTGCAGGAAATCGAATCGAGCCAGGCCCTCGAGGGCGAAGAAGGAAAGCGCTGAGCTATGGCCGACCTCTCCGCTCAACCCCTTCTCGCCCTCCTCCGCGAACGGGGGATGATTGACGACATGCAGATCGAGGAGGTCGTCGCCGAACACACCCGCAGCGGCCGGCCGGTCAACCAAATCCTCGTTGATTACGGCCTGATCGACAGCGACACCCAACTCCAGATCATGGCTGAGCACCTCGGCTCCGAGGTGGTCCAGATCAACGAACTGGACCTGACGCCCGAGGTGATCGCAGCCATCCCGGCGTCACTTGCCCGCAGCGTCCAGTGCCTGCCGGTCGGGTTCAACGGCAACACCGTCCGCGTCGCGCTGGTGGACCCGATGAATCCGTCGGTGATCGATGAGATTGGGTTCGGCAGCGGCAGGGACATCCAGGTGGTCGTGGCCGACCCACAGCAGGTCGAGAAGTTCATTCAGAAATTTTACGCCGCGGAATCGGGCGGGGTCGGTGACCTGTTGCAGCAGCTCGGGGCGGACGAGGACTTCGCCCGCGAGATGGCCGAGGTTTCCGCCGGTGGGACGATTGACATCAACACTCTGGCCAACGAGGCGCCCATCATCAAGTTCGTGAACCTCGTCCTGTTCCAGGCTGTGCAGGACCGGGCGAGCGACATCCATTTCGAGCCCTTCGAGGACGAATTCAAGATTCGTTACCGGGTGGATGGCGCGCTTTACGAAATGTCGCCGCCGCCCAAGCATCTGGCCCTGCCGGTGATCTCCCGCCTCAAGGTCATGGCCAATCTCGATATTTCCGAGCGCCGTCTGCCGCAGGACGGCCGCATCTCGGTCATGATCGCCGGCCGCGAGGTGGACCTGCGTGTCTCCACCCTCCCCACGCAGTTCGGTGAATCGGTCGTGTTGCGCGTGCTCGACCGCTCCGCCCTCCAGCTCGAGATCGAAAACCTCGGCTTCCCGAAGTTCATCTACGACCTCGTGGTCGAGCTGATCCAGCAGCCCAACGGCATTTTCGTCGTCACCGGGCCGACCGGTTGCGGCAAGACGACCACGCTTTACTCGTGCCTCCGCCGCGTGAACACGATTGACTCGAAGCTGCTCACGGTGGAAGACCCGGTCGAGTTCGACATCGAGGGCATCATGCAGGTGCCCGTCAACGAGGGGCTGGGGATGACCTTCGCGCGCGCCCTGCGTTCGTTTTTGCGCCAGGACCCGGACATCATCATGCTGGGGGAAATGCGCGACCTTGAAACCTCCCAGGTGGCCATCCAGGCATCGTTGACCGGCCACTTGGTGCTGACCACGCTGCACACCAACGACGCCCCCGGCGCGGTCACGCGCCTCGTGGATATGGGTGTGGAACCCTTCCTGATTTCCTCGACGATGCTGGCGGTGCTGGCGCAACGGCTTGTCCGCACCACCTGCAAACGCTGCCGGACACCCTTCGAGCCCACCGAGTCTCAACTGGCCCAGCTCAACCTCTCCCCGCACGACGTGGGCGACAAGGTCTTCTACTACGGACGCGGCTGCAAGGAGTGCAACGACACCGGCTACCACGGCCGGAAGGGCATCTTCGAATTGCTGCCGATCTCGGACCCCGTCCGGGTGCTCATCAATGAGCGCGCCCCCACCGTGGTCATCCGCCAGAAGGCCGTCGAGCACGGGATGGTGCCGCTGCGGGACGATGGCCTGCGCTGCATTTTCGACGGGGACACGACGATCGAGGAAGTTTTGCGTTACACCTAGGAGGAGTTGCTTATGCCGAAGTTCAACTACGTGGCCATGGATTCCCGTGGCAAGGAAACGAAGGGGACGCTCGAAGTCACCAGCCAGAACGAGGCCATCAGCCGGTTGAAGGAAATGGGCTTCTTCCCGACCAAGGTGGTCGAAGCGGAGAAGGTCAAGGAAAAGCCGGCCAAAAAGGCCAAGGGCAAGGGGACGCCCGCCCCGGGCGAACGGAAGCGGTCCAAGAGCATCAACATCAAGATCCCCTTCCTCGGCGGCAAGGTGAAACCCAAGGTCATGTGCGCCTTCACCCGCCAGTTGGCGACCCTCGTGGACGCCGGCCTGCCGCTGCTGCGGGGCATGCGGGTGCTCGAGCGACAGGAGAACAACCCGGTGCTGCGCGAGGTCATCGGTGAAATCGGCACGGCCATCGAAGGTGGCAGCACCTTCTCTGAGGCCCTGGCCCAGCATCCCAAGATCTTCAACCGGCTTTACATCAACATGGTCAAGGCGGGCGAGCTGGGTGGCGTGCTCGAGGTGGTCTTGAACCGCCTGGCCGAGTTCATGGAGAAGGCCGAAAAGATCAAGGGCAAGGTCAAGGCCGCCATGTTTTACCCGGCGGCGGTGCTCATTGTTGCGACCGTCATTCTCGGCGTGCTGATGGTGTTCGTGGTGCCGCGCTTCGAGCTCATCTTCAAAGACATGCTCGAGGGCAAGCCGTTGCCGGGATTCACCCTGATGGTCCTCCAGATCGCCAACATCATCAAAAGCAAGACCATCCTGATTGGCGACGAACGCCCGGCCTGGATCGTTTCCTCGATCCCTGACTGGATGCCCGTTCCCGGGCCGGTGATCTTCGGCGTGATCACTTTTGTCATCGTCCTGAAACTCCTCTTGAAGACGAAGAAGGGCCGGTGGGTGTTCGACAAGTTCAAACTCAACATGCCCGTGCTGGGACCAGTCATCACCAAGGTGGCCATCGCCCGGTTCTCCCGCACCTTGGGGACACTCGTGAGCAGCGGTGTGCCGATCCTCCAGGCGCTCATGATCGTCAAGGAAACCAGCGGCAACGTCATCGTCAGCGATGCCGTCTCCAAGGTCCATGAAAGCGTCAAGGAGGGCGAAACCATCACGGCCCCGCTCGATGCCTCGAACGTGTTTCCTCCCATGGTCATCAGCATGGTGGACGTCGGCGAGCAGACCGGCGCCCTGCCGGAGATGTTGATGAAGATCGCGGACACCTACGAGGACGAGGTGGACAACGCCGTCTCGGCCATGACCTCGCTGCTCGAACCGATCATGATCGTCTTCCTGGCCGTGATCGTGGGCAGCATCGTCATCGCGTTGTTCCTGCCGTTGATCACCTTGATCGAACAACTGGGTGGTGACGAGGGCGACAAGGCGAAGGGGCTCGCGGACTAACCCCGCGCCGGTGCTTTAAATTAACCGCCACCGGCTCCCGGGCCGGTGGCGGTCGGCCCCCATCTAAAAGGGTTCTTACAATTGACAACCGGAGGAGGCGTCACACCACTGGCCCTGGCACCGCGCTGCCCCAGTTGAGCACTGTCACGGTGTATCGCTGACGGTAGCTGGTGTGCGTCTTGTTCAGGGACAACCGCTTCAATCCCCCCGCGGTGACTTCGGTCAAGAGTTCGTTGGCGTCGTTGTCGGCCAAGGCGAAGCGGACGAGACTGAGGATTTCATTGCCCCAAGCCCCATCCAAGCAGCCAATGATTGTCGATTGTGAGAACCGACCCCTTCACAGAAATCAGAAGTTCTCTTCTGAGCCAACCCAACGAATAATTGATCGAGAGAACTTCTCAAAACCCGCAGCAACAACAATTGCTCCAACTGCTATTACAAGAAAACCGTTTAAAATAAAAACCCAACCAGAAGTGCTACCTGACTGCAATTCGGAAATGCCGATGTCCGCAAGATATTGACCGCCTAGCCCAATAGCTGCTACGGTGCCAGCGAAGAGTGCAATATTGAAAACAGATCGTCTAAGCCTGATTTTGCTTGTTAGTTCAGCTATGTAATGATACATCTCTCGCTTAACAATTCGTGCTGTATATGTGGCAACAAGATGTCGATAGAATGCCCTTCCATATTTTTCATCATCGTAGATTCCGTAAAACTGATCGTTGGCACCGAAAAACTCTTGACGAGTGTCCATTGGATCAATGAAAGCATTTGGGAAAACACCTTGCGTAACAGGGACCCGCCGTTCTTTGACGGGACCGAGAATATCGTAGGCTTTCTTGCTCGCAAAGCTTCGGAGGAGCATTCGTTTCGTTGAATCAAATAGATTGTGGACATCCAACTTCCTTGAAGTTGTGCGAAGCCATTCATCATATTGGTTTCTTAAATCAGCGAGGGTGAGTATCCGACCTCTTGCGTCTTCGACAGTTGGTTTTGCTGAACGACCTTCAGGCCAAAGAATAGATTTTCCTTCCTCTGTAATAAAGCCATAGTCAGAGACAACAAGATCGTATTGTCCTGAACGTGACAATATATCAAGTTTCTCAAGTGTTCGCCTGTTGATTTGCCAAAAAGATGCTGTTCCAGGTTGAGGTTCCAATTCAATATCAAGGTAGTCAACTTGTGGTACGATCGTTATTCCGAAATCTGACGTTATTAGTCCCTTGATGATTTCGGCAAGACGCTTGTTCATTGCGAGATCATCATCAATAATCAAAACACGAAATAGATAGTTAGAACTTTTCATCGTGGTTGTCCTTTTCTTTGTGCCCGCTTGCGGCTAACGTCTGGCGTGGTTACGCAGTACCGCCACGGGACATTGCGAACGACAGCTTCAATACCTGCACCGTGGCGATATTGAGCCTGATAGGAATTTGCTTTTTACCGCGCCGTCGGTTTTTGACGCTGCGCGGGTGGGGGAGAATTGGTTTTCTCTCGCATTCACTTCGGTTCGCATACTCCCAGACGGAAACCAGGCGTCAAGCGTGAAGTTTCGGCGTTTTTCGACGTTTTTGGGCCATCGCGTGGCCGCTGGGGCGCGGTTTTGGCTCAACGCGCTGCCGACGTGGCACGCTGGGAGCGCGGCCGGAGGCGTTTCTGCCCTGGCCGAGCCGCGAACGGGCGGCCACCGGGCAAAACGGCCGCGTTTGAGACCGCCATTCTCAATCCGTGAGCACGTTTTCGTGGTCGGGCATCGGGTCGACCTCGTCGCAAGGCTCGTGGGTGCAGGGCCTTGGAGCGCCCGGCGGGGAAACGCCGGCATGCGGGTCGTGCCAGGCCCCGAGGTGGCGCAGAATCTTCTCCGTGACGGGGTCGGTCCGTAGTATCGTGCTTTTTGCGACTGAGGTCTTGATTTTGGCATGTTGCCACGGACCGGGCTGCGTGTCGCGGACAGGTCAGGCCGGCTCAGAGGATCCCATTTCAGTGCCCGTGCCCCGTGTCGGCCGCTCGATCTTGGGTTCAGGCCTCACGCTGTACCGGGATCCGCAGAATTCTCGCGCTTGCCCTTGACAAGTCGGCTCCCAACGTGTAAATACATTGTAATGACTTTGCATGGACGAATGATTTACACCGGGATTGGTCATGGACTTTGATTGGAACAATCCAGCCTTCGAGCTTGGGCAGCCGTTGAGTGCCCAAGACATCGAAGGATCGTTCGAGGATCCGTTTGCCGTGCGATTGCTGCCGGACTCGGCGCGGTTTGGAGTTCAGGCGCGCTTTTTCAACTTCGGGCGATCGGCTTCCGGCACCGGCATTTTCAGCCTCTATCGGGCGAATGGCCGGATGAACCGGGTCATCTTTGCGCGGCCCTTCACGCCCGAGGAGCAGTTCTTTTATCAGCGGAAAGTCACGCAGATGCTGGCACAATGAAGGAAACCTTCCATGACCCGCGACGATTGAACGCGGCCTGACTCCCGGCGTATGAACGTGATTACAAGCTGGGACGAGGTGCCGCTGTTCGACCGCGAAGAGGCGGAGGCGGCCTACTGGGCGGAGACGCAGATTGACCTGCGGCTCATGGAGGCGGCGGTCGCCGCCAGCACCGAGAGCGCCGAGTCGGTCACGATCACGCTGCGGATTGACCCGCGCATGCTCGCCCGGATCAAGCGCCTGGCCCGGTCGCGGTATCTCAATTACCAGAGCATGATCAAGCAATGGCTGAGCGAGCGGATGGAGCAGGAGATGTGGGACCGCGAGCGGCGGGATCCGCGCGACCAGCGCAATGTGGCATGACGATTGCAGCAAAGCAGACCTGGCAACGATGAACATGACGATCTTTCACTCCAACGACGGTGCCCCCGCAAGCGGGACGGCGTTCTCGTTGATTGAACTCCTCACGGTGATTTCGATCATCGGACTGCTCATGGCGCTGGGCGTCGGCATGGCCGGCGTCGCAGGCCGGAAAGGCAGGGAAGCCAACGTCCGGGCCGAACGCGACCAGCTCGTGACGGCCATCGAGGCCTATCACGTTGACTTCAACCAGTATCCGCCCGACAACAACAACGGCCTGACCAACGTCAATCCCGGCTTGAACCAGCTCTTTTACGAGCTCTCCGGCAGCTACTCCAGCAATCAAGGACGCTTTTACCAGCCGGCGGATCTCTCGGGAACGGTTACGAGCACCGCCCTGACCGCCGCGTTCCGGACGCAGGGCATCGTGAACTCGGCGGTGGCTCCCGAGCGGCCCAAGTCCTATCTGAACAACTTGAAACCGAAGCAGCACGTCCTCCTGACCTTGACCGGCGGTTCGGTCGTGGATGTCCTGCGCGTCTCCGCCGTTGACTGGCCGTCGGCGTCCGTTGCTCGTTCGCCGTTGAACGGACTGGTCAACTCCTCCCTGCTGGCCATCAATCCCTGGCAATACGTCTCGACGAAGCCGACCAACAATCCGTCGGGGTTTGATCTCTGGGCCATGCTTCCGTGGGGCAACACCAACCGCATCATCGGCAACTGGAAGGAATGATTATGACCCGTTCCCTCGTTTTCCCTGAGCCCCAGCGCCTGCCCGTGGCCTGGCAGCCGGCCATTTGGTGGCCGCGGCTCAACCGCCCGTCCCGTTCCGGCTGCCGCGCCCTGCGTCGTGCCACCCCGTTTTTGAACTGCCCGGCCGCCACCCTGAAACCGTCTCTCTTTATGAACCGAGTCCAACCCAATTCCACGACCCTACGTCAGCGGGGCTTCACGCTCATCGAGTTGCTGACCGTGATCTCCATCATCGGCATTCTTGCGGGGTTGTTGATGCCCGCCATCTCCGCCGCCAAGACCAAGGCCCTAGTCGCCGTGGCGAAACAGGAAATGACCACCATCGTCGGCGCCGTCAATTCTTATCAGGCCGCCTACGGCCGGATGCCGGCCTCGGCCAACGCCCGGGCTTCCCTGAGCGACGCCGCGCCCGATTTCACCTGGGGCACAGTGCAGAATTCCGGCAAGGGGCTGGCGCCGACGCTGCTGAATCAGCGTGGTAGCGCGCCGTTCGTGGGCAATTTGGCATCGGGTAGCTGGCAGGCCAACAACTCCGAGCTGGTTACCATCCTCAATGACATCATTGTGGACCTGCAAGGCAACCCGACCGCCAACTACAACCACAACCTCAATCCACAGCAGACCAAATTCCTCGACGGCTTCAAGAGCGTGAACTGGTTGCGGAATCCCAGCGGCGCCGGCGCGGGCATCGGCAAGCCCCGGGGCATCGGCCCGGACAATGTCCTGCGCGATCCGTGGGGCGATCCCTACATCATCAGCCTGGATTTGAATTACGACGGCAAATGCCGGGATGCATTCTACTGTCAGGCGGCGGTTTCCCGGCAGCCCAACAGCGGCACGCTGGGCTACAACGGCCTACGCCAGTCGGTTCCGGCCAATCCCAACAGTTACGAGTCTTCCACCCCGGTCATGGTTTGGTCCCTGGGGCCGGATGGTCAGGCCAGCACGGGCCTCTCGGCAAACGTGGGCGTCAACAAGGACAACATCCTGAGCTGGAAATAGGGAGGCGATCATGCGAACCGCGAACACACGCGACCCGATGAGGCGAACGCAGGCGACGGCCGGCGGTGCGTTCCGGCGCGGTCAGGCGGCGGTTCGAGGCGGGCTCGCCCCCCGGCGGCGGGCGTTCACGCTGATGGAGTTGTTGGTGGTCATCGGCATCATGGGCATCCTGGCCTCCATCGCTGTGCCGTCAATCCGGAGCATGATGGCGAGCAACACGATCTCCTCGGGCAGCCGGCAGATTCTGGATGACCTCGCTTACGCCCGGCGACTGGCGATCAGCGGTCGTCGGGTTGTCTATGTGGTGTTCGCGACGCCGGGGGGCGTAACCCCGCGGCAGTTCGCCAACATCCGGCAGGCCACGACCCTTTCGGCCGACCAGATTCGCCGCCAGCTCCAGCAGTTGACCAATCTGGTAAACGGCCAGTTCACGGCCTATGCCCTGTTCGCGCGCCACGTGGTGGGGGATCAACCCGGCCAGCAGACCTGGCGGTATCTCACCGACTGGAAGCAACTGCCCGAGGGCATGTTTTTCACGACGAACAAATTCATTGATCTCGGCAGCGACAAGGCGTGGCTGGCGGTGGCCAACGTCCAACCGGACACGAACCGGCCGCTGCCCTACGCGTTGTTTCCTTTTCCGGCCACCACCAGCCCGACCGCGCGCGTTCCCTATATCGCGTTCGACTCGAGCGGCCGGGCCTTCTACGAAAACGGCCTCACCCCGCTTCGGCCGGGCGAATCGGTTTCGCTCTCCCGCGGCAGCATCTTTTACACCCGTGACAACCTGGGCCGCTACACCGTGGGCAGCCCCCCGGACATCGTGGCGACCGCCACCAACAAACTGCTGGTGCGGATCAACTGGCTGACGGGTCGTGCGGCCATGCAACAATGAACTTTTCCCCGCCATCCCGGTCGTGGTCGCGCCGTCGCCAGCGCGCCTTCACGATGGTCGAAATTGCCATCTCGATCGCCATCGTGGGCTTCGCGCTGGTCGCCATCATCGGGGTCCTCCCCACGGGCGTGAATGTCCAGAAGCAGAACCGGGAGGAAACCATCATCAATCAGGACGGCTCGGTCTGGCTGGAGGCGATTCGCAGTGGGGCGACCGGCCTGGATTACCTGACCAACTACGTTGACTGGATTCAGGTCCGGAGCCAGTCCGGCTCCACTTTTGCCAACTATACCTACGACTACAAGCAGGGGTACCGGAACGGCCGCGACATTATTGGCCTGCTGTCGCTGCCCAAGGTCCTGCCCGAGGCCCGCTCCCAAAATCAATGGTGGACCAACACGGTGCAGGCGTTTGTGCGAGGCATGAGCGGACCCGCATCGGACAAAGCGCCGCACAACGACTTCGCGTTCTGGTACCGCCTCACCGTGGAGGTGGTGCCGTTCAACGCCGCGCCGGGCATGATCACCAACCTCGCGGGAGTGAGCGGGAATCTTGACACCCTCATCAGCCGCACCAACCTCCTTAACCGCACCCTCAATCTCGGCAACAATCTTTACGACCTGCGCCTCACGTTCGACTGGCCCGTGTACCTGAACCAAAGCGGGGTGCGCGTGGGGGCCAACCGCAAGGTCTTCCGCACGCTGGTCAGCGGCAGCCTGGTCACGAACGGCGTCAGCTATCTCCCCGGCGTCACGTTCTACTTCCTCCAACCTTCGCAATTCGTGTTCATCCGATGAAACTTTCCCGCCCTCGCCGGTCGGAGGCGCGCCGCGCCACGCAGCGGGCGTTCTCGTTGATGGAACTGATGCTCTCCGTGAGCATCATGGTGGTCATCGTCGGCGCGCTCTACGCCATGTTTTACCAGACGCAGAAGGCGCTCCGCTCCAGTGTCAATCAGGTGGACGTGCTCGAATCCGGCCGGGTGGCCATGGACCTGCTCAGCCGCGAACTTTCGCAAATGGCGCCGACCCGGCTGGCGAACAGCACCAATTTTGTGGCCTTCCTGACGCCGGTGTACCAGCCGGTCGTTCAGCGCGTGCCGGTGGCCGGCAACCTGTTTCGGACCAACCGGCTGCAGGAAATCTACTTCTTCTCCCGCTACGGCCAGAATGTGAGCGGCACCTGCTACCGGGTGCTGGGGGCCAACAACGGGGTGGGCACCCTGGGGCGCTTCACGTACATCACCAACCTGGCGATGTTCCGCCAGCCGGTGTCCCTGCTGGCGTTGCTGGCCGAGCAGCAGGCGGCCACCAACTTTGCCACCATCGCGAGCGGGGTGATCCATTTCCGCGTCCTGGCTTACGACACGTTCGGGATGCCTTTGTCGTGGCCCACCAACCGGTTTGACACGAACAGCGTCTGGCTCCTGCCCGATGCCAACGACCGGCTGAGTCCAGCCGTGGCGAGGGAAACCCGCGCGACCTTCGTCAGCAACGCCCTGCCGGCGTATCTCGACATTGAGTTGGGTGTGCTGGAGCCGACCACGCTGGCGCAATTCCAGTCGTTCCCGGCCGGTTCCCCTATGGCCGCCACCTTCCTCTCGAACCACATCGGCCAGGTGCAGCTCTTCCGGCAGCGTGTGCCCATCGCCGAAAGCGCGGTCTTTTACGCCCAGTACCGATGAAAGCCCAATCCCAACGCGGCGTCGCGCTCGTCATCACCTTGATCATGCTGGCGGTGGTGACCTTTATGGCCATCACCTTTCTCGGTGTCGCGCGCCGCGAGCGTGCCTCCGTGAGTGTCACCGAGGAGACAACCACCGCCCGGCTCATGTCCGAGGCGGCCCTGGCCCGGGCCCGCTCCGAAACCGTGGCGCGCATGTTCGCCGGCACCAACCTCCTGAGCTACGACCTCGCGGTTTCCACGAACTTCATCAACCCGCAGGGTTTCGATCCGGCCCAGATTCCCGGCGCGTGGAATCCCACGAACGTCAATTACGATTATCGCCGCAGCGGCGCGCCCCTCAGCCAGGCCGACCGCCTCCAAGTCATCGCCAACCTCCAGCTCGATTCGCGGCCGCCCGTCTTCGTCACCCTGAACTCGGCCCAGACCCCGTCGCTTGATTTCCGGTTCTATCTCGATTTGAACCGGAACGGCATCTTCGATCCCAGCGGCATTCAGCCGGTGCTGGACGCCCGTGGCCGCGTGCTGGGAACGAACTTTGTCATTGGCGACCCCCAGAGGATCGGCGTCCTGCAGCATCCGGATGTGCCGCATTCGGCCACCAACCGGTTCGTCGGCCGCTATGCTTACATCATTCTGCCGGCGGGCCGGACGCTCGACTGGAATTTCATCCACAACAACGCCCGGCTCGGCGACCGCCAGGATGAGTACCTCAAGCAGATTGGTTACTACCGCAACCAGGGCGTCGGCTCGTGGGAGCTGAACCTCGGCGCGTTTCTCTATGAGTTGAACCCGGACGCCTACGGGCCGGGGTTCGATTACGGCTACAATGGCCTGGGCACGCCGTTGTCATCGCATCCGTTCCTCCACGCGCTCGACTTCCTCCGTTATCGGTATTCCACCAACTACGCCAACCTCGCCCCGGCCACCGCCTGGTTCGGCAACACGACGGCGCAAATCAACCGGATCCGATACGACAACATTGACGAATACGCCAACGGCCCGGCGTTCAACGGCGAACTCGCGTTGACCACCGACAACGACGACCCCACGCGTCCGTGGCCCGGCAGCGACAATCCCCAGACCTTCTTCACGCTCACCGACCTGTTCGACCCCAACAAGGCTTCAGCGGACTGGCTGACGCGGGTCCAGCGGGTGCAGCAGCCGCTCCGCAATCAGATCGTCCCGTCCACTTTCGACCGCTACACGTTCTACCGGATGCTGGACCAGATCGGCATGGAATCCGCGCCGGCCAACCAGGACAAGCTCAACCTCAATTACAACAATCTTGCCGATTTGCGCGACGCCGGTGTTTTGCCGTTGCTGTTCGCCAACGGTCTGGTTGACGTGAACGGCCAGGCTAAATGGCTCGCCGCGAACCCGGTTGCCCAGACCAACTGGTTCCATGCCACGAACCTGGTGTCCTGGACCCCCATCACCTTTTTCACGAATGCCGCCGCGCGCCTTTTCGCCGGGGCACAACTGCCTTTCTACACGTTGAACGCCGCCGGCTTTGGCGTCACCAATTTCATCATCGGGGACACGCTGGTGAATCCTGCCTTCGCCGTGACGAACATTCATCTCTGGCCGAGCAACGAGTACACCCCCACGATCCACCGGCTGTTGCAGGTGGCGGTGAACCTTTTCGACGCCACGACCAACCGGCCGGCCACCCTCAAACCCTATCTGCCCACCGTGTTCCGGCCGACCTTCGGTTACGACAAGACGAACTTCTTCGTCGCCGGCTACGTGGAAGTCACGAACGTGGACTTTCTGACCAAACTCGCCGTCACACCTCCTTACGATCTCAGTACCAAGGTGGATCGGGACAAACTCGTCGGGCTCGTCCAGAATGGACTGATCCCCAGTGACCGGAACATTGTTCTCTACAACGTGCCGTTCGTAGTTGGGGCCAAGAAGGGCCTCCCCAACTTTAATGAGTTTTCGCTGCTGAACGTGGCGCAGGTGACCCGCAAGCTCGAGTTTTCGAAGAGTACGCCCATGGCCCCGGGTCCGTCACTCACGAACCAGCTTTACGTGCTCACGATTTCCAATCGGTTCGGCCTGGAGGCCTGGAATTCCTACACCTCGGATTACCCGCGGGCTTTGCAGATTCAAGTCGCCGGCGATTTCACGGTCGGGTTGTTCAATAGCAACAATGTGGAAACCGGTTTCCCCGTGATCAATCGCTACGCCACGAATTACACGCTCACGCGCTGGCCCGCTCACCAGTTCCAGTTGCCGATCACCAATGACCTCGTGGTGCGCAGCAACGCGATGTACTATGGCAGCAAGCTGAGCGTCAACAGCGGCCCTGTCATCTTCTCCCGAGGGTGGATCCCCATGCCGTCGTGGGTGCTGTTGGTGACCAACCGGTTTTACTACGCGGCGGTGGACGCCAGCGTGAAGCCGAGCCGTTTGGTGGATTTTGTGGCCATCGGCGGCACCAACATGACCACCTCGCTGTATATTACCAGCGAGTTGGCCAAGCAGGGCAGCAGGAGCCCGGATCCCGTGGTGCAATGCTGGATCCCCGGCGCCGGTGTCGTCACTCAGAATTTAATCTCCAATGGCAGCATTCCCGTCAGCGATGCATTGGACCAGTTCGAGCCAGGTCGCGGCCACCGGTCGCGACAAGCCCAAGAGCATTGACGCCTTTCGCATGTTTTGCGGGCTGACGCCGCTGGTCTATCAGAGCCCAAGCCAGCGCCAGGAGATCGCGGCTCTGATCCGCGGCGTGACAGCCATGCAGGCGCCGTACTCGCCGCCCGGCATACTTTCGCAGGAGAGCAGTTGGCAGGTGAACGACCCGCTCGTCCACTACGTGTTCCAGGATTTGTTCGACCCGAACAACCCGCCCAACGGCACCAATAACGTGCGCTTCACCAAGCTGCTCAACACCGTCTTCACCAACGACAACCTCGGGTTGCTCAACGGCCGCTACCGGCCGTGGGGCGGCAATCCGAACCAGTCCACGGACCCCCTCGCCTATGATACCCGGGTGAAGGATGCCATGATCCAACGCTCGGACGACTGGGAGTTTCCGACCAACAAACTGCCGGGCGTGGGCTGGATCGGCCGCGTCCACCGGGGCACGCCGTGGCAGACCATTTACCTCAAGTCCAGCATCATTGATTCCACCAACTGGATCTCGTGGGCGGGAAACTCAGGAGTGATTTTCAACCCCGGAACGAACATTCTCACGTCCGGAACCCACCCGACCAACGACTGGTACCTCGTGGATTTGTTCACTACCGCGCCCAACGACAACGCCGCGCGGGGCTTGCTCTCGGTCAACCAGACCAATCTCGCCGCCTGGTCGGCCGTCCTCAGCGGTGTCTCGGTGCTCACCAACACGACGCCGACCGGCCGCCTGCGCTCGAATACCGTCGGATTTGCCGAGATGCTGATCCAGCCCAGCCCGGTGAGCTGGCAGCTCACCAACATCCTCGCCGGCATCAACCGCACGCGCCAGTGGGAAACGAACCTGATCATGACGGGGCGTGAAGTGCCGTTGTTCCAGCGCACCGGCGGTGCCCTTGGCGTCGTGGGCCGGCCCTTCCCGGTGGCCGCCCCGCTGTTCCAACGCATGGGACGCATTCTAGCCACACCCGAGTTGACCAGTGCCTCGCCGTTCATCAACCCGAACCATTACCTGGACGACGCCATTATGGAGCGCATCCCGCAGCAGATCCTTTCGCTGTTGCGCGATGACCAGCCGCGCTTCGTCGTCTATTCCTTCGGCCAGACCCTGCGCGAGGCGCCCAATTCGCGCTACCTCGGACCCGGTCCCTTCAACCTGATCTGCACGAACTACGAGATCAAAGCCGAATACGTCACCCGGACGGTCATCCGGCTGGATGGACCGTTGGCTCGTCCCCGGGCCGTGATCGAGAGCCAGAACGTGCTGAACTCCGAGTAAGATGCTCAGTTTCCGACCCATGAAGCTGCGAACGTGGTCCGTCATTGTCGCTGCCGGCGTTTTGGTGGCGCTAGGTTTGTGGTGGCGCGGCAACTCGCGACCGGATTTCCGGCCCGCGGTGGCCACGCTCGCCCGCCCCGCTGTGTCGCTGCTCACCCAGGCGCCGGCGCTTGGCGCCCGTCCGAACCCAACCGTCGCCACACGCGCCTCCGTGCGGCAGTCGCCGCCGGATGTGCCGGAACCGCATGTTCCCTACCGGCTGACCAACACCGGCAAGCGGCTGGCCGACCTGCTGCGCGATGATCGCGCCATCCTTCTCCGCAACGCCCTGATTGATACCGCCAGCGGCACGCCGGTGCCGATCCCCGCCAATCTGCGCGCGGGCGCCGAGCCGGGCGCCTACATCGTGCAGGCCCGCGGCCAGGTGGACGAAGGCTTCCTCCAGGCCGTTGAAGCCGAGGCCGGCAACCGCACGAATTTCACCGGCAATTATTTCCCGAACAACGCCTTCCTCGTTCCCCTGACCGCGGCCGCGGCCGACCGTCTCGCCGCCGCCTCTCCCGTCCAGGCGGTCGTGCCGTGGGAACCCTATTACAAGCTCGATCCGGCGCTGCTGCCGGCGGCCGTGGACCAGACGCCGCTCACGTCGGATCGCTGGTTGAATGTCACCGTTTTTCCCGGGCAGGCCGACACGGCCCGCGCGGCCCTGCTGGCCCTCGGCGCCGGGGTCCAGGGCGAATCCCGGTCGCCGTTCGGGCCGCAACTCATCGTGACGCCCCCCGCGGCCGGTCTCGCCGCGGTGGCTTCGCTGCCGGGCGTCCAACTGGTCGAGGCGGTTGCCCGGCGCGCCCTGATGAACGACCTCACGCGCGTTGCCCTGGGCGTGAGCGAGGACACCACCACCAACGGCAATTACCTCCAACTCACCGGCAACAACGTCTGGGTGAACCTCAACGACACCGGCGTTGACGCGGCGAATCTCGACCTCGCCGGCCGCGTCTTCGGTCTGCAGGGGGACACCAATGGCCACGGCACGCACGTGGCCGGTACGATTGCCAGCAGCGGTCTGAACGGTCCCAACGGCACCAACGCCCCCGGTTCGACGAACGGCGCGAGTTTTCGCGGCATGGCGCCGAAGGCGAAACTCTTCGTCCTCGGAGTGGACAGTGTTTTCGGACCGGTGATCTCGGACGCCTACCTGATTGAAACGGCGGCGCAGACGAACTACGCCACGCTCCAGCGCACCAACGCCCTCATTTCCAACAACAGTTGGGGTTATGTGGGCCAGTACGATTACACCAGCTCGTCCGCCAGTTACGACGCGGCCACCCGCGACGCCCTGCCGGAAATGACCGGTTCCCAGCCGATGCTCTACGTCTTCGCCGCCGGCAATGACGGCGTCGGCAACGATGTCGGCACTGGCGGCCAACCGGGCACGATCAACTCCCCGGCCACCGCCAAGAACGTCATCACCGTCGGCGCCATCGAAAGTCCGCGCCAGATCACGAACCAGGTGGCCACGCTGGACAACGGGGTGTACACGACCAACACCGTGTGGCTGGGGGAAACGGACAGCAGCGACGAGGTGGCGGCCTTCTCGAGCCGCGGCAATGTCGGCATCGGCACGGAGGGTCTTTATGGGCGGTTCAAACCCGACCTGGTCGCGCCCGGGACTTTCGTGGTTTCCACCCGGTCGGAGGATTGGAACACGAACTCGAGTCCGACCAACGTCTTTGTCAGCACGTTTGCGCAGCAGTCGGTGGGCGCCCACGCGTTCAACGATTATTCGGTGCTGGTGCCCACGAACACGGCTTCGCTCGTCATCAAGGTGCTGAGCAACCAGTTCTCGGTGCAACCGTTCCCGGCGCTGCCGATCTACCTGACCCAGGACGCCACGGTGACCAACCCGCCCCTGGCGGGGTACAACCAGGTGGTGCTGAATGCGCCCGCCCAGGGCGTCTGGTATTATCAGATCGGCAACAACACCGATGCGGCCGTCAAGTTCGACCTGCGCACGGTGATCACGGTGCCCGCCGGATCGGAGGCCGAATCGGAAGCGCTCGCCGCCCTGAACGGCCCGCTCGGTCCCAATTACCGGTTCGACACCGGCACGAGTTCCTCCGCCGCGGCCGTCTCCGGCCTGCTCGCCCTGGTCGAGGAGTTTTTCGAGCAGCAGCTCAAGCGGTCCTACAGCCCCGCTTTGCTGAAGGCGCTCTTGATCAACGGCGCCAGTTCGCTCAGCCCGCAATACAGCTTCACGGTGCGGGGTTCGATCAATTACCAGGGCTGGGGCGAGCCCGTGCTGTCCGCCGTCCTGCCCGCGGCGCTGACCAACACGACCAGCGAAACCACCTGGCCGCTGCGCTGGGTGGATCAGAGCGCCACCAACTCGCTCGTCACCGGCCAGTCGCACCTCTACAACGTCACCTTGCCCGAGGATGCCAGCGATTCCGACCTCCACGTCACCCTCGTCTGGACCGACCCGCCCGGCAACCCCGCCGCCTCGATCAAGCTGGTCAACGACCTCGACCTCATCGTTTCGAACAACGTCAACGGCGAGGTTTTTGCGGGGAACGACTTCGACGCGAACAGCAATTACACCCGGTCGGGCGCCACGAACTCCCCGTCGGTGTTCGACAACATCAACAATGTTGAAAACGTCTTCCTCCGCCGTCCGATCGGCACCAATTACACGATCCTGGTCGTCGGCCGCCGCATCAACGTCAACGCCGTGACGGCCGCCCCCGTCGGCATCGCGCAGGATTACGCGCTGGTGGTTTCGACCACGAGCACGAACGCGCTGGGGCTGGCGCAGGCGGTTTCTTCCGCCACCTTCACCAACGCCGTTACCGCCATGACCAACGGCATTCCGCTCCTGTACCAGCGGGTGGGCGCAAATTCGCCGCTCCTGAACTCCCCGATCGGCACGTCCAACCAGTGGCATTTTTACGCCTTCACCAATACCCTGCTGCCCGGCTCGGCGTTGACCAACGGACCTTACGTCGCCTTCGCCACCTTCTCGCCGCCCAACCTCGCCGTGCCCCGCCTCGTCGGCGAGGCTGACATTGACCTCTACGTCACGCGCACCAAGACGGATCCCAATGCCGCGCTTTTACTGACGCTGGATCCGCTGACCGTGACGAATGCATTCAAATCGCTTAATTCCGGCGGGACCGAGCTGGTCGCGTTTACCAATGCCGACCTGGGCGAGATCTTTTACGTCGGAGTCAAGTCCGAGGATCAACAGGCGGCCGAATACGGCCTGGTGGGCCTCTCCAGCATCACGCCCTTCAGCAGGTACGACCAGAACGGGAATCTGGTGGTCCAGGGATTGCCCGTGCCGGCGGCGATTCCCGACGGGTCGCCGCCCCAGCCCGGCTCGGTCCAGATCATGGGCATCGCCATGTATCCCATCCGCGTCGGCGAGGTCGTGGCTCGCGAAACCATCGTCCACCAGGACATCGGCGATCTCGTGGGCAACCTGAGCCACGGCGCGAACTTCGTGGTCCTCAACGACCACTGGCTGCCTGGCACGACCAACATCAGCCCGATCTACGACGACAGTGGTTCGGGCGAGTTTCCGACCGCCCGGCACAGCGACGGTCCGGGCAGTCTGAACAATTTCCTGGGCCAGAACGGGTCCGGTTTGTGGATGCTGACGATGGTGGACAACGCCATCAGCCACGGGGGTATCGTGCAAAACTTCACCCTCCGCATTTCGCCCATGGCGGACCTGCTGCTCGGCGTTTACGGCTCGGTGGTCGCGAATCAGTGGCGGTATTACCTCGTGGACGTGCCCGCCGATGCCAGCAAGCTGACCGTCACGCTCTCCGAGACGAGCGGTCCGCTGGATCTCTACCTCCGCCAGGGTCAGGAGCCTACGACCACGGTTTATGACAAGGCCGGGTTTTTCAACGCCCCTGGCGGCGCCGTCAGCATTGGCGTCACCGACATCCCGCCCCTGACGGCGGGTCTTTACTACGTCGGGGTCTTCAATCCCACCGGCGTCACACAGACGTACTTCTTGCGGGCCCAGCTCGAACTCAACCTGCCTGACACCTACCAGCGTGACCTCGCCTCCAGCAATTCCACCTATCTCGGCGACGATGTGACGACGGTGGCGACCAATACGATTCCGGACGACCGGATTGTCACCAGTGTTAAAGTCGGCCTGCGCGTCCAGCACCCCCGGCTTTCGGATCTTTCCTTCCACCTGGTCAGCCCGCAAGGCACCAGCGTGCTGGTGGAGGAAAACCGCGGCGGCACCAATTGGACCGAGTTGGGTTACGAGAGCGTGGTGACCAACTACCACCATGTCGCCTTCACCTACAGCACGAATAGCGGCATCGCCTCGCTTTACCTCGACGGCCAACTCCAGGCGGCGCGCAACATCGGCGCCATCACGCCCGACACCGCCGGCGATCTGTTCTTCGGTTACAACCCGCAGATCACCACCAACAACGGGGCCGGCGAGAACCTGGGAAGCCAGTACTTCGGGCTGCTGGACGAGGTGGACCTCTACAACCGGGCGCTCGGACCTTCGGAAATCCTGGGCATTTACAAGTTTGGTGGCGCGGGCAAGCCCACCAACAATCTCGTCAGTCGCTGGCCGTTCGACGGCAACGGCGCCGACGTGCAGGGCACCAACCAGGCCATCATCACCGGCGCCACCTTTGTGCCCGGCGATTTTGGCGAGGCCCTGAAGTTTGTCAGCCCGGGTGACCGGGTGCAGGTCATCAATCGGGGCAGCCTCGACGTCGGCTTGAGCAGCGGCTTCACGTTCGATGCGTGGATTGCCCCGAGCGACCTCGCGGCGCCGCAGCCCATTGCCGTCTGGAGCAACGGCACCAACCACACCGGCGTTGAGTTCTCCCTGATCCCGGGCACGGATACGAATTTCCCGCCCGGCCTGCTGACCGTCAGCCTGCCCGACACCGCCGGCTCGAACCACGTTGTCACCGCGACCCAGCAGGGACTGATCCTCACCAATGCCGTGCTGACCAACCTGGTTTATGCGACGTTCACCGACGACACGAACCTCGCCCTGGTGCCGATCAAGTTTGCCACGCCGGCCACGAACGCGGACTACTCGCTCACGAACGAGTTGATCAGCAGTTTCGAGACCGTCACCAATGCGCACCGCACGGTGGACTTCACGGCCGGCGCCCAGTTCGACGGTTGGACGGTCGTCACCAACTTCGCCACGGTCCTGAACGCCCCGCCGCTCGCGCACACCGGCACGAACCTGCTCGTGTTGCGCAGTGCCAGCCTCACGCGGACCCTGCCGACCACGGCCGGCAAGACCTACCAACTCCAGTTTGTCCACCGCCAACAGCCGGCCTTCACCAACATCATCAGTTGGTGGCCCGGCGACGGCAATGCCCAGGACATTGTCGGCGCGAACAACGCCCAGCCCGTTGGCGCAGTGGAGTATGCTCCGGGCATGGTCGGGCAGGGATTCCATTTCACCGGGAACAACGTTTACCTTAGTGTGCCGGCGACCCCCTCGCTGAACTTGACCAGCGCGATGACCGTCGAGACGTGGTTCAACCTTGGCTCGACGGAGCGCGGCGGCATCATCGGCAAACGCGCCGAACCGACCGTCCTCACCAGTCTCGCGGCCAACTACGGTGCCAGCGTTACGCCTAGTGAGATTGACCTCTGGTTTAATGACCTCTGGGTCACCAACAGCGTTGACCCGGGCGCCGGATACCTGGAAAACGGCTTTGAACTGGTCAATCTCTCGCCGCCGCCCGCGCCCGGCCAGTTCCACCATCTCGTGGGCACGTTCCAACAGATCAGCGCCAGCCAGGTGGAATTGCAGCTCTACCTCGATGGTGAATTGCGCAGCGCCAAAGTGCTGCCCGGCGAGCTGGCCAGAACGACGAATCTCACCGCCCTGCTCATCGGCGCCACCATCCCGGGCGTGGACAACTTCAACGGCGTGATTGACGAATTGACGCTCTACCAGGGGGTCCTTACGGCGGACCAGATCGCGCAGATATACGAAATGAACGCCGTTGGCAAAGCGCGGCCGCCGTTCAATCCGCAGACCCAGGTGGTGCTCGACGGCGCCATCACCAATCTCTTCAACAGCGATTCGACGTGGCAGACCAATGCCATCAACTTCCTGGCCTCGACCAACGGCACGGAACTTGATGTGCAGTCGCTGCAGCCCGGCGTCATGCTGGACAGTTTTGAACTGACCGAGGCGCCCGTCACCTACTTCCTCCCGGAGGAACCGTTCGCGCCCTTTGTCGGCGAAAGCGCCCTCGGGAACTGGCTGCTCGAGGTGACCGACTCCCGGGTCGGCGCCACCAACCTCATCACGCCCGAACTGATCAAGTGGCAGCTCGATCTGACCTACGCCCCGGTGTCGTTCTCCGCGGTCAGCCTCACCAACGGTGTCCCCTACACGAACACCGCGCCGACCGGTCAGACCCGCTATTTCATCGTGGACGTGCCCCGCAGCGCGACGCGGGCCACCAACTCGCTCACCGCGGTCACACCCGTGGACCTCTGGTTCAACCAGAACGGCGTGCCATCGGAAGATCCGACCCTCGGCGATTTCCACCTGCTGACCAACACCACCGCCGGCATCGCGGTGCTCGCCACCAATGGCACCTATCAGGCCGGCACCAACGGCCTCCCGCTTTATCCGGCCATCGCCCCGCCCGTGCTCCAACCCGGCCAGCGCTATTACCTCGCCGTCACCAACAGCGGCGCTCCGTCCACCTTCGTGATCCGCGTGGACTTCAACGCGCTCGACACGAACGTCCTCGGCGTCACCCCGCTCGGTTTCGGCCAGACCATCGTCACCAACATTGCGGTCACCAACGCCCTCCAATATTACGTCTATAACGTGACCACCAACGCGCAGTGGGCCTCGTTCGAGGTTTATCCGACCAACGGCGACGTGAACCTCTACATCCGCAAGGCCACGCCCGTGGACGACCCGCTGCCCACCCCGCAGGTTTATGACTACGCCAGCGAGAACCCCGGCACCAATGCCGAGATCATCGTTGTCACCCAGAATTCCCTCGTCCCGCTCGGCAGCGGTCCCTGGTACCTCGGCGTCCTGAACGCGGACACCGTGCCGGTGAACTACTCGATCCGCGTCGTGGAATCGGTCACCAATCTCGTTCAGGTCTTCCCGCTCACGGCCGGTGTGCCCTTGAATCAAAGTGTGGATCCGGGCAGTCTCATCACCAAATACTTCCTTTTCACGGTGGCCGACAGCAGTCCTTGGGTCCAGTTCGATCTCTACAACCTGAGCGGCAACGCGACCTTCGTGACCCTGCTCGGCAACCCGCCGACGGCCTCGTTCTACGATGCCATGGACTTTGGCGCGCCGGATGCGCCCTCGCGGATCGTCATGCGCACGAACGACGCCTTGCCAAGCCTGAATGGCGAATGGTACCTCGCCGTACTTGACCCGGGCACCGCCCCGGTCACGTTCACCATCGAAGCCTCCTTGCCGTCCACCGTGCCGGTCATCACCACCCTCACCAACAATGTGCCGGTAACCAGGACCATCGCCGCCGATACCCTGGGGCTGCCGGCGGTGCTGGATTACTATATGTTCACCGTTGCGGCCGACGCCACCGAAGCCGATTTCCTCATCACCCCAGTCAACGGGGACGTGGACATGCTCATCCTCTACGGCGCGTTGCCCGATCTGACGAGCTTCGACTACTCCGCGAGCCTGCTGGGAACGCTGCTCGTGCCGGTGACTACCAACAGCACCCCGCAAGCGCTGACGCCGGGCAATTGGTACATCGGCATCGTCAACCAGGACCCGACGTCCGTCACTTACTCCGTCAAGGCTTCGCAGGTGCTGCCCGGCCCGCCGACCGATAACGTGGGCATCACCGCCAGCAATGGCGTGGTCACCCTCACGTGGGCGGGCACGGCGACGCAGACCTTCACGGTGCAATACGCCACCAACATCCCGGGCACCGGCCCGATCAACTGGATTACGATCGCGGTGGCCCCCACCTACACCAACGGGCTGTGGACCTTCACCGATGATGGCAGCCTCACCGGCGGTCCCGCGCCGTTCAAGCTCTACCGGGTGCTCGCCGGCAGCGCCCCGCCGACGCCGACCATCGCGCCGCCGACCGTCACGCCGGCCATCACCGTCAACGGCACCGTCGCCACGCTCTCCTGGACCGCGGACGCCGGGCTGAATTTCGAGGTTCAGTACGCCGCCGGCATCCCGGCGGGCGGGACGTTGACATGGATTACGCTAACCGGGCCGATTACCTACGCGAATGGCGTTTACACGTTCATGGACGACGGCACCCAGAACGGCGGGTTCACCGGCTTCAAGATGTACCGCGTGGTGCAGTTGCCGTAGGACAGGCGTCCCGCCTGTCGGGGGACCGACCGGGGAGGCCCGGCCTACTTTGCGCGTCACCGTCACAGCACCGACGGACCCGATTTGACCAACCGCTGACGCGGCGTTCCGGCGACCGTTTTCCCCCGCCCTCAACCCTCAACTCTCGTAAGCGGTAAAGCGGGGACCGTCTGGTGCGCGGCGAGCCGGCGTGGTAAACGCCGGGGTAATGAACACATCCAAGGCTCCTCGCCGCCGCCAACGCACCACGGCGGCCGAACGCGCTCAG
>Ga0187877_1001262_pt1 | contig 27092 bp, 19 predicted proteins | sample June2016WEW_17_1_3_FD_132430 | JGI IMG/M metagenome (GOLD analysis project Ga0187877, IMG submission 132430) | Peatland microbial communities from SPRUCE experiment site at the Marcell Experimental Forest, Minnesota, USA - June2016WEW_17_100 | ecosystem: Environmental > Terrestrial > Soil >...
ACCCCTCGGCGCTATCCTCACTGCCTATCACGTCGCGACTTCGAGCGAACCGGCGAATTACACCTTCAGCTCCACGAACTTCAACAATGTCACCGCCGTGATGCTGGCCTATGCCAACTCCGATGGCACGACACCAGTGATTGACCAAAGCATCTGGAACTCGACGATGACCAGCAGCGAGCTGACGCCTTCGACTCCTAGCGACACGCTGGTCACCATCTTCGGAGACTACAACGGGGCCTTGATGTCCGTCGCGAGTCCCGCCGTGGGCGTCGCTTTTGTGGGGGACAGCGTCTATGCCTCGACCTTCGCGGCAGATGAGTACCTCACCAGCGCCGCGCCCGTCCCAGTGATAACTCCTTCCGGTAATTCTGGTCAAGGCGTATCGGTGACGATCCTCCTCAAGTACTGACCTGAATCCGAGGGCCGCGGTCGTCGGCGGAACGGCTTAGACGCCGTCCGCTAGCGCCATCTCTCCCGACTCGGCTGTGAACACTGGCGACTTGGTCGTCAGTTCCTTTCCGGAACCTCGTCGAGCAACACCACCAGGGGTCGCGGAGGGTTTGACCGCTGTCCTCTAAGGTCCAGGAGAACGGGGCCGTTTTCGCATTAAACCCCCTGGTACGAGCTCTGCGAAGCGTGGAGCTGAAGCGTTTCGGAGGGCCGACAGCGCGGATCTCCGAATGGTCTTGAATCTCAGGTCAAAATGCCTACTCAATCGCGTCGCGCCTGGACGGGCGCACCCCTGCCTGCGACTGCGACGCGGGGATCGCTATGAAGACGCGCGGATCTCCCATACGCCTTGCGTCCAGGTGTTGAACTCCGACCAGGTGATCTGAACCTCCTGCCCCCAGGACACGATCATCGGCCCGGTGCTTGAGTAACCGACGAGGTCCCATAAGTGTCCGCCTCCTTGACCTTCGCCGAGAGGAAATCCTGGCGGCAGCACGACACTCGAGATCAGGACGTATCCACTCGAAAGCGCGTCTTCGACGTCTGTCTCGTCGATCGACACCGAGAGGGTGCCCGTTAAGTACGAACCGGAGATCCCGTACGCCCGCCAATAATCGAACAGCTGTGTTTGATTCAATCCGACGTCAGTACCACCGTTGTATTCGTCTTCCGCCGACCAATAAGCGTCCACCACCGACGCCTCGTCGGGGCTGACGTTGTACGTCGCCTCGATCCAATCTGCCGCAGCCGCCATCGAGCAGTCTCCGATGGCTTCAGGTCCCGCGTTTTGGTAGTTGCTGAACGTGAGGCCCTGGGCGAGGTCAACTGGAGCGACAACTTCCGTTTCGAGTTCCTGGCTGACATTGATCGACCCGCTGGTGAATGTTGCTCCGATGAATTGATCGCCGTACGTATTCCAATCGGCGGAGCATTCCGCGGAGTTGGTGCTGCCTCCAACAGTGGCGGGACATAGGTCTTCCTGGGAGGGGTACATGAAATTGCCGCCCTGACCGCCGCCAATCATCGTCCACACGACCTCGCCGCTCGGGATTGCGCACTGTGCAGACGTTCCATTGGAATACGAGCACGTCGCACTGACCGTGGCCGTGTAATTGACAGTCAAAGAAGTTGTCTCGTTATTTGCGGCGTTCGAGCTGACCGAGATCGAGACTGATGTCCCCGTGACGGTGGGTGGGGGTGCCCCTTGCTGGCTCAACGATAGGTGCTTGAGCGCCGAACCTCCGCTTCCGCGAACCCGTACCCAAAAGCGCCACGAGTCCTCAGCCGTATTGGTATTCGCGGAGAACGCAACTTTGATCCGCCCGATACCGCCCGAGCAATGGACATAGAGAGGAGGCGAACCTCCGCCTCCAAACTCGCACATCTTTCCCCTTAGGACGCGCGCGGTCAGGGTGACCGTGCCGCCGGGGGCCGGGACGGAAGCCGTATTAGAACGGAACCAAACGATTGCGGGAGCGCGTCGGACGACTCGGTGCTGGACCGTGGCTGCCCCAGCCGCGTTAGTGAGCGCGAAGTAAGCCAGATACGCGACGAGTCCAAGGCCTACCCAAACAATGACCCTTCGCATCGCCCCTCTTTGTATCGCATCACCCGCCAGGGCGCCCGCCCTTGAGATACTCCATGTACACGTCGAAGCTGCACGGTCGCGCGAACAAGTACCCCTGCGCGTACTGGCATCCAAGATCACGCACTGCCGCGAGCTCTTCGGCGGTCTCGACGCCCTCCGCGATCACGCGGAGACCGAGCACCTCACCGATGGCGATCACAGCCGCCACGAGAGTGGCGGCGTAAGGGTCAACGTCCATGTCGGCGATGAAGGACTGATCGATCTTGAGTTCGTCGACCGTGAATCGACGCAGGTAGGCGAGTGACGAGTACCCGGTGCCGAAGTCGTCGATGGAAAGTCGCGTCCCGAAGGCCCGCAGCTCGTGCAGCACCTTGGAGAAGTAGTCGATGTCTTCCATCAGCACGGACTCGGTGATCTCGAGGCAGAGCAGCTTCGGTTCGATGCCGGTCGCTGAGATCAGTTCCTCCAAGGCGCGAATGAAGTCGCTGGACCGCAGTTGCACGGCGGAGACGTTGACCGACATGGTGCTCGCTGTTTGTCGGGACTTGGCCCGGTTGGCGAGTGCGAGTGCATTGCAAGCCTGTTCGAGCACCCATTCGCCGATCGGGACGATCAGCCCGCAATCCTCGGCAACCGGGATGAATTCCGCCGGGCCTATTGTCCCCAGGTCCTGGTCATGCCATCGCAGTAACGCCTCGGCGCCAATGAAACGCTCCTCGATCATCGACCACACCGGCTGGAAAGCGAGTGCGAACTCGTGGTTGTCGAGCCCGCGCCGCAGGCCCGTCTCTATGGTGGAGCGCCGTTCGGCTTCGGCCCGCAGGGTGTCGTCGAATACCTCGTATCGTGCCCTGCCAAGATCCTTGGCGCGATGCATCGCGAGATCGGCGTCGCGCAACAGCTTGTCGGCGCTCTGGCCCGCTTTGCCCGTCGCGATCCCGATCGACGCCGTCACGTGCACCTCTTCGCCGGCGATGTCGAACGGGGCAGCGAACGAGTTCAACGTGTGGTCCGCGATCTTGAGCACATCGGTTCCGGCGAGGAGCTTCTCGGACACGACGATGAATTCGTCGCCGCTGAAGCGTCCTACGGTGTCCGCGGAGCGCAAGGACGCCACCAGTCGTGTGGCGACAGCTCTCAGCACCGCATCGCCAAAACTGTGGCCGCGCGTGTCGTTGAAGACCTTGAAGCGGTCCAGGTCAATGAAGAGCAAGGCGACCGACCCATTCTCGCGGGTGGCCCGCGGCAAACCGTGCTCGATCCTGTCCATCAGCAGCAACCGGTTAGGAAGCCCAGTGAGGGGATCGTGAAGCGTTTCGTGCTCGAGTTGCAGTTCCGCCGCCTTCCGGTCGCTGATGTCACGAGTGATGCCGTCAATCCCGATGACTTCTCCGTCTGCGTCAAGCACGGCGCCCAGGCTCTGGTTGACCCAGATCCTGGAGCCGTCCTTGCGCACGAGCTCGACATCGACGGTGGTCTCGGCGCGGCCCGAACGCACGCGCGCCAGCCAGAGGTCACGAGAGGAGGGGTCGACCAGGCGGTTGATGAGCTCAGACTGGGCATAGAACTCGTCCGGCGCATACCCGGTGAGCACGACCGATGCTGGGCTCACGAACTCGAAACCGGGATCGGGCAAGATCCGGTAGCGGAATATGAGGTCACGTGAATTCTCGGCGAGCATGCTGAGCTGCATCTCGACGCTCCGTGCTTTCTCTTCCGCCTCGCGACGGTCCGTGATGTCCTGCACGACGCCGAGCAGCTCGACTGGCTCCCCGGTCGCGTCGGTGAGGACGTCCCCTGCCGTGAAGACCCATCGCTGCGTGCCGTCCGGGCGCACGATCCGGTGCTCAAGCTCGTAGTGGCCCTCTTGGGCGATCGCCGAGAGCGCTGCCGATCGCACGCGCTCAAGATCATCAGGGTGGACACGCGCGAAGTAGTCCTCCAGCGTCAGGTTGGGACGCTCGGCGGCTCCGAAGATCCGGAACACCTCACTCGTGCAGATCAATGGTCCGTTTGAAGCGACCGCAAAGACCCACCCACCGAGGTGGGCGATGCGCTGGGCCTGCTCGATCAGTCCCCGGTTCTCCGCGAGATCGCGCTCGCGCTGCTTGCGCTCGGTGATCTCGTGCAGGATCGCTGACTTCCCAACGATCGAGCCGTCTGGAGCGAAGATCGGCGCCAGGCTCATCGACACATCGAACTTCGTGCCGTCGCGCCGTGTCCGCGTCGTGTCGTGGTAGCTCAGGCGCTCCCCGGCCATCACCCTGGCGAACACCTGCTCGAAGTCTTCGAGCTCTTCTCCCTCGAGGATCTCCCCATAGAAGCGACCGACCATCTCGCTGGCGCCATAGCCGAAGAGGCGCTCGGCGCTCCCGTTCCAACTCGTCACATACCCTTGCAGGTCAGTGCTGAACATGGCGTCTTCGGCGCTCTCGACGATCGCGGCAAACAGCGCTCGGATCTGCTCCGAGCGTTGCCGACCGGTGATGTCGTGAGCGATCCAGGTAGCCCCAACGAGCTGCCCGTCGGAGCCGTCAATCGGAGCGATCGTCAGTGATACCTGCACCCTGAAGTCATCCTTGCGAGATCGCGTCGTCTCGAGGTGGTCAACACGCTCGCCCCGGGCGAGTCGGTCCATGAACATCGAGTGCTCCGACCGCTGGGCCTCGGGCACGATCATCTCGATGTTCTGACCGATGGCCTCAGCCGCCGTCCATCCGTACAGGCGTTCAGCTGCGGGGTTCCAACTCGTGATCGTGCCGTCGAGGCTCGTAGAGCCGATCGCGTCATCGCTCGAGTCGGCGACTTCGGCAGCAACTAGAAGAGCCGCGGATGTCTCCGCTGGCAAATCCTCGAACTCCGCTAGTCGGTCGAGGATCATCTCGCACCCGCAATGCAGTCAATTCCGTCTGCCACGCTGGCCGTGAGCGAGCACGTGCCGGTTCCGGTGAACTTCACGAGCGACCCGAGCGAAATGTTTGTCGGCGTTGGGGCCTGATTCTCAGTGATCACGACGGCCACAGGAGCCATGCAAGAAAGCTAAACCGCGATCGATGATATGAGAGGGATTCAGGCGCAAACGACCCGGGAACAATGATCAAAACGTCTCATCATCGAACTCAGAATGACTACGAGCCGGAATGTGGACTCTCTTCCACGACAACGATGTCTCCCGGCCGCAAGCAAGACGGCTGCTACAGGCTGTGCGTCGGAACCGGGCTTCGGTCCGCCCGTAAGCCGGCCGAGTTCCGCGACACCAGCGCCTTTCCATACCGCATCGACAGCTGGCGAGAAGTCAGGCGCGCCGGTCATAATGGTCTCGCCACGCGGCACGTCGGCACGCCATTGGGATATTTTGGGGGCCCCACCGCGATCGGCGCGCCACCGAAGGCGGGCCCCTAGCTGGGCCGAAAGCATAGACAATCCTCGAAAAGTCCGGCCATACTCGAGAAATCGACGTTTCCGGTCGATTGTGCTCGGCAGTGCTCGTATCTTCCCCGCACCAGAACCGCGGTGCGCGTGGCGATGACTCTTCCGGGAAGCCCGCACCTCAAGACCCCTGCGGACGTCTCGGGAACCATCGATCGCGCCACGAGCCGAATGAGCAACGTGCGACCACCCCGTTGCTTGAAGTGGTCTCAACGCACACGAGGTTCCATTCCACCGCCCGCGCCTCTGGGATTTTCGCGACGCGCAGACCGACCGGCTCGCCACGAGATCGCACACGACGACGATGCGCCACTCCTCGTCGGCGTCGACCCCGAATCGCGACGCGCCCCTACCCTTGCGAGTCGCGCCAGGCCGCCGCCGGCGGCCGTGTGTGCTCCTCACGCCAGTCGGGCTGCCGGGATTTGAACCCGGGACCTCTTGACCCCCAGTCAAGCGCGCTAACCAAACTGCGCCACAGCCCGTCGCCTTTGTGTGACCGTTCTCCCTGCTCAGAGACGGTCGCCGACCGGGGCTCACCCTACAGCAATCGACGTTGCCGCCTCATTGCAACCAACCGTGCAACCCCCACCTCACCCGGAAAGCTCACCAGGTTGGCCAGTCCGACGGGACGACGCCTGTCGCGGGGTTGTTCTGCGGGATCCCCCCGGGAGCACCGAGAGACACGAGGAGCTGCGAGAAGTTCGCGCCGAACGCCGTCGAATTCCACCCGTAGAACTGGCCGGCGTCCCTCGCCATCGTGTCACCGGTGCCGTTGTCTGCCCAGCCGGTCTCGATGCCATCGGGTCCCTCGTAGACGGTGCCGAGAACCGTTTCCGGCGTCACGTTCTCGCCCACGTGGACCAATGGCTCGATGTCCTCGGCGGCGTAGACGACAAGGCCTGTCGCCGGCCCGCTGGCCAGGCGGTAGGTGATGTACGTCCCTCCGGGCCAGCCGCCGTTCACCGTGCTGAGCACCGTCCCGTAGCCGATGGCGTAGATGGGACCGAAACAGCTGTAGTCAACGCCCTGGTCGATCCGCTCTGGCGAGAGTTCAGACACCCCTCGCAGGGGGTTGACGTAGCCCGAGGGTCCCGACGATCGTGCCGCCGCCGGCGCCGGGGCAGTATCGAGGGAAGCGGCCGGGACGGCGATCGGCTGTTCGGCGAGTGCCTTCTCCGCCGCCGCATCGGCTGCGGCATCGTTCGCCAGGTCCACGACGAGCGCCCGGCGCAGGCTGCCGCGAAGGGTCCGAAGCAGCGCCTCGTCCTTCGCCACCGCCGCCTCGGCGGCGTTCCGATCCGGGAGCAGCTGACGAAGCGCGGCCTCGACGGCGACCTGTTCTCTCCTGAGCGCGGCCTGCTCCACCCTGACGCCGTACTCCTCGGACTCATAGGCCGTGACGATGCTGCTCAGCCGGCCGGTAGCGACGCCGGTGTACACCGCGGCAACGCTCGACAAATCGCTCGGCACGCTCAGTGAAACCGCGTACCCTCCCCCGCTGTCCGCGTCCACGTAGGCTTCGACGGCGATCTCGCGCAGCTCGCGACCGGTCTCGGCCTCGATGGCGCGGCGCGCGACGAGCTCGTGGCCGATGGCGACCAGGCGCCGTCTGACCGCGGCCTCCCGCGCCTCGGCCGCGTCGTAACTGACGACGAGACGCTTCGCAGCGGCGCCGTCGGCGGCGATCTGCTGCTCCAGCGCGGCGATCCTGGAGCGTCCGCCGCCCGTGGACGACGCCGAGGCCTGGGCGCCGTTGAGCGCGGCGGTGGCCGTCACGAGTACGAGCGCGCCGAACAGGGCCGGGAGGCGGGACCAGGTCCCAAGACACGTCCGGTGTGGCATCTGTCGCATCCCCACAGGACCTCGACGGTACCCAGTGCCAACTAGGCGCGTCGAGTTCAATCTCTCGCTCCTTCCCTCCACCCTCCAGCGGCCGGTCGGTGCGACGGGCGAGGAGCGCGTGCCTGGATAGGCGCGGACCGCGTCCGCTACCCGGACGCTGTCGACGAACAGGGGAAGAGGGTTTCGCAGGAGCAAAATAGGCGCGCCGCTCGCGTTGCGGGGACGTCCCATGAGTTGGTGCAAATCGCGCAGAGAACCGCCCACATAGTGGACCAACGGAGTGAATCTCGGAGGTGTGAGTCAACCTGTGCAGAGTCGCCGTCAGAAAGCCACCGGAGGCGCCAGCCTTGAGCTGACGCGAGGCGAGGAGAATTAAACCGTCGGCGCTTGGCCTGGCCGGGCCTCGACAACTACTCGCCGGAGCGGCCTCGGAGGAAACCCGGATCCGAACCCGGAGACGAATGGACGCGACCTCCCACGGCGAGCTGGCTCAGTTCAACGAAAGAGGTCTCACCGTCACGCGGTTCTCATCTCGGCGCCCGTCGCAAGATGTTCGCCGAGCATGGGCACGTGGAGATCGCGTGGCGGTGGCGCACCATGAAATACCCCAAAAGAACATCGGGAACTGTTAAAATTGGTAATTGTTAAGGTGAATGTTTTGATTCTGGTGGCATCGTTCATTGTCGTCGAGAAGAGCGGCAGATGTCCGAGAGGGTCGGATCGGAATGGTCGACACCCAGCTCGAACAGCTTGAGTCGATCGCCAGGTCGTCTGACGAAGCGTTCATCGTCCTCACTCGCGGCGAGGCCATAGCCACATGGAACGCCGCCGCTAGAGCGCTTTTCGGCTACTCGCAAAGAGAGATCCTCGGCAAGAAGATCGGCCTTCTTGTCAGCCGACAGGGCGCGTCCAGGTTGCGCGCCGGCTTCGATCGCCTCAACCAAGGCGGACCGGCAGAACGGCTCGAGTCGTTCGTGCGGACGAAGGACGGCCATCGGGTGAAGACCTCGATGACGCTTTCCCCGGTTCGCGACGATCTCGGAGCGCTGCTCGGCGCATCACTCGTCGTCCGTCGAACGTCCCACAGAGCCTCACCGAGCGATGAAGCGGCAAGCTTCTCGGCGGTCATCCCTAGACCAAACGGGTCGTCGAGACGACACCCCACGCATTTCCTCATCGCGACTTGGAATGGCGCCGCCGAGCGCCTGTTCGGATACGCCGATTATGAAACTGTCGGTAGCGATGTCTCGCTCCTCGTGTCTCCCGACCGGATCGCCAGGTTCCGCCGGGAGATCGGGCGCCTCCTCAGCGGTGTCGCGGTCCGGAACTCGACCTGTTTCCGGCTGGCCAAGACCGGACAATCGATCGAGGCGTCTTTCACGCTGACGCCGATCTACGGCCCAGATGAACAGGTCATCGGACTCACCGCCGTCGTCGAGGCACCGACCCCGGCAGCAGAACCAAGCCACGAAGATGGAGCCTCACGGACTCGGCGACATCAGGCGCGCGCAGACACCCACGGCGACCCGACGACTCAGTTGCGCAAGCCCGTGGTGCAGCGCCTGTTCGGCTCATCGATCGCCGGCATTCCGGGTCCCCACTGGCAGAACGCGTTCGAGCAAAGTCCGGTCCCGATGGCGATAGTCACCACGGAGCGTCACCCGATCTGGGTGAACCGTGCCTATGCGCGGATGCTCGGCTATAGGCGCCAGCAACTCCTCAGCTTGAACACGTTCAACGAGGTCACCCACCCGGACGACGTCCCATCCGCCGACGCAGTCAACGCGGAGTTGCTGGCGGGCACGCGCCAAGCCTACGAGCACGAGAAGCGGTACCTGCACGCGGACGGACACGTCGTTCCGGCGCGCGTCTTCGCTGCGGCGATACGCGACGAGTCGGGAAGGCTCGTCGCGCTCGCCTCGCAAGCCGTTGAACTCACAGAACAGAGGCGAGCCGAAGAGGAACGAAACCGTGCAACGCACTTCACTCAGGCGCTTTTCGCTCAAAGCTCCATCGCGGCAGGAGCCATCGATCTACAAGGGCGCCTACAGTCGGTCAACGACCGGATTGTTCGCCTTTCCGGCTATTCGCGCGCCGAGTTGATCGATTCAGAAGTTTCAAGCTACCTCCACCCCGACGACGTCGCCGGACTGGCGAAAGGCTTCTCCGAGTTCTTAGCCGGAACCCGCGAGAGTGACGAACTCGAGGTACGTCTCCGCCACGCCGACGGTTACTTCGTGCCCTGCCAGATGCACACCTCGGCGATGCGCGACGACTCTGGATCGCTCGTCGGCGTCATCGGGCAGATTGTCGACCTCAGGGAGCAAAAGCGCGCCGAGGAACAACGCGAGGCAGAAGCACTCCTTCGGCGGCTCCTTTTCGACCGAAGCTTCGTCGCGGCAGGGGCCGTCGACCTAGAGGGCCGCCTGCAATCGGTCAATGATGTGATCGTTCGCCTCTCCGGTTACGCGCGTGAGGAACTGATCGGATCCCCGTTCGCAAGCTACCTCCACCCCGACGACGTCGCCGCCCAAGCGAAGGGATTCTCCGAATACCTCGCCGGGACCCGAGACAGCAACGAAATCGAGATCCGCCTGCGCCACGCCGACGGCCATTTCATTCCCTGCAAGATGTACTCCTCGGCGATGCGCGACGACTCAGGGTCGCTCGTCGGCGTCATCGGGCAGTTCGTCGACCTCACGGAGCAGAAGCAGGCCGAGGAAAAACGTGAAACAGAGGCGCGCCTACGCCAGCTCCTTTTCGACCAGAGTTCCATCCCAGCAGGGGCCGTCGACCTGCAGGGCCGCCTGCAATCGGTCAACGACGCGACCCTTCGCCTTTTCGGCCGCTCGCGTGAGGAGTTGATCGGATCCCCGCTCGCAAGCTACCTCCACCCCGACGACGTTGAACCCCAGACGAAGGGTTGGTCCGAGTACCTCGCAGGGACCCGAGACAGCAACAAACTCGAGATCCACCTGCGCCACGCCGACGGCCAGTTCATCCCCTGCGAGATGTACACCTCGGCGATGCGCGACGACTCTGGATCGCTCGTCGGCGTTATCGGGCAGATCATCGATCTCACCGCGCAGAAAAAAGCGGAGGAGGAACGCGCGAGGGCGGCACGACTGCAACAGCTGCTTTTTGACCAGGCGCCCATCTCCATGGCGATCGTCAACCTCGAGGGCCGCTACGAGATGGTCAACGACGCGGGCTGCAACCTCCTCGGCCGCAGAGCCGAGGAGTTGATCGGATCTTCGTTCCAGGACGCAGCGTGTCCCGAAGATATCGCCAATCTGGCAGACAGCTTTGCTGACATGGTTGCCGGGGCGGTCGCCTCGGCTGTAGGTCCGATGCGCCTCCTCCACGCCGATGGCCATTTCATTCCCGGACGTTTCTTCGCCGCACCACTGCGCGACGACTCCGGCACGGTCATCGCCGTCATCGGGCAATTTTTCGACCAGACGGAGCTGCGTCGCGCAGAGGAAGAACGGGCGAGCGCAGCGCGCCTTATACACCTGCTTTTCGAACAGAGCCCCATTCCTACCGGGACGATCGATCTCGAGGGACGACTACAGCTACTGAATGATGCCTTCGCGGAGGTCCTCGGGAGTCCGTCCGACGAACTCATCGGCACGAAGCTCTCCGAGAAGATGCACCCGGACGACGTCGCGGAATTCCGTCGTCTCCTCCCCGAAATGGCCTCGGGAGCCCGGGAGAGCTACTCATTCGAGCGGCGTTACCTCCACGCCGACGGCCATGTCGTGCCCGGCCGCCTCTTCGCCACGACGATTCACGACGACTCCGGTTCGGTCGTCGCCATCCTCGGGCAGTTCCTCGATCAATCAGAGTTCTGGCGCGTCGAGCAGCAACTGGAGTTCGAGGAACTCCACGACTCCCTTACCTCGCTCCCCTCGCGAATCCTCGTCGTCGACCGGGTGGGGCGCGAGGTCGAGTGGGCGCGCGCCCGCCACCGTCTCACCGGCCTCGCGATCATCGACATCGACCACTTCGACGCGGTGAACGAGGCGTTGGGTCGCGCCCTCGGTGACCAGCTCCTCGTCGAGCTGACCCAACGTCTCGTTGACGCCACGCGGCGCACCGACACCGTCGGCCGGCTCGAAGGCGACTCGTTCGCCATCGTGCGCGGTTCCCTTGCCGATCCACTCGAAATGATCGACCTCGCAAAAGAGATCACGACGGCGATTGATCGGCCCTTCTTGGTCGACAAAGAACAGGAAGCCGTCACCGTGAGCATTGGCTTAGCGATCAGCACTCGAGATGAGACCGCGGAGCGACTGATCCGCGACGCCGAACTCGCGCTCGCGAAGGCGAAGGAGAACGGTGGTAACGGCTGGGTCGTCTTCGACGACACGTTGCGCGTCCGGGCACAGACTCGGGCCGCGGCAGAAACCGGGTTGCGCGCCGCGCTGCACAACGAGGAGTTCGTCCTCTACTACCAGCCAATCGTCGATCTCGTGCTCGGGCGGTTTGTCGGCACGGAAGCGTTGATCCGCTGGAACGATCCTGCCCGCGGCACAGTGCCGCCCGACGCCTTCATCCCGACCGCGGAGCAAACCGGGCTCATCGTGCCGATCGGCGAGTGGGTATTGCAGGAAGCCTGCCGCCAGGCGAGCGCCTGGAACGAGGAGAGGTCGCACGGCGCCCCGTGGGAGATCGCGGTCAACGTCTCGCCGCTCCAGATCAGGTCGGGCACGCTCTTCGAGACGGTCAACCTCGCCCTCGAGTCCTCGGGACTCGATCCGACGGCACTCACGCTCGAACTCACCGAGACCGTTTTCATGGAGAACCTCGAGACCGTCCACGCCGTGCTCGACCCGCTCCACGAACTCGGGGTTCGTTTCTCGATCGACGACTTCGGAACCGGCTACTCCTCGTTGGGGCGCGTCCGGGGATTCAAGATCGACGTGCTGAAGATCGACCGCAGCTTCGTCAGCGGCCTGGAGAACGACGAGTCGGCAAGGCAGCTCGTCACGGCGATCCTCGAGATGGGTCGCGCCCTCAACGTCCTCGTCGTCGCCGAGGGCGTGGAGACGAAGGCCCAGCTCGAGTGGCTCGGACGCTTCGGTTGCCGCTGCGCTCAAGGCTTCCTGTTCGCGCACCCGATGCCCGCGCCGGTCTGCCTCGCCTTCCTCAAGGAGTACTAGTGCGAGGTCGATTTCGAGGCGTTGTCGTCGCGCCGGCCAAGCCCCGCCGGTCATCGGTCCGTCGGGCCCCAAGGATCGCTCGCCTCCCCGGCACCTCGAGGGCCGCGCCCGACTAGCAGCAGGCCGTCGCGCCGCTCACGAGCCACGCAACCGGACGCGCAGTTTCAACGGGGTCGGTCCGAGCTCGAAGCGCTCGCGCAACGACCGCTCGACGTAGCGGAGGTAACCGGGTTGCAGGCGACGACTCGCGAAGAGCGTCACCGTGGGAGGGTCGACCGCCCCCTGCACGGCGTAGAGGATCCGTGACCCTGCCGGCGGCTGTGCCGACTGGATCGCCTGTAGCGCGTCGTTGAGGGTCCCGGTCGGGATCCTCCGGTGGTAGGCGTCGATCGCGGCCCCGAGCGCCGGGAGAAGCCGCGACACCCCCCGGCCGGTGAGCGCCGAGAGCCGGATGACCGGCGCGTAGCCGAGGAACGCCAGGCGGTCGGCAACGTCAGCGGTGACGACGGAACGCCGGTCGGCCGGGACGAGATCCCACTTGTTGAGCACGACGACGATCGGATTGCCCGCGGCTTCGATCCGCTCGGCGAGCCGCTGGTCCTGACGGGTCACGCCGTCGGCCGCGTCGATGACCAAGAGCGCGACGTCGCTCCGGTCGATCGCCGACAGCGAGCGGACGAGGGAGAAGTACTCGGTGCCGTCGTCGATCCGCGACTTGCGACGCAGCCCGGCCGTGTCGACGAAGCGGATGCGGCCGAGGCGGGTTTCGACGATCGTGTCGATCGCGTCCCGGGTCGTGCCCGGCACGTGGTGGACGACGGCCCGCTCGGCGCCGACCAGCCGGTTGAAAAGCGTCGACTTGCCGACGTTGGGGCGTCCGACGATCGCCACCGAGGCGGCTAAGTCGGCGTCGGCAGCGGTGAGCGGGGCGGCAGCGGAGCCTTTTCTGCCGGCGGGCCCGACGGGGGCCGCCGGAAACCGCGCCACGACCAGGTCGAGGAGGTCCCCGACGCCCCGACCGTGGAGGGCGGAGACCGGTACCGGGTCCCCGAGGCCGAGGCGCGCGAACTCCCAGGCCGCCGGCTCCTGGGCGGCGCCATCCACTTTGTTCGCGACGACGATGACCGCCCGGCTGCGCTTGCGCAGAAGCTCGGCGACGGCGTCGTCCTCTGTCGTCGGCCCGGTCGAGACATCGACGACGAGCAAAACGACGTCCGCTTCGTCGATCGCGGTGCGCGCCTGGCTCGTGACGAGGAGATCGAGGCGGTCGCCCCGGGTCACGACCCCGCCGGTGTCGACGACCAAGAAGTCCCGGCCTCGCCAGGACGCCTCGAGCTCGAGGCGGTCGCGGGTCACCCCGGGGCGTTCCTCGACGATGGCGGCGCGCCGCCCGATGATCCGGTTGGCAAGCGTCGACTTGCCGACGTTGGGCCGCCCGGCGACGGCGACGACCGGTAGGCGCTCCCGCGTCATTTCGACCCGCCCGGGACGACGGCGCCAGCGGCCGAACCGACCGCGGCAAGCGCCCGGCGCAGCGACGCCCCGTCCTCGGCGACGAACTCGACACCCCGTGGGAGGTCCTCGGGCACCCGGTCGTCGAGGAAGCGGCCATTCGACAGGCACACCTCGGGGACGAGCACCCGCCGGTCGGCCGGAAGTTCGTGCAGGGCGCGGGCGAGGTCGGTGAAGGTGAGCAGCCCGGTCGCGCCGATGTTCCCGCCGAAGAACCGGTTCTCGACGGCGACGGTCTCCACGTCGGCGAAACCCGCCTTATCAAGCAGCGGCCGCAGCACGGCGAGCCCGTAGGCACCGGTGAGGATCGTCATCGGCTGTTCCCGCCCCTCGGGGCCGGCCCCGGCAGCGGACCGGTCATTCGACCTTGCCCGGCGTGGTGCCCGGTAGCCGAGCGCCGGGGCGCCGTCGAGCGAGGAGAATGGACCTATCCTCCGCCCACCCGGCCGTGCGCCGCCAGCACGAAAGGCCTCGGCGAACGCCCGGGCCATCCCGATCCCGTTCTCGTGCTGGGGAAAGCCCTCGTAGGCCGCCGCCTCGGGAAAGGAGCGGCCGGCGAGGAGGTAGTACTCGTCGGCGGCGAAGACGAGCCGACGGCCGAGCGCCGCGCCGTAGCGGGCCTGCCAGTCCTCGACTACGGAGAGCACGGCGGCAGCGTCGGCCGGCGTGTGCGCCCGCAACGCGCCCGCCCGGCAGAACCGGCTCAGGCCGAGCGGCACGACGCCGAGACTCGAGAGCGTGGGGAACCGCTCCAGGACCCCGGCCATCGTGTCTTCAAGGACGGCGCCGTCGTTGACGCCGGGGCACACGACGACCTGGCCGTGGACCTCGATCCCGTGTTCCAAGAGCCGCGCCAGCCAGCGCAGGCTTGTCGCGCCGCGCCGGTTGCGCAGCAAAGCGGCCCGGACCGCGGGGTCGGTGGCGTGGATGGAGACGTAGAGCGGCGAGAGCCGCTCGGCGACGACCCGCTCGAGGTCGAGCTCGGAAAAGCGCGTCAGCGTCGTGAAGTTCCCGTAGAGGAACGAAAGACGGTAGTCGTCGTCCCTCACGTAGAGGCTGCGCCGCATGCCCTTGGGGAGCTGGGAGACAAAGCAGAAGGCGCAGTGGTTGTCACACGTCGTCACCCGGTCGAAGATCGCCGCCGAGACGGTGATGCCGAGCGGCTCGCCGGCGTGCTTTTTCGCGACGACCTCGACCGTCGCGCCCCGCCGGCCGAGCTCGAGCGCGACGACGGGATCGTCGGCGAGGATGCGGTACTCGATCACGTCGCGGGGCACCGACCCGTTCAACGCCCGGATCTCGTCGCCGGCTCTCACCCCCGCCGCCTCCGCCGGCGACGCGGGCGCGACGCTCTCGACCTGCGGAAACGCCATGCACTTAGCGTAGTTGGCAGGCTCGCTAGCCTGAGCGGCGTGGACGTCGACCGCGTGCTGCTCGCCGAGCCGCGCGGTTTCTGCGCCGGGGTCGAGATGGCGATCAAAGCACTGGCGTGGATGGTGCGGGTCTTCGAACCGCCCGTCTACTGCTACCACGAGATCGTCCACAACCGCTTCGTCGTCGAGGAGTTCTCACACCAGGGCGTCGTCTTCGTCGACGACGTCGACGAGGTCCCCCCCGGAGCGCCGCTCATGCTCTCGGCCCACGGCTCGGCGCCCGAGGTGGAACGGTCCGCCGCGGGGCGCGGCCGCCCGGTCGTGAACGCCGTCTGTCCGCTCGTCACCAAGGTCCACCACGAGCTGAAGGTCCGGGCCGCAAAGGGCTACACCGTCGTCTACGTCGGCCACGCCGGCCACGAGGAGGCGATCGGCACGATGGCGGTGGCGCCGGGCGCCGTGCGGCTCGTCGAGAGCGAGGACGACGTCGGCGCCCTCACGATCGGCAACCCCGTCGCGCTGCTGGCGCAGACGACGCTGCCCCACGACGAGTGGGCGGGCATCGCCGCCGCGGCGAAGAAGCGCTTCCCGCAACTGTGGATGCCGGGACGGTCGGACCTGTGCTACGCGACGACGAACCGCCAAGCGGCGCTGCGGGCGATCGCCGGACGCTGCGACGCCGTCGTCATCATCGGCTCGGCGAACTCCTCGAACACCGTCTCGCTCACCCGCGTCGCCGCGGCGACCGGCTGTGGGCGCGTGCTGCGCGTGAACTCGGCCGACGAGCTCCCCGCCGACCTGCACGGCGTCGTCGGGGTCACCGCCGGCGCCTCGGCGCCGGAGTGGCTCGTCGACGAGGTCGTCCGCCGTCTCGCCCCCAGCCACGGCGTCGAGGTGGTCACCGCCGTCGCCGAAAAGGAGTACTTCCCTCCCCCGCCGGAGCTGCGCGACCTCCTGAGGGCGGTGTGGACCGCCGCCTCGGTCGCCCTCGCCCGCCAGCCGTCGGGCGAGGTCCCGGCGCTTGGGGACCGCGAGGTACCCGCGGCGAGGATGCTCGCCGGACGGGCACAAGGCGAATGAGTCGACCGTGACCCCGCCGCGCCCGCCGGCGACGCCCCGACGCCGAACGCCGCGGCGATGAACGCCCGCGAGATCAGCCGCCGCCAGGCCGTCGACGAGCTCGTCGACTCGGTCGCCCAGCGCGAGTTCCGCGACGCCCACGGGGATCCGCAGTTCGCCCCGGTCGCAATCGTCGCCGCGGCCTACCACGAGCGGGAGAACATCGGACGCGTCGTCGAGGCGCTGCCGGCTGAGCTGTGCGGCGAGCCGGTCTCGTTCCTCGTCGTCGTCGACGGCGAGGAGGATGGCACCGCCGAGATCGTGCGCACCTCCGGGCACTACGCCGTCATCGCCCCGGTGAACCGCGGCCAGGGCGCCGCGCTGCGGCTCGGCTACCGGGTCGCCGTCGAGCACGGGGCGCGCTACCTCGTCACCGCCGACGCCGACGGCCAGACGGACCCCGCCGACCTGGCCGTCGTCCTGAGACCGGTCCTTGACGACGAGGCCGACCTCGTCACCGGGTCGCGCCGCCTCGGTCGCACCGAGTCGGCCGATATCGTGCGCAACTTCGGGATCGTCGTGTTCTCGACGGTGATCTCCGCGCTCACCGGCACCAAGGTGACCGACGTCGCCAACCCGATCCGGGCGATGCGGGCGGACCTGCCGGGCCGGCTCACCCTCGCCGAGCCGCAGTACCAGTCGTCGGAGCTCCTGATCGGGGCGGTGATGGGCGGGGCACGCTACGCCGAGCGACCGGTGACGATGCTCGCCCGCGCCTCGGGGCACTCGAAAAAGGGCGGCAACCTCGTCTACGGCTACCGCTTTGGCCGCGTCGTGCTCCGCACCTGGTGGCGGGAGCGCCGGGCGCGGCGCCGCTTACGGGGCTGAGCTCGGGCCTGAAGCGACGAAGTCCTGCCAGGTCGCGGCCAACCCGGCCTTGAGGTCGTAGGCCGGCACGTAGCCAAGGGCGCGGGCGCGGCTCGTGTCGACGACGACCGCCGGCATCTCGCCGGGCTTGGCGGCGACGTGCTCGGCGCGGATCGCGACCCCGGAGACCGCGCAGGCGGTCGAAAGGAGCTCGTTCATCGAAACCGACCTCCCCGCGCCGATCGTCAGCGTCTCGGGGCGGGCGAGCCCCAGGCCGATCTCGACCGCGGCGACGGTGTCGGTGACGTAGACGTAGTCGCGGCGCTGTTCGCCGTCGCCGTAGATCTCGATCGCCCCGGACGAAAGCGCGGCGCGCATCAGCCGGGCGACGACGCTGTCCTTGGACTGCATGCCGGGGCCGTAGACGTTCGTGAACCGCAGGGCGACGGGCGTCATCTGGTAGCTCGCGGCGTAGGCCGAGAGGAGCATTTCCGCCGCCGCCTTCGTCGCGCCGTACGGCGTGAGCGGGCGCGGCAGCACGGTCTCGTCGATCGTTCTCTCGCCGACGTCGCCGGCGACGGCGTTCGTCGAAGCGAAGACGAAGCGACGGACGCCGAGGCTGCGGCAGCGCTCGAGTAGGAGCTCGGTGGCGCCGACGTTCGTTTCGAACACGGCGTGCGGGTCCTGGGCGCTTTTGAGGACCGACGTGATCGCCGCGAGGTGGACGACGGCGTCCGTCGCCGGGGTGACGGCGCGCTCGACCACGGCGGGATCACGCAGGTCGCCGCGCACACAGTCGATCCCCGGCAAGGGGAAGGGCTGCAAGTCGGCGACGACGACCTCGTCGCCGCGGGCGACGAGCCGCGCCACGACGTGGCGTCCGATGAACCCCGAACCTCCGGTCACAACGACGTGCACGGCGTCTCCTTCGCCTGTCCCGGGCCAGCCGGGTCGGGGCGAGACGCTAGCGCCGGGCGACGATCCCCGCAGCCTCGTCGCTCAGCGCCTGGATGGCGCGTCGCAGCTCCTCGGTGAGGGCGTGGACGGCGGAGCGCGGCACGCGCCGGCGGGCGTCGCCGGCGTGGTGGGCGACCCCGGCCATGAGCGGCTCGCCGACTACGGCCGCGACCCGGGACGGGCGGGGCAGGCGTTTGCCCCGGGCGAGGACCCGGTCCGTTCCCGCCAGGCCGACCGGGAGGAGCGGCACGCCGGCGCGCAGCGCGAGGTACGCCGCCCCCTCCCGGGTGGGGCCGATCGTCGGCCCGGTGTTGCGCGTCCCTTCAGGGAAGATGACGAGCGGCTCGCCGGCGAGGAGGATCTCAAGGGCGCGGTTGAACGCCTCCCGGTCGGTCGCCTGCCGGTGGACCGGGAAAGCGCCAAGCGTCTCGATCAGCCAGTTGAACGGGCGGTTGACGAAGATCCCCGACTTGGCGATGAACCGCAGCCGCCGCCGGGTGATCCGGGCGATGATGAGAAAGTCGATGTCCGAGCGGTGGAGCGGCGCGATGAGAAACGGACCCGATTCCGGGAGGTTCCCGGCGCCGACGATCGGCCCGTGCATGAACAGTCGCCCCGCCCCAACGGCGATGGCGCGGCAGATGGCATAGAACCAGCGCACCCGGCGCGTGATCGGCCGGACCGGGCGCGACCCGGCGTCCGATCCGGCCGGGGATCGCGCGGCGACGGCGGCGACGATCTCGTCGACGATCGACTCGATCGAGCGAGCGGTCGAGTCGATGACGATGGCGCCGTCCGCCGGCTCGAGCGGTGAGACCTCCCGGGTCGAGTCGAGCTCGTCGCGCGCCGCGATCGCCTCGGCCACCGCGGCGAGGTCGACCGCCCCGGACCCCCGCGCCCGGTCGGCGGCCCGCCGACGGGCACGTTCGCTGGGAGCGGCGGTAAGGAAGACCTTGACGGGGGCCTGGGGCAGGACGACCGTGCCGATGTCGCGCCCTTCGACGACCCCGGAACCGTGCGCCGCCACCCAGGCGCGCTGGCGGGCGACGAGGGCGGCGCGCACCGCGGTGTGGGCCGAGACCGCGCTCACCGCGGCGTCGACCTCGGGAGCGCGAATCGCCTCGGTGATGTCCTCGCCGTCGGCCGTGACCCGGGGGTCGAGCCCGAGGCGGAGCCCGCGGGCGAGCTCGGCGAGGCGGCTGGCGTCGGACGTGGCGATGCCACGGCGCAGCGCCAAGAGCGTCACCGCCCGGTACATCGCCCCGGTGTCGAGGCGGGCGATGCCGAGACGAGCCGCCAGGGCGGCGGCGACCGCCGACTTGCCGGCGCCACTCGGGCCGTCGATGGCGATCACCGGCACGCGAGGCCCCGCAGGTCGTCGGCGAACCCGGGCCACGTCACCGCCGAAGCGGCGAAGTCCTCGACCTCCACCGCCCCGGACGGGCCGAGCCCGGCCACGGCGAGCGCCATCGCCACCCGGTGGTCGCCGTGCGAGCTCACCGTGCCGTGCGGCGCGAAGCCGCCGCCTTTGATGACGAGGCCGTCGGGGAGCTCCCGCACCTCGGCGCCGAGCGCCGAGAGCTCGGCCGCCATCGTCGCGATGCGGTCGCTCTCTTTCACCCGCAGCTCGGCGGCGTCGGTGATCGTCGTCACCCCGTCGGCGAAGGCGGCGGCGACGGCGAGGACCGGGAGCTCGTCGATGAGCGAGGGGATCTCTGCCCCGCTGATCGTCGTGGCGTCCAGGGGCGCGTGGCGCACGAGGAGATCCCCGGTCGTCGCGTCGCGCCGGACGATCTCGACCGACGCCCCCATCCGGTGGAGCACGTCGACGAAGCCGAGCCGCCCCGGGCCGCAGTAGACGTGCTCGATCCGCACCTCGCTGCCGGCGACGAGGCTCGCCGCCACGGCGACGAACGCCGCCTGGGAGGGATCGCCCGGGATATCGATCTCGAAGGGCACGAGGGTGCTGCGCCGCAGCCTGACCGCGTAGCCGGAGGCCTCTTCCTCGATGTCCATCGCCGCGCCGCAGCGGGCGAAGAGTTCCTCGCTGTGGCGTCGGGTGGGGAGCGGTTCGCGCACGACGGTCTCCCCGTCGGCGTCGAGCCCAGCGAAGAGGATCGTCCCTTTCACCTGGGAAGACGAGACCGGCGGCGTGTAGTCGATGCCCGTGAGCGGGCCGCCGTGGACGGTGAGCGGCGCGAGCCCGCCCTCGCTGGCCTCGATCGCGGCCCCCATCGCCCGGAGGGGAGCGACGACGCGCTCCATCGGGCGCCGCCTGACCGAGGCGTCGCCGTCGAGGACGCACCCGAACGGCAACGTCGCGCAGACCCCGGCGAGGAGCCGCAGGGCGGTGGCGGAGTTTCCGAGGTCGATCACCCGGTCCGGCTCGCGCAGGCGCTCCCTCCCCCCGACGACCGTCTCGCCCTCGAAGTAGGCGCCGAGCGCGCCGAGCGCGGCCCGCGTGCGCGCCACGTCGTCGCCCCGGGGCAGGCCCCGTACCCGCGACGTCCCCGACGCCAGCGCGGCACAGATGAGGGCACGGTGGGCGATCGACTTGTCGCCGGGGACCCGGACCACCCCGCGCAACGGCCCGGACTCGGTGAACCTCGCCCGCACCGGCGTCGCCCCGCTCACCGGGATCGACTCTCCTTCGGCTGACAGGTCGCGCCGCGCCGGCCGCTCGGCGCGCGCCCCGTCCACCCGTCCGCCTTCAGCTGGAAAGGTCCGGGCGGAGCGTCTCCGCCCCTTCGAGGAAGACGTGCTGGAGCGCCGACCGGCTCCGGTCGGTGTAGCAGTGGACGAGAACCCGGATGCAGCGCGGCAACGCCCCCGGGACCGCCATCTCGCGGCAGCCGAGCAGCGGCACGTCGCCGAAGCCCGGGAGAGCCCTTGCCGCCGTCGCCGGGAAGGCGGAGGTGATGTCCTCGGTGGCGGAAAAGATCGCGCTCACGATGTCCTCGGGCTCAAGCGAGTTGCGTTCGAGGATCGCGGCCATGAGCGCGGCGACACGCCCACGCACCTCGCTCTCGCTGTCCTCGTCGAGCGTCGTTGCACCCCGCACCGCCCGCAGCACCGCCCCCATCGGCTCCGCAGCCTACTTTGCGCCGCTCGCGCCGCCTCCCACGGGGCTCGCCGCCTGGGAAAGGGCCCGCACCTCGTCGCTCGTCAGCGCCCGGAACTGCCCCGGCAAGAGACGATCGTCGGAAAGCGGGCCGAGGCGCGTCCGCACGAGACGGCGAACCGGATGGCCGACGGCCTCGCACATCCGGCGCACCTGGCGATAGCGGCCCTCGTGGATGACGATCCGCAGCACCCCGGCCCCGAGACGCCCGACCCGGGCCGGCGCGGTCACGACCCCCGGTTCGATCTCGACGCCTTCGCGCAGCGCCCGGAGCGCGCCCGGCGCGGGGTCGCCCTCGACCTCGGCGAGGTACTCCTTGGAAAGCCCGTGGCTAGGGTGGGCGAGGAGCTGGGCGAGGTCGCCGTCGTTCGTGCAGATGATCAGGCCCTCGCTCGCGAGGTCGAGGCGCCCGACGGGAAAGACCCGCGGGGCAGCCGGCACGAGGTCGAGGACCGTCGGCCGCCCCTCGGGGTCGCGCGCCGTCGTCACCACGCCGACCGGCTTGTTCACGAGCCAGTAGACGAGCCCAGGCAGGATCCCGACGACGACGCCGTCGACAGCGACTCGGTCCCGTTCGGCTACGACGCGTCGGCCGAGCGCGGCGACCTCCCCGTTCACCGTCACCCGTCCCGCCTCGATGAGGACCTCGGCGGCGCGTCGCGAGCCGAAGCCGGCCCGGGCGAGCACCTTCTGCAGGCGGACGCCCTCGCCGGCCTCGGCGGTCACTCGACCGGGCCGGCGCGCAACGCCCTCTCCAGGCCCTCGACGACGCCGGCGTCCGGCACGAAACCGTCGAGCGGCGGCAGGTCGGCGAGCGAATCGAGCCCGAGCCGTTCGAGGAAGGCGGCCGTCGTCCCAAAAAGCACCGCCTGCCCCGGGCCGTCGTCACGGCCGACCGGGGCGACGTAGCCGCGCTGGGTGAGCAGCCGGAGCACCCCGTCGCAGTTCACGCCGCGGATCGCCGCCACCTGGCCGCGGCTGATCGGCTGCTTGTAGGCGACGATCGCGAGCGTCTCGGTAGCCGCCGGCGACAGCCGGTGCGGGGCGTCGTCGAGGATGAAACGCTCGACGTAGCCGCGGTAGGCGGGGTGGCTCTGCAGGCGGTAGCCGCCGGCGACCCGCACGAGCTCGAAGCCGCGCTCTTCTTCTTCGTAGGCCAGGCGCAACGCCTCACAGAGCTCCTCGGCGCGTTCGACGGGCACCTCCAAAAGCTCGGCCAGGAGCCCGGCGGGTACCGGCTCGGTCGCGACGGTGAGGACCGCCTCGATGGCGGCGGCCTCGGCCCGCCACTCGTCGGGAAACGAGCTCACGGCGTGCGCCCTTCTTCAAGGCCGCGGCTGCGGGGTCGCGCCGCGGCGGGCCCGGGGGCGCCGCCACCCGTCCAGCGCACCTGGAGGGCACCGAAGGTGGACCGCTGCTCGAGCTCGACGAGCTCTTCTTTATAGAGCTCGAGCAAGGCGAGGAAGTAGGCGACGACGTGCGCCATAGACGGCAGGCGCGCCGTCAGCTCGCGGAAGCTCGCCGCGCCGCGAGCCTGGAGTGTCGCGGCCAGCTCCTCGATCGTGGCGGCAATGCTCACCTCGTCGACGAGCACGTGGGCGTCGCCGATCACCGCCGCGGGCCGTGGGGCAAGCACCCGTGCGGCGATCTCGGCGAGCCGCTCGGCGGTCACGCCGGCGAGGAGATCGGGCACGACGGCACAGAAGCGCTCGTCGGCCCCGGCCCGGCGTGGCACCGAACGCGCAGCGGCTTGCTCGGCCGCGGCGAGCACGGCCGCGGCCGAGCTGAAGGTCTTGCACTCGACGAGGCGGGCCAGGAGGTAGTCGCGGGCCTCGTACCAGGCGAGCTCCTCTTCGAGGTCCGACCCGTCGGCCGCGGGGAGGAGGCGACGGCATTTCAGCTCGACGAGGGTCGCGGCGATCAAGAGGAACTCGGTCGACGCCTCGAGGTCGACGGTCTCGGCGCGGGCCATCTCGGCGAGGAAACCGTCGACGATGTCGGCGAGGCGGACGTCGTAGATCTCGACCTGCTCGGCGGTGATCAGGCGGAGCAGCAGGCTGAAGGGCCCGTCGAACACGTCGAGATGGACCTCGTAGGCCATGTCTTGACGCTACCGTCGGCGGGCTCGGCGATGGTGAACAGCCGATCCGGCCGGGGCCCAACCACTAAGTTCATCCCGTGGCACGAATCTTCTCGGGCGTGCAGCCCTCCGGCTCGCTCCACCTCGGCAACTACCTCGGCGCCTTCCGCCAGTGGGTCGAGGGCCAGCGCCTCGACGACGGCATCTTCTGCGTCGTCGACCTCCACGCCCTCACCGTCGTGACGCCGCCGTCGCCCGAGCAGTTGCGGACCCGGAGCTTGGAGACGGCGGCCGGGCTGCTCGCCGCGGGGCTCGACCCGAAGCTGTGCACGATCTTCCTCCAGAGCCACGTCGCCGAGCACGCCGAGCTCTCCTGGCTCCTCGAGTGCACCGCCTCCTACGGCGAGCTGCGGCGGATGACGCAGTTCAAAGAGAAGTCTCGCGGCCAGGCCGCCGTGCGCGTCGGCCTGTTCACCTACCCCACACTCATGGCGGCCGACATCCTGCTCTATGACACCGAGCGGGTCCCGGTCGGCGACGACCAGCGCCAGCACATCGAACTCACCCGCGATCTCGCCATCCGCTTCAACGCCGCCTACGGCGAGACCTTCGTCGTGCCAGAGATCGAGCTGCCCCGGTTCGGGGCGCGCATCATGGACCTGCAGCACCCCGAAGAGAAGATGGCGAAGACGGCGACCTCGCCTGCCGGCACGATCGCCATCGACGACCCGCCCGGAGAGATCGAAAAAAAGATCCGCCGCGCCGTCACCGATGCCGAGACCACGGTCCGCTACGACCGGGACGACAAACCGGGCGTCTCCAACCTGCTCGAACTGCTCGCCGCGGCGACGGGCGAGTCCCCCGCCGCGGCCGCGGCGCGCTATCGAAGCTACGGGACGCTGAAGGCCGACGTCGCCGCGGCGGTCGTCGAGCTCCTCCGCCCGGTGCGCCAGCGCTACCTCGAACTCGTCCGCGATCCCGCCGCCCTCACCGACGTCCTTACAGACGGCGCCGAACGGGCGAGGGCGATCGCGGCGGTGACGCTCGAGAGGGCCCAACGGGCCATCGGCCTCGTCCCGCGGCACTAGGCGAGGCGCCAGAACTAGGCGATGACGACCGGCCCGATGCCGACGATGCGGCCCCACCACTCCGTGCCGAAGTTGAACACGCTGTCGAGCACGCCGGGGGCGAACAGCACGAGAAACAGGACGAAAACGAGCGACATCATCCGCAGCCGGTAGTACTGGGGCAACCACTCGCGGGGCAGGAACCACTCGATAACGGCGGAACCGTCGAGCGGTGGGATCGGGATCAGGTTGAACACGGCGATGATCACGTTCACGATCCCGAATAAGAACAGCACCTCCTCGCCGAGCGGCCAGGCGGTGATCGGCAGCTGACTGAGCTGGTTGATGTTCGCCACGGCGTGGAAGACGAATCCGGCCGCGAGCGCGAGGAGGATGTTCGTCGCCGGCCCGGCCAGGGCGACGAGCACGGCCTGGTTGCGCGGGTGCCGGAGCCGGTCGGTGCGGACCGGGACGGGCTTGGCCCAGCCGAAGGCGAGGTGCGTCGTCACGATGAGGAGAATCGGCAGCAGCACGGTCCCGATCGGGTCGATGTGGCGGATCGGGTTGAGCGAGAGTCTCCCGGCGCGCTTGGCGGTGTCGTCGCCACACCAGTAGGCGACGACGCCATGGCTCACCTCGTGGAGGATGATCGTCGGGATGAGGACGACGAAGAACAGCGCCTCTTCGCTGTGGAGCGCGTGGTGCCGGTCGGCCTCGACGACGATGGCGACGAGAATGGCGATGATCGCGACGGCCCACGGACCGCTGCGGTGGAAGCGCTGAAGGCGCGTCTCGCGGCTCAGCGACACGTAGGGAGCGTCAGCGCCGGGCGTTCGCGCAGGCGATGCACATGCGGACCGCCGGCTTGGCCTCGAGGCGCGCCGGGGCGATCGGTTGCCCGCATTTCTCGCAGTTGCCGTAGGTACCGCCGTCGACCTTGGCGAGCGCGTGCTCGACCTCGCCGAGGGCGTTGCGCAGCTCCGCGACCAACGCCTCGGTCTCTCCCCGCTCCGCGGTGACCTGGCTCGAATCGGCGAAGTTCGAGTCGTATGACAACCCGGTGCTCGTCTCGCTGCCGAACCCGAGCTCGGTGAGTTGACGCTCGAGCGAGGCGCGCTCGGCTTCGAGCAACGCGCGGTAGTCGACCGTCTGGGCCTCGTTGGTCACGGCGAACAGACTAGTTCGCGCTCGTCCCGGCGGTTGCACGGGGCGCCGCGGCGAGCTCGGCGTCACCCCTCGCCGGCGCTACCGGCCGGCGGCGGGCCCGAGGGTGCGCCGCGAGGTAGACACGGCGGAGGTGCTCCTGGGAGACCTTCGTGTAGACCTGGGTCGTCGTGATCGAGGCGTGGCCCAGGAGCTCCTGGACGACCCGGATATCCGCCCCGTGGTCCAAAAGGTGCGTCGCGAACGAGTGGCGCAGCACGTGCGGCGTGACCCGGTCCGCCATGCCGACGCGCCGGGCGGCGGTGTTGACGACGCTCCAGACCGCCTGCCGGCTCATGCGACGGCCCCGCGTCGAGATGAACAGAGCCTGCACGTCGAGGCGCCCGCTCTGCTTGCCCGCCGCCATCTGCCCCCTGCCGCCCGGCCCGAGCCAGGCGGCGAGGGCCGCGAGGGCGAAGCGGCCGACGGGCACGATGCGCTCCTTCGATCCCTTGCCGAGGACCCGGACGACGCCACCGGCGGCATCGAGGTCGCCGAGCGACAACCCGGCGAGCTCGGAGATGCGGATCCCCGTGGCGTAGAGGAGCTCGAGGATGGCGCGGTCGCGCCGCGCCCGGGGATCGTCGCCGACAATGGCACGAAGTAGCCGCTCGACTTCGGCCTCGCTCAGCGCCTTGGGGACGCCTTCGGGCACCCGGGGGCCCTCGACCTCAGCGGTCGGGTCGCGGGTCGCGCCCCGCTCGTCGAGGCAGAAGGCATGCAGGCCGCGGATCGCGGCGAGCGCTCGGGCCCGAGAAGAGGCCGATAGGCCAGCCGTGGCGAGGGTGGTGAGGTACTGCTCGACGACGGCGGCGGTGACGTCGCCGAGAGCCACTCGACGCCCGGCGAGGTAGCGCTCGTACGCAGCGAGGTCCCGGCGGTAGGCGATGATCGAGTTCGGGGCGCGGCCACGCTCGACGGCGAGGTACGACAGGTACTCCTCGGCGTTGGCGCTGAGGCCGGCCTCGTGCGCCACCGCGGGCGGCTCCCTCAGCCGACGCCGCCAGGCGCCGCGCGCGCCCGGCCGGCGAGGCAGCAAGCGAGGATCGTCTTCGCGTCGACGAGCTCGCCGGATTCGAAGAGCCCCCAGACACCGGAGAGCGGCACGTGCTCGAGCGTCATGAACCGCTCCTCGGTCCCCTGGGTCGCCCGCCCGACCGGTGAGAGATCCTCGGCGAGATAGCACGACGTGAGCTCGTCGGTGAAGCCCGGCGAGTTGTAGAACGCGCCGATCTCGACGAGGCGGCCGGCGACCCTGCCGACCTCCTCGGCGAGCTCGCGGCGCGCGCACTCGGCAGGGGGCTCGCCGGGCACGTCGAGCTTGCCAGCGGGGATCTCGAGGATCGCCCGGCCGAGCGGCGCCCGGAACTGGCGGA
>Ga0187877_1001264_pt1 | contig 27017 bp, 24 predicted proteins | sample June2016WEW_17_1_3_FD_132430 | JGI IMG/M metagenome (GOLD analysis project Ga0187877, IMG submission 132430) | Peatland microbial communities from SPRUCE experiment site at the Marcell Experimental Forest, Minnesota, USA - June2016WEW_17_100 | ecosystem: Environmental > Terrestrial > Soil >...
CAGCACCCGATCCAGACAGCGATACAGCCGGTCCTTGGCGGCCACGGCGAAGTCCGTTTCCAACAACTCGTCCATCGCAGTATCGACATACCACTGCCGGTGCAGGCGAAAATCACTGCCGGGGTCGAGCAGGCAATTCACTACCTCTAGCTGCAGCACCTTCGCCCAACTCACCGCCTCACGCGCTTCCGGCAAGCGCTGCCGCCAAAACTCATCCAGTCCGAGTTGATGCCACAACTCGCACCCCAGCCAGCAAGCGCCGAAGGTGCGCAGACGCCGCAATTCCAGGCCGCTCAGTTTCACTTGGATGCTGTTCAGCACATCGGCTGGCACTTCCCGGTCATCCGGGAACAGGCTCATGGTTCGGTAGTCCTGTGCGTCTTCGTCGAACACGTCCAGCGTCTTGCGCCATGCAGCTTGCTGCTGGTCGTTGATCTCGCCCAGGTACAACACCGTCCGCTGCACGGTCCTGGAACCAGGCAGCCGGCGATTCTCCACCACGCTGAAGTAGCGGTGAGCCTTGCCATCCTTTTTTCGCTCGGTGCTGCGCAGAAACATGGAAGCAGCAGAATGCCAGAAGTCGAGCCGAAAGAAAAAAGGGTAGGTCTTCACCCAGGCCGTTTTCGGCCTTTTCGGAGGTGTCGCTGTTGCAGGCAAACCAAATATGGCGCTTCCGGCTTTTTAGTGGGGAGAGGGCAGGCCAAAACCCCATTCGCGCCTGGCGGGACCTCTCAGCCCGGCCCTTCCGGGCGCTGATTCAATTCTGATGCGGGATCTGCGTTTCGCTGCCAAGTGTTCCGAGGCCAGCCGCGGCCGTGCGCGCCAGCCGCCCGCACTCGGTGCCTTCTCCCGCACTCAATTGCCTTGTTTTCTGTGAGTTATGCTGGCCTGGTAGTCCAGGAATTGGCGCTCAGCGAAGCTGTCGTCCCAGACTTCAGGGTCTTCGCCGGACACCACGACGAGAACGGTGATGCACTCCCAACGGCCGGAATTCCCATCGGTTTCCTTTCTTAGATATGGTTTTTCAGCCTCCTGACATCTCGGCACCGGCCCCAGGAGCCCCAAGCGACCCACTACAAACCCGGAATTCCCCCAAATATAGTTCGGCCGAACCGCAAAAGCTGATCGAAGTGCGAAAGTCAGGCTAACCTGTACGTGGTTCCCTCCCATGGCAGCGCGGCGCTCCACCCGAAGATCCTCAAGCAGGTCCTCGAAGCCATCGAGGAAGCCTCGATCGAGCCGATTCCTTCTGAGTGACGCCGTAGTATCTGCCTGGCCGGGCGGGCACGGCGCCAGCCAGGTAAGCACATGGCGACTGCACGCGGGCAATTCTGCGTTGTCTGCCGCAGGGCACTTCTACGACAAGGCGACACGTCAACTGAGGCCGCATTGCCCAGCCGATTGCAGCGGCGGGCGAACTGGGCATCACTCCGCTCTCTACATTTAAGATTGATGGGAGCTATAGTTGATCTGACGATGCGGTGAACATGGCCTCGAGACAATCCGTTCGACTCGGCACGGTGCAGGAGACCCTACTGGTTCCGCTCTATGGCCGCGCGGTCGAGAGCCGCAGAAAGCACCCGATCCTGGAAGATTCCAGGGCCCTCGGAATGGTGGAATCCATCGATTGGGATTTCCAAAGGTTCAACCAATGGTGGCGCGTCCTTGGCTGTACGTCACGGAGCGCCATGTTCGATGAGTGGGTCAAGAAATTTCTCCGCAGCCATCCGCAAGGCACCGTAGTCGAGATCGGCTCCGGACTCAACACACGCTTTGACCGGCTTGACAACGGCCGCCTCCATTGGTTCGACCTTGATCTCCCGGAGGTGGTTGAACTGCGGCGGAAATTCTTCACGGATACCGGGCGGCGCACGACTCTGGCCGCGTCGGTTCTCGATACGGGCTGGATGGTCACCGTGCGCCAAAGCCCTGGACCTTACTTCTTTGTCGCGGAAACCGTCTTCGTCTACCTGAAAGAGCAGGAGGTCAAGGCGGCGCTGGCGCAGATCGCGGAGAACTTTCCGTGCGTGAACGTCGCCTTCGATACCGTCAGCCGCAAAGCCGTAGATGGCGGGAACAAAGACCACGCGCGCCAGAAACTAGATGCCCGTTTCGCATGGGCCTGCGAAGACCCGAGGGAAATTGAGGGCTGGAATATCGGGCTGCACTTGGTGGAATCCCGCACCATAGTGGACGTCCCGGAGCCTTTGAAGCCGCGCCTTTCATTGCCGATACGGACCAGCTTTTACGTTTTTCGCAAATTGTTTCTAAAGCTGATGAAGGCGTACCAGCTCAACCTGTTCGCCGGGCAGTCCGCCTGCTGAACGCCCAACATTGTTCTGAACTGCCCGTACTTTTTTTGGAACGGCAACAGCTCCCGGCGGGCCGTAGTCGGAATCGCGGAGCGGACGCTCGCGGCGGTATTCAAGAAATCCGGCGTCAAGAACGCGCACGCCCACAGGTATCGCCATACTCTCGCTACGCGGCTCCTGGAGCAGGGCGCCACGTTCGAGCAGGTGGCCGACGTCTTGGGGAACAGCCCGGCGGTCGTTCGGAAGCACTACGGGAAGTGGTCGAAGGGGCGTCAGGCGAACATCGACCGCCTCATGTTCGCGCACTTTGAGAGTGCGGCCATTACAAACCCAGTCACACGCCATTCACGCGAAAAAATGCGGGCCGTAAACTGATGACCCCCAAAGAGAAATTCTGGTGCGGGGGGGGGGACTTGAACCCCCACGGGATTGCTCCCGCTAGCACCTCAAGCTAGTGCGTCTGCCAATTCCGCCACCTCCGCGTTCCGGGATGCTACTTTTTGGCCGGCGCCGCCGGTGCCGGCACGTTCTGCTGATTCGTCGGAGCCGGCATAGGAAGCGGCAATGTCTTTCCGCCCGACGGGGTCACGTTCATAGGCGGGCCCGGAACCTGAGCCGGCGCACCCTTCACGGGAGCGCTGCCTGCCGGCGTGGCTTCCAGGACCGTCGTGCCTAAGCCCGCATTCCGCGTGGCCAGAATCGAAAGCGACAGCGAGGTAATCATAAAGAGTACCGCCGAGATCGTGGTCGCCCTCGAGAGCAGCGTGGCCGAGCCGCGCGGGCCAAAAGTCGTCTGCGACCCCATGCCGCCAAACGCGCCGGCCAAGTCCGCCGCCTTCCCGCTTTGCAGCAACACCACAATAATCAGGAAGATACACACCACTACGTGAACCAGCAAGAACAAAATATACATCGTTGTCCTTTCAGTATAGGCAACCGGCGCGCTACCGGTCAAACCGGGGCGCCGCGGCGCGCAAGCCAGAAGTACTGCCCGGCGGCCGCAACTGCCTGGCGTAGCTCAAAAACAGGTCCATCCCCTGGTATTCGCGCGGGCCCAACTCGTTCACAATTCTCCGGGTCAGATATTCTTCGACAAATGCGGGCGGGAAACCGCGGCGCGGGGCCTCGGACGCCACAATCTCTTGGATGCGCGCGCGGCCGTAACGGCAGGACTCCCGGAACGCCTCGGCCACCTCCGGCGTGACTACGCCCTTGCGGCCCGCCCATATGGCGAACACCATGGGCAGCCCGGTCATCTTGACCCACTCGCCGCCCAAATCGTAAACGTAATAGGGCAGGCGGGCGGTATCGATATGCAGGGCGGGGTCTCCAATGATGACCGCTGCATCGGCAATACGCAACATGGCTTCCAGATCGGGAGGATGCGAAATCAATACCGGCGCCGCGCCGTAGCGGCGTTCCAGGACGATGCGGACCAGCTCGACCGAGGTCCGCGAGCTGGAATCGGCTGCCAGAGTCCGGATTTCCGGCGCCGGGCGCGAGGATACCAGCAGAATACTGCGCACCGGACCGCGACAGGCGATACCAGCGCCGGGAATGACCTCGAGGTCCTGCCGGGTCAGCTCAAACGAAGGGATGAGGCCGATGTCGGCGGCGCCGGCGGCCATGTCGTCGGCGCAGCCCGACGGAACGCGGAAATCCAGGTCGAAAAGGCCCTGTTGCGGGCCGTGCAGCATCCCCCAAACCAGCGGTGTTGTGTTCAGAAAGCCGACGGCGGAGACCCGCAGCCTGGCAGGAGTGGTTGGGATCAACCCCCAGTGTAGCAGAGGGACTGAAGAGTACGGTACGACGCCAGTACTGGCGCGTGTTTGATCGCGCTTACGTGTTTGCTATCCTTTAGAGAGAGCGCTTTCCGTGTCGCGCCACCCTTGAGGACTCGATGAAAATCAAGCACACTTCTGTCTTTTTGCTGACGTTATTGGGCGCCACCGCGGGTTTCCCACAGGTCACTCTGAACACCGTTCCAGCCCGCGCCATCGGCCAGTCCATCCTGATTCCCGAGTCCGGCAACCCCAACCTGGTGGAAGGCCGCGAATTGTACTCGCCACAGGGTATCGCCGTGGACAACTCCGCCTCGCCGCCCATCGTCTACGTTGCCGACACCGGCAACAACCGCGTGCTGGCCTGGAAGAACGCCGCCAGTTTCAGCAACGGGGCCACGGCCGACCTGGTGATCGGGCAACCTGACCGTTTCAGCACCGTCCCGTACGGGCCGGGCACTACCTTTTCGACCGGTTTGTACTACCCCACCGGCCTAGCGGTGTACAAGGGCGATCTTTATGTCGTGGACAGCGGCAACAACCGGGTGCTGCGTTACCCAAAGCCGTTCTCCCAGACCAGCCAGGTGTTTCCAGACCTGTACATCGGCCAGCCAAGTCTGAGTTCCCGCGTGCCGGATCAACCCAATGGGCAGGTGAGCGCGCAGGGAATCTTCACGGCCGGGAACAACCAGACCTTTGTGGCCAACATCGCCTTCGACAGCGCCGGGAACTTGTGGATGACCGACCCCGGCAACCGGCGCGTACTGCGATTCCCCGCGGCGGCCATCGCCAAAGGAGGGGGCGGGCTTGCGGCCGATATGGAGATCGGCCAGGTGGATTTCGTTAGCACGCAGAAGAATCTGGACCCGACCAATGTCAATAGCCAATTGGTGACCAACCAGTTCGCGGTTCCCGACGGGATTGCCTTCGATGCGGCAGGGAACCTGTACGTGTCCGACAGCGATCTGAGCGCGTCGTCAACCGCCTTGCCGGGGCGCGTCCTGGTTTTCACGGCGTCGTCCCTTCTCCCCAGCTCGTACATATCGGCCGCGCGGATCATGGGAGTGGTGCAGCAATCGGCAACCGGAACCGCCCCGACGCAATCACAGATCGATCACACCGTGATGGTCAATCCACAGGGCATTTTCCTGCTCCCCAACAACCAGGGCATCGGGGTGGTCGATACGCAAAGCAGCCGTATTCTGATCTTCGACCCCTACCCCCTGTGGCCCGACCCGAACACTTCCTTTTCGCCGCAAGCCAAGACCATCATCGGACAGGCAAATAGTTGCGTGGCCAATCCGGCGGCAGCGTGCCGCGCCGCCAACAACGGGAACCCGTCACCCTCGGCGAGCACGCTGGCAGTGCCGGTGGCCGTCGCTCTCGCGGGCACCGACCTGCTCATTGCCGACGCCGGCAACAACCGCGTGATCGGCATGCCGCAGCAAGCGGGCGCCTATGTGTCCGCCAATCGGGTGTTGGGGCAGGACCGTTTCGACACCTTCTCGATCAACCTGATCGAAGGGCGCGAGTTTGCGTTCGTCTCGCAGAACGCCCAGGGCAGTTGCGCGGATGCCGCGCTGGCCATCGATAGCACCGGCGACACGCCGCACCTCTACGTCGCCGACCCATGCAACAACCGTGTGCTGGGCTTCAAGGATGCGCGCAAGCTGGTGCCGGGCGCCAAAGCGGATATTGTCATCGGCCAGCCGGACATGCAAACGGCGCTGTGCAACTATCCGAGCGGCGATCCGAACCAGCCCACGAAATCCAATCTCTGCGGCCCCATCGGCCTGCTGGTGGATTCCAATGGCAACCTCTACGTGGCGGATTCCGGCAATGGGCGCGTGCTGCGGTTTCCCACGCCGTTTGCGCACCAGGGGCTGCCGGCGGCGGACCGCGTGGTGGGGCAGGCCAACTTCACTTCCAAGATTACGGACCCCAGCCCCGGCACCATGGCCGCGCCCTATGGGCTGGCATTTTCCGGAGTCAACGGGCTGCTGGTTTCGGATGCGAAGCTCAATCGCGTGCTCTACTTCCCGATAGCCAGCGGCGACCTCACTTCATCCCAGGGGGAGACCGCCACCAAGGTATTCGGCCAGCCGGATTTCGTCACCATCGTGAAAGGGACCGCCGATACCTCCATGACCGCTCCGCGCCACGTAGCGGCGGACACCAGCGGCCGCCCGTACGTGGTGGACACGGGCAACAACCGCGTAATGATCTTCGGAGATCCCCACGACGTGAACACGGCCAACTCCGGCGCTCATGCGGTGCTCATCATCTCCGGCCTTAGTGGGCCGCGTGGAATCTACGTCAGCCCGCTCACCGGTGAGATTTGGGTCGCCGATACGGGCAACAGCAGATGCCTGCGGTATCCCAGCTTCGAACAGTATTTCGTGTCCGGCACTTACAACGGCGGCGTCCCGGGATACTACAGCGCGCCGCTGGCGCTGGCGCAGGACCAGTACGGCGATCTCTTAGTCGCCGACACCGCCAACCGCGTGGAATTCTACTACCCCGGCCTGGCTTGGCAGAACGCCGCCAGCTTCATCACCGAGCCGCTGGCGCCGGGCGCGCTCGCCACCATCTACCCGCTAGGCGTCACATTCGGCACGGATACGGCCAACGCCAACCAACAGCCCAACCCGGTGCCCTTCCCAACGCTTCTGGCCGACACACAGGTGCTCTTCAATGGCCAGCCGGCGCCGCTGCTCCTGGTCTCGCCGGGACAGATCAACTTCATGATCCCCATGAGCGCGCCCACCAGCGGCACGGCGGATGTGCAGGTGGTGCGGCAATCCACCGGCCAGATTCTGACCGACGGGCTGGTGGCCATGAACACAGTTTCTCCGGCCATCTTCACTGGAGGGCTGGCCAACTGCTCGCTGGCCGGCGGGAAGTGCAAGCAGGCGGCGGTGGTCAACGATGCGGACGGGACAGTCAACAGTCCCACCAACCCGGCGGCGGCTGGTTCCTACATTTCGATCTATGCCACTGGGCAGGGCTTTGTGCAGAGCGCTCCGCCGGACGGAGACATTCCGCGAGGAGGGCTGGTAACGACTTCGGTAGTGCCCCACGTCTGGATCAACGCCTGCGACGTGGCCGATTCGAGCTGTACGCATGAAACCGGCGTCGACACCGTCTCGTTCTCCGGACTCTCGCCGCAATTTCCGGGAGTCTGGCAGATCAACGTGCGCATCCCCAAGAATACGGGGCCGGGAGCGCAGATTCCCCTCCTGATCGTCATGAACAACGTTTACAGCCAAAGTGTTGCGACCGGCTACATCACCACCATTGCGGTGAAGAACCAGTAGGGGCAATCCCGGTGACTGACCAATCTGTCCCAAGGCGCCGGGGTGCCCTCTGGGCCCTGCGCCGCGTGGACAGATTGGTCAGTCACCGGGTTTGCTCCGGAGGCGGCTCCCGCGGAGGTCCGGGGGCCCTCGCGCGCGTGCGCTTCAGCGCGTACATGTTGCGGTCGGCCTCGTCCAGCGTGTCGCGCAGGGCGCGGCCGCGCGCATCGGCGGTTCCCCAACTGAACGAAATCGGCAGGGCTCCGTACCCGCGCACGCGGAACTCCCGCAGACGGGCTTCGATGCCGCTCATGCGCGTGCGCGCCACCTCGGCGCGCTGGTTGTGGAAGAGGATGACGAATTCGTCGCCGCCCCAGCGGAAGGCCTCGTCCTCGTGGCGGATGGAAGAGTGCAGCAGGTTGCCGATGTTGCGCAGGATCTCGTCGCCCGCCAGGTGGCCGTAGCGGTCGTTGACGTCCTTGAAGTTGTCCATGTCGCAAACCGCCACCACTCCTTCGAAGTTCGAGGGATCCTCGACGCGTCGCGCCAGCGCGGCCTGGTTTAACAGGCCCGTCAGCCGGTCCGAGCTGGACCACCTGCGGTCGATCTGGCTTTCGCTCCACATCGCCATGGCGGCGAACACCAGCACGCAATGCAGCGCGAAATCGTAGTACGTCTCATGGTGCAGGTAACGGGCCCACGCCGGCGCGCCGCCGGTGTCGTACAGATACCAGACCAGCACGGCATGTTCGAGAAACACCGCGGCCAGCACCACCAGCGAGAAACGGAAGACGCGCGCGCCCACCCCGGCGTTGCGGCGCAGGGTGAAGAAATTATAGAAGTACACGAAGCTCAGCACCAGGGCGTGCGAGGCCTGATAGGCCTCCATCCGCGAGTACAAGCCGAAGGCCCACACCAGCGCCACGAAAACCGGCAGGATCGAGATCAGCCGGAGCACGGTGCGCCAGTCCTTGATGCCGGAGGCAAAGCCGGCGCGGGCCGCGGCGATCAGCACGATGGCGAAGGCGAATTCGAAGGTGGCATACGGCGCCAGCCACCCGGAGTGCGCCGTGCGCAGCAGCTCGTATCCGAAAAACGCGGCCAGAAGCCGCAACCCCCAGGCGATGGCCCACAGCCCGAAATAGATCACCCGCGACTGCCGGTACAGGAACAGAAACACCATCCCAAACAGCAGCGCGCCGATTTCCTGAATGTAGAGGGCGGTGATATCCGGAATGGGACTGGAAGCATCCATCCGTTCAGTCTCCGCCGATGGCATGGCGCCGGATGGCGCGCGCCTTGCCGGTGGTTTCGTCGACCTCGACGATCACGGCGTGCAACTCGGGGTTCTGCCGCGCCGCTTCCATGCGCACCGGCAGGCCCGTAAGAAAGCGCTGGACGACGATATCGGTTTGCACCCCGATCACGGAATGGTACGGCCCGGTCATGCCGCAATCCGTCTGGTACGCGGCGCCTCCCGGAAGAATGCGGGTGTCCGCGGTGGGCACGTGGGTGTGGGTCCCGATGACGGCTGAGACGCGGCCGTCCAGGTACCAGCCCAGGGCGATCTTTTCGCTGGTCGCCTCCGCGTGAAAATCCACGAACCTTACTTTGATGGCGGGGTCGAGCGCGCCGAGAACCTGGTCGGCTTTGCGGAACGGGCAATCCGTGGACGCCATGTACGTGCGGCCCTGGAGGTTGATCACCGCGCAATCCACCCCGTTGCGCGCGCGCCAGACGATCACGCCCTGGCCCGGGGCTTCGGGATAGTTGGCGGGACGCAGCAGCCGCGGCTGGCGCCGCAGGTAATCGTACACCTCGCGCTTGTCCCAGACGTGGTTGCCGGACGTGAGCACGTCCAGGCCCAGGCCGAACAATTCCTCCGCGATCGCCGGCGTGAGACCGAATCCCCCAGCGGCATTCTCCGCGTTGGCGATGGTCAGGTCGATGCGGTTGGCTTCGACGATGTCCTGAAGATGATCGGCGACGATCCTGCGCCCGGGAGAAGCAAAGATATCCCCGATGAAGAGAATGTTCATTCCTGGATTTCACGTTAACACGTGGAGCGGTAGCGCCGGCGCTGTACTAACCCCCTGATTCGGAATTACGGTGGCGTATTCCGAAGGCTTGGTGGGGCAGGCGGTGCCGCCTGCCCCGCCACAGGATACGCAACCATATTTGCGAAATCGTGTACTAAGATCGAGACATGCCGGAGTTTAATGTCCATGAAGCGAAGTCGAACCTGTCACGGCTACTCGCACGGGTCGAACAGGGTGAAGAGGTGACCATCATGCGGGGGAGCGAGCCTGTTGCCGACCTGGTGCGGCACCGGCGCAAGGTCGGACGCCGGACCCTCGGAGAGCTGGCCGGGACCATCTCGTTGCCCGAGGGCTGGGATACGCCGATGACGTGCAGCAAGGAGTGACCGTCTGGTACCCTACTTCCCGGCCAGGGCGCTGTGCTTGCGTCCGAACGGGAAGTAGATGGCCAAACCGATCGTCAGCCAGACAACGAACCGCACCCAGGTTTCCAGTGGAAGCGCCATCATCAAAACCAGGCAAAAGGCGATCGATATCATCGGCAGCCAGGGCGAGCCGGGGGCCCGGAAGCCGCGCGGGCGGCCCGGCTGTTTCCTCCGCAGCACAATCACGCCGACGGAAACCAGGATGAACGCGAACAGCGTCCCGATGTTGGCCAGGTCCGCGAACGTGCCGATGTCCAGAATGCCCGCCGGAATCCCCACCACCAGCCCGGCCACCCAGGTGCTGACGTGCGGCGTCTTATGCACCGGGTGCACTTTGGAGAATGCTTTCGGCAGGAGACCGTCGCGGGACATCGCAAACCAGATGCGCGCCTGCCCGTATTGAAATACCAGCAGCGAGGAAATCATCCCCAGAATGGCGCCGATACTCACCCACCGGCGAATGCCGTTGTATCCCAGGGCCTTGAGCGCGTCGGCCACGGGCGCCTGGCCGGTCAGGCTTTTCCAGGGAGCGATGCCCGTCAGCACCAGGGCCACGGAGATATACAGCACGGCGCAGATCACCAGCGTCATGATGATGCCGAAGGGCAGGTCGCGCTGCGGGTTCCGGCACTCCTCGGCCGCCGTGGAAACCGAATCGAAGCCGATGTAGGTGAAGAAGACGATGGCCGAGCCGGTGAGCACCCCGGAAAAGCCGTTGGGCAGGAAGGGATGCCAGTTGGCGGTGTTCACAGCCCGGGCCGCGCCCAGCACGAAGATCAGAATGGCGGCAATCTTGATGGCCACCATGGCATTGTTGGTCCCGGCGCTCTCACGCACACCGATCACCAGAATGTAAGTGAGCACCAGCAGGACGATCAGCGCCGGCAGATTAAACCAGGCGCCGGTAAAGTGATCGCCCACGATGGGCGGCGCGGAGAACTTGGCCGGCAGGTGCCAACCGAAGAGGTTTTCCAGAACATCTTGCAGATATCCGGAGAACCCCGCCGCCACCGCCATGTTGGAGACGGCGTACTCGAGAATCAGGTCCCAGCCGATGATCCAGGCGATGAGCTCGCCCAGCGTGGCATAAGCATAGGTATAGGCGCTGCCGGCAATGGGGATCATGGATGCCAGCTCGGCGTAGCACAGCGCCGCGAAGCTGCACGCGAACGCCGTCAGCAGGAAGGAGAGCGAAATGCCGGGTCCCGCGCCGGGCCGCCCCGTGGTGGAAAGCGCATGCGAGCCGTGGAGGATCAAATCCATGACGGGGGCGTGCAGGATGGATTTGTAGCTGAGGGTCTCTCCGGCGGCCGCCGTGCCGGTGAGGATGAAGATCCCCGAGCCGATCACCGCGCCGATGCCGAACGCCGTCAGGCTCCACGGTCCCAGGGTGCGCCGGAGCATCTTCTCCGGCTCTTCGGAGGCGGCGATCAGCCGATCGATGCTTTTCGTGCGGAAAAGGCCCACGGCGCGCCGCCTCGCCTGTTACCGTTTGCGCTGGCCCTGCGCCTGGTGGCGGATCTTCTTCTTCGATGCGCCGCGGGCCACGCCGGCCGCGCGTTTGGCCTTGGGCGCCGCCTTTTTGCGCGCCACGCGCTTCAGCTTCTTGCGTTCAGTCGTGTCGGTGACTTTCTTCGTGTTCATCAGTTTCTTTTCAGTCCTGCGTATTTTTCGACCAGCTTCTTGAGGCCGTAACGAGCGAAGTTAACAGTGATCTTAGCATCTTCGCCGTCGCCTTCGCGACGCACCACCGTTCCGGTGCCGTACTTGGGATGTTCCACCGTCATGCCGGCCCGCACTCCGCGGCGGGCGGGCGGAGGGGCCACCGTCAAAGGCTTGGCGGGCATACCCACAAGGCGGGGGGGCACCGGCGGGGTCTTGAGGTCGGGCCGCTGCGGCGCGGCCGGCTGGCCGGGCTTCGAGGGGATTCCGCGATCGCTGAAAAACTGCGAGATGTTCTCGAGCGAATTGTAAGTCTTCCCCGTGAACGTGTTGCGCCGGGCCGATTGCCGCACGTCGAAGCGCTCGGTAAGCAGATCCACCTCGCCGGGCTCGTCCCGCGGGCCGAGGTCGTCGACCAGGTGCGCGGGTACTTCGTTCAGGAACCGGGAGGGCGAAGTCCGCTCCTGCTCTCCGGCGCCGAACCGCCGCCGGTACTGGGCCCACGTGAGGATGAGCCGCTTGCGCGCGCGCGTCATTCCGACGTAGCACAGCCGCCGCTCCTCTTCCAGCATCTCCTCGGAATCCATCGACCGGCTGTGCGGAAACAGGCCCATCTCCAGGCCGGACAGGAAGACCAGGGGAAACTCGAGCCCCTTGGCGTTGTGCAGCGTCATCAGGTTGACCGGCGAGGCCTCGTCGAAGGCGTCGGCTTCGGACACCAGCGCGGCATGATCCAGGAAATCCGCGATGGTTTCGCCGCGCTCGCCCGCCTCCGCCGCCGCGTTGACCAGCTCTTCCAGGTTCTCCAGGCGCGACTCGGATTCCGGGGTCTTCTCCTGTTGCAGCATGTGGCGGTAGCCGGTGCGCTCGAGGATGAACTTCAGCAGGTCCGGCAGCGGCGAAGAGCTGGCCACCAGGGAAAGTTCCTGAATCAGGTTGCGGAACGTTACCAGAGCGGACTGCGACCGCGTGGAGAGATGCTCATCGTCGATGACGCACCCGATGGAGTCCCACAGGTTCAGTCCGTGCTCGCGCCCGTAGCGCTCGATCTGCTCGACGGTGGTGCGGCCGATGCCGCGCGCCGGCGTGTTAACCATGCGCAGCAGGCTCACCGAATCGGAGTTGGAGGCCGCCAGCTTCAAATACGCCACCGTGTCTTTGATTTCCGCGCGCTGGTAAAAACTGAAGCCGCCGACGATGTTGTACTTGCGCCCGTAGCGCCGCAGGGCCTCTTCGATCCGCCGCGACTGGGCATGCGTGCGATAGAGGATCGCCACGTGATCGCCGGGATTCGCCGCCAGATGTTTCTCGGTGGTGTCGGCGATGAACAGCGCTTCGTTCTCGGCGTCGAAGGCGGCATACAGGCCCACGTGCTCGCCCTCGGCGCCTTCGGTCCAGAGTTTCTTCCCCTTGCGCGCTTTGTTGTTCTCGACCACGGCGCCGGCCGCCGCCAGGATGGTTTTCGTCGATCGGTAGTTCTGCTCCAGCCGGATGGTGCGGGCCTTGGGGAAATCGCGCTCGAAATCGAGAATGTTGCGGATGTCCGCGCCGCGCCAGCTATAGATCGACTGGTCCTCATCCCCCACCACGCAGACGTTGCGGTGTTGCTGGGAAAGCAGGCGCATCAGCTCGTACTGGGGGCGGTTGGTGTCCTGGTACTCGTCGATCATGAGGTAGCTCAACCGGCGGTTCCAGGCCTCGCGCGTGGCCTCGTCGTGGCTCAGGAGGCGGACCGCTTCGAGCAGCAGGTCGTCGAAATCCAGGGCGTTGGCCGTGTGCAGCGCCTTTTCATATTCCTCGAACACCTTGGCCAGCGTCTCGGTCTCTTTGTTGGTGGCGCGCTGGTAGAAGTTCTGCGGCGTCTCCTTCCGGTTCTTGGCGTGGCTGATCCTGGAGAGCGCCGCGCGGCACTGCATGAAATCTTTTTCGTCCAGGCCGAGACCGCGGTAGGCGGCCTTGACGATGCCGAGCTGATCCTCCTCGTCGTAGATGCTGAAACGCCGTGTAAAACCGCGGCGGAGGCGCACCAGCGGATCGCCGTCGCGCCGCAGCATCCGCACGCAGAACGAGTGGAAGGTGGAGATGTTCGGCGGGGAATCGAGCTGCACATCGTCGAGCAGCGCGCAGACGCGTTCCCGCATCTCGTTGGCGGCCTTGTTGGTGAAGGTGACCGCCAGGACGGCGGACGGAGGCACGCGCCGCTTGGTGACGATATACGCAACGCGGTGGGTGATAACCCGGGTCTTACCACTGCCCGCGCCAGCCAGAATCAGAAGCGGGCCTTCTGTGTGCATCACCGCTTCGCGCTGCTGGGCGTTCAACCCTTTGAGAAAGTCCATGAGATGGGGGCTGATTCGAGTCTAACATGCGGCCATGGAACCCCAGAACCGGGGAGCATGGGGGACTTGCGATCAGAATGTTGAGCGCGGCCACCAGCTCGATCAGGCCGATGGTGATGATGGCCACGGCGCGGCGCGCAACACCATCCAGAGCACCTGCCCTCGTTCCGCGCCCAGGGCGATGCGAATCCCGATCTCGCCCGCGCGCCGCGCTGTTCCATAGGCCACCACACCGTACAGGCCGACCGCGGCCAGCAACAACGCCAGCCCGCCAAAGAATCCGCTCAGCGTGGCCAGCATGCGTTCCCGGAAAATCGAATCGTCAATCTGCCGGCGGATGGTCGGCGGCCAAGGGCTGCCCGTTTGTGTCGCCGGCACGTACACAGTGGGCACAGTCTTTTCCCGGAGACCTTTTTGCCGGTAGAATGTCAACAGGAGCGTAGTCACCCCAGCGTTCTCGGAATTGCCGCGAAACAAGCGGTCAGGGCTCGATGCGCGTGCCCAGAACCCGCAGGAATTGCGAGAGCCAGGCGGGATGCGCGGGCCAGGCCGGCGCGGTGACGAGTTTGCCGCAGGTGTGCGCCTGGTCTATGGCGATCTCGGCGTACGTTCCGCCCGCGGCGGCGACGTCCGGCGCTACCGCGGGGTAGCAACTGCACGATTTCCCAGCCAGCACGCCCGCCGCCGCCAGCACCTGCGCGCCGTGACAGATGGCGGCGATGGGTTTATCGGATTCGGTGAAATGGCGTACGATCTCCAAAACACGGGGGTTGAGCCGGATATACTCCGGCGCGCGCCCGCCGGGAATCACCAGCGCGTCGTAATCCTCGGGGCGGACTTCGTCGAAGGTCGCATTCAGGGCGAAGTTGTGGCCCCGTTTTTCGCTGTAGGTCTGGTCGCCCTCGAAATCGTGGATGGCGGTGCGCACGGAATCGCCAGCCCGCTTGTTGGGGCAGACGGCATGGACGACATGCCCGACCATGAGGAGCGCCTGAAAGGGAACCATCGCTTCGTAGTCTTCCACGTAATCGCCGACCAGCATGAGTAGTTTCTTGGCAGCCATAATGACACCTCTCCTGAAGCTATGGTCGCACTGAAATGCCCCTTACGCGGGACGGCTCCTGCGGAATCGGAGAATGAGCGCGGCGGCGGCCACGAGGATCGAAAACAGGACCGCCATTAAATGACAAGGACGCGTTGTATGCTGAAGGCGGCGGAACTCGCACCGGTTCGCCAGCCGGGATAGCGGCTCTGACCGGTCGATTCGGCCGTGGAGATCCTCATGTATCCCTATCTCATGTTCCTGTTGATCTTTTTCGGGGCGCCGACGCTCCTGCTGGCGTGGCGCCTTCGCCGGGAAATCGCGCAGTACCGCCGCACCGCCCGGTGGCTTCTGGTTTTCGTATTCACCGTTGGATGGCTCTGGGACTGGTTGTCGTGCCGCACGGGCGTGTGGCGATACGATACCGCGTCCACACTGGGCTTGTGGGTGGCAGGCCTCCCGGTGGAGGAGCTCGTGGGGTTTTACCTGCTCGGCACCGCCTTCATGTTTCTCGTCGTCCTGGCGGCGCTTCGGAGGCGGCGGCATGTTTGAACACTACAGCTATCTTGGCTACACGCTGCTATTCTGTCTGCCGCCCATCGTGCTGCTCTGGGTCCGCGCGGAGTTTGCCCGCGCGATGCGGGAAGATTTGAGAGGCATTCTGCTCGCCACCGCGATCATTTCCCTGTACGGCAGTGCGATCTGGCCCGTCGCCATCCGGTTGGGCTGCTGGAGCTATCGAGAGGACAGGATTCTGAACCGCAAGCTATTCGGAGTGGTCTTCGTCGAAGACGTGGTCTGGTGGGTGCTGGTGAGCTTTCTCTTTGCGTCCTTCGTGGCGCTCTCCACGCGCTGGGAGAGGTCGGGGCGGGATGTGGTGGTGGAGGAACTGTCGGGTTTGTTGAGAGCTTTCCACGACGCGTTCGCGGGGTTCCGTGCCGCCGGCCTGGAGCGGAACATGGCGATCCACTCCGCCGCGGCCACGGGGACGCTGGCGGCGGCATGGCTGTTTCGCTTGTCGCGGATTGAGTGGCTGTTTGTGATTCTCGCCGTCGCGGGAGTGATGGCCGCCGAACTGCTGAACTGTGCCGTGGAGAGACTCGCGCCGAGCCGGGACCAACAGTGGAGCAGTGAAGTGCGCCTGGTGAAAGATGCCGCCGCGGCCGGCGTTCTGGTCACCGCCGTAGCGGCAGCACTCATCGGAGCGGTGATCTTCCTTCCGCGTGCCCTGGCAGCGTTCCGATAACGGGTTGAGCGGCGCGCCGGCGCTACTCGTACCGCAGGATTTCGGCGGGAACGATGCGCGTGGCATTGCGGGCGGGGTAGATGGTGGCCAGGAAACTCACCAGGATGGCCGCCGCCGCGACCCACACTCCATCCACCCAGCGCGGCTCGAAGGGGACGAAGCTCAGCGAGTAGACCGTCTCATCCAGCCGGACCCAGCGGTACTTGTCGGCGAAGTAGCAGAGCGTGTAACCCACCGCGAGGCCGATGACGCTGCCGACGATTCCGATGAGCAGGCCTTGCAGCATGAAGATGCGGCGGATCTGGGGGCGGCGCGCGCCCATGGACATGAGGATTGCTATATCCCGGTACTTTTCCATCACCATCATCACCAGCACGATCAGGATATTGAGCGCGGCCACCAGCTCGATCAGCCCGATCGTGATGATGGTTACGGCGCGCTCCATGCGCAGCGCGTTCAGCAACTGGCGGTTGCGCTCCATCCAGGTGGTGGTGGTGTAGCGCGGGCCGGCCGCCTTTTCCACCTCGCGGGCGATTTCCGGGGCGCGGTTCAAATCGTCCACCTTGAGCTCGATCTGGTTGATGACGTCCTGGAGCGAAAGCGCCTTCTGCGCGGCTTCGATGGAGGTGAAACACCAATTGTCGTCGATGTCGTAGAACCCGGTTTCAAAAGTGCCGGCGACGCGGAACGGGCGGATGTTGGGCCGCACGCCGAAGGGCGTCAGCTCACCCTGCGGGCTCACCACGTTGATGCGCGAATCGAGCACCATGCCGGTATCCTCGACGATGCGCGAGCCGAGGATGATGCCGGGCGGCGACGCGCCGGGGTAGCGCAAGCGGTCGAGCGAGCCGGCCTTGAGATGGCGCAGCGTGTCGCTGATGGCCAGCTCGGCATTCAGGTCGATGCCCTTGAGCACGGCGCCCTTGGATTGCAGCGGGCCGGAGAGAAAAACGGGGCTGTAGAGCGCGGGCGCCACGGCTACGACGTGCGGCAGCTTGCGCAGGCGCGCGGCAAGATCGTGCCAGTCTTCGATGCCGTTGCCGGGCTCTTTCTCGAGGACGTTGATGTGGGCCATGGCGCCCAGGAGGTTGCGCTGGAGGGTGTTGTGGAAGCCGTTGTTGACGGCCATGGCGACAATGAGAGCCATCACGCCCGCGGCCACGCCGACGACGGAGATGGCGGTGATGACGGAGATCACCGCCTCCTTGCGGCGGGCCCGCAGATAGCGGCTGGCGATGAACAGCTCGAAGCGCGAGTTCACAGCTTGTCGAGCTCGCGCAGCAGAGAGGCCAGCCCGATGGGGCCTTCCGGCCGCAGTAGCGGGAACAGGATGACGTCGCGGATGGAGCGGCAGCCGGTCAGGATCATGGTGAAGCGGTCGATGCCGATGCCTTCGCCCCCGGTCGGCGGCATGCCGTAGGCCAGCGCGCGGACGTAATCCTCGTCCATCTGGTGCGCTTCTTCGTCGCCGCGCTCGCGCATGGCGATCTGCATTTCGAAGCGGCGCCGCTGCTCCTGGGGATCGTTCAGCTCGGTGTAGGCGTTGCCGATCTCCATGCCGGCGGCATAGATTTCGAAGCGTTCGACAAAGGCCGGGTCCTCGGGCTTGTTCTTCGAGAGCGGCGAGGTTTCAACGGGGTAATCGTAGATGATGGTGGGCTGGATGAGCTGAGCCTCGACGCGGCGCTCGAACAGATCCGTGAGGGCCTCGCCGGCGGTGGGCCGGCCGGAATGGCGGAGGAGCCAGTCGGGGTTGGCGACGTCCTCCAGGGTGGGGCGGGGGTCCCCTTCCCAGAAGTGCACTACGGCTTCGCGCATGGTGAAGCGCTCGAAGCGGCTGAAATCGAGCTGGCGGCCTTCGTATTCCACCGCGCACGTGCCGATGGCGTCGCGGGCCGCCTGCGCCAGCAGCTCCTCGGAAAAGTCCATCAGGCCGCGGTAATCGGTGTAGGCCTGGTAAAACTCGAGCATGGTGAACTCGGGGTTGTGCTGGGTGGAAAGGCCCTCGTTGCGAAAATTGCGGTTGATTTCGTAGACCCGCTCGAGGCCGCCCACCACCAGGCGCTTCAGGTAAAGCTCGGGTGCGATGCGCAGGTAGAGGTCGATATCGAGCGTGTTGTGGTGGGTCACGAAGGGGCGTGCGGTAGCGCCGCCGTAGAGCGGCTGCATCATGGGGGTTTCGACTTCGATGAAGCCGCGGCCCTCGAGCTGGCGGCGGAGGGAGCTGACAATCCGCGCGCGCGCCACGAACACCTTGCGGACCTCGGGGTTGGCGATGAGGTCGAGATAGCGCTGGCGGTAGCGGATTTCGACGTCCTCCAGGCCGTGCCATTTCTCGGGCATGGAGAGCAGGGTCTTGGAGAGAAACTCGAGTTTCTCCGCGTGCACGCTCAGCTCGCCGGTGCGGGTGCGGAAGAGATAGCCCTCCACGCCGATGATGTCGCCGATATCGACCAGCTTGAAAAGCTGGAAATCGCGCTCGCCCACGGCGTCCTTCTTCACGTAGATCTGGAGGCGCTCTCCGTTCTGCTGCAAGTGGGCGAAGCCGGCCTTGCCCATGTGGCGGAGCGTCATGAGGCGGCCGGCGATGCGGACGCGCACCTCGGGCGAAAGCTCTTCCGCGGTCTTGCCGCCGTAGCCGGAGACGATCTCGGGGATGGTATCAGTGAATTCGAAACGGCGGCCGTAGGGGTGGTATCCCAGCGCCTCGATCTCGCGGATGCGGGACAGGCGCTGCTTGAGAAGCTCATCTTCCAGCGACAATTACGTCTCCTTTGCGGGAACTACGATAATATAGGATTTCCTTTGCTACGATCCATCTCCATTATCATTCCCGCCTACAACGAAGCGCAGCGGCTGCCGGGCACGATGCAGAAGGTGCTCGAGTACCTGGGCCGTTCCGCGTGGGACTTTGCGGAAATCGTGGTGGTGGACGACGGCTCGCGCGACGGCACCGCGGAGGCGGCTCGCGCGGCGGGCGCGCGCGTGCTCGAGAACCCCGGCAATCGCGGCAAGGGATATACCGTGCGCCACGGCATGTTGGAAGCCAGGGGCGAGTGGGCGCTGTTCACCGACGCCGACCTTTCCGCGCCCATCGAGGAGCTGGACAAGCTGTGGAGCGCGGTGGAGCGCGAGCAGGCGCAGGTGGCCATCGGGTCGCGCGCGGTGGACCGCTCGCTGGTCGGCGTGCACCAGCCGTTTTTTCGCGAGGCCATGGGGCGCTTCTTCAACCTGGTGGTGCGCCTGATTACGGGGCTGCCGTTCCACGACACGCAGTGCGGATTCAAGCTGTTTGAAGCGCGCGCGGCACGGGAGATTTTCGGACGGCCGCGGCTGGATGGGTTCGGGTTCGACGTCGAAGTGCTGTACATCGCGCGGTGGCTGGGTTACCGCGCCGTGGAAGTGCCGGTGCGATGGAACGACGTGGCGGGCACCAAGGTGAGCCTGTGGCGGGGCATGACGGCGTTCCTGGACCCGCTGAAGGTGCGCTGGAACGGGGTGACGGGGAAGTACCGGTGATTACGCCTTGATGATGACTTCGCGCAGGCGCTCGCGGGTCAGGAAGAACTTTGCGGATTCAAAACGCCCGAAGAGTTTTTCGAGACTCCGGTTGTTGAACAACTGCGCGGGACGGCGCATACCGTGCTGCACCACTTCGAGCGCGTTCACTTGCTGAATGCGAAAGGTGTACGATGGCACGGCTTCGAGCTTGTCGTCGGAGTGGAAGAAGGCCAGCATGTAGCTTTTGGGGCGCACGGTTTTGTGGAGCCGCTCGATCACGGCGTTCAGCAAGGCGGGCGCAAGATACTCCAGGACGTCCCAGATCAGGACGCCATCGAAGTGGGCGCGCGGATGATCCAGCGCCTGGCGGAGGAAGTAGTCGATGCGGCCGGGGTTGGATTGATCGGCGGCGCCGTTTTCTCCGAAGGTCTCGCTGAGAATCCGGAGGAAGTCCTCGGAGTAGAGGCGGTGGCCCAGGCCGGTGATGAAACTGACGTTCTGCTGGCTGGCGCCTCCGAGGTCGAGAATGGTGAGGCCCGATTGGTCGCGGATGTAGCCGAAGAACTCCTCGAGACCCCGGCTGGGCCGCACGGCGTTGGCCGCGTGGCCGCCCGGGTGCCACAAAGAATCGAGCGGACGGCCCGGCTTGGCGGGCTTGGCCGGCCCGTTCGCCGGCGGCGCACCGCGGGGACCACCCACCATTCCCTTCAACAGCCCTGGAAGCTCCATCGAGGCCCTCGGCGGCTTACCGCTTGACTTCCGGAGCGCCGAACGGCAGCGCCGCCGGGCTGGGGGCAGCGGCCGGCGTGGGGGCGTGCGCGGGCGCCGCCGGCTTGGCCGACGCCTTGGCCGGTTCGGGCTTCACGATATCGATGCTGCCCTTGAAATAGGCCCCGTCCTCGATGATGATGCGGGAGGTGCGGATATCGCCGACCAGCTTGGCCTCCTTGTGAATCTCGATTTTGTCGGAGGCTTCCACGTTGCCCGTGATGTTCCCCAGGGCTACAACCTCGCGCGCTTTGATGCCGGCGTGCATGGTGCCGTGGGGCCCGATGGTGAGCTTGTGCTCCAGCGCTTCCACCGTGCCTTCGATTTCACCATCGACGTAAAGGTCTTCCTTGCTGTAGATCTGGCCAACAATCTTGACGGCCTTCCCGATGGTGGCCGCACTCACGCGATTCTCCGGCTCGAATCTTCCGATGGGCGTGCTGGACACAGGTGTAACCTCCTTCTTCGCTTCTATGGTTTTTGGCGCCACTGGAGCTGGACTCAGCGGGATATAAGGCCGTGGCGGTTCCTCTTCCCGGCGTTTATTCCACATATGGCCGCCCTCCTGAATCAGATATAGAAAAGTTCATGATACTGCTACTCCAGTCTAAAGGCGAGGGCGGGCAAAAGGCAAACGCGCCGTTACCTCCGCTTCCTAACCCGGCGGAGCCGGAACCAAACCGGAAACCATGTATTTGACGCGGAGGCGCGGAGACGCGGAGAAAAACGCAGAGGGGAAAGAAGGAGAAGGTCAGAACCTGAGGAAGCGGAGAATCATGAAGAAACGAGGGCGGAGGGCGGTTGGAGGCAATTTCATTTGGCGCACGGCAGCCCCGTTGCGCCAGCCTTCATTGCCTCCGCTTCCTCTGCGCTCTCAGGTTTTGACTTGCTTGGTTTTTCTCTGCGTTTTTCTCGCCGTCTCCGCGCCTCCGCGTCGAAAAAGATCCTCCTGCTTGGCACCGACCCCGCCCGGTCAACCAGCACCCGCTACCGCTTCCGCGTCGCGCCTTTGGCTCGCGTCTCGAGGCAGATGGGAGTGCCGCGAAAACCGAACCGCCGCCGGAGCTGGTTGACCAGGTAGCGCTGGTGCGAGAAATGCAGCGGCCCGCCGCGATCGGTGAACACGACGAACGCGGGCGGCCGGATGGAGTGCTGCGTGATGTAAAAGATCTTGCGTTCCTCGAAACGGAGATTCTCGAGGAAGCGGTTCAATTCGCCGGTGGAGATGCGCCGCGACGCCGACTCGTATACCTCGCGGATCAGCCCGAATAGCGGCGCCACCCCCGCGCCGGTCTGGGCCGAGAGGAACACCACCGGCGCGTAATCCAGAAACTTGAACTGGTCCCGGACCGCGCGCTCGAACTCGCGCTTCTTCTGGCCCGCCTGCCCCTTCATCCGGTCCCACTTGTTGACGCAGATGATCAGCGCGCGGCCGCCCTCGTGTGCGTACCCGGCGATGGTGGAGTCGAGCCCCAAGACGCCCTCGGTCGAATCCAGCACCAGCAGCACCACGTGCGCCATGCGGATGTGCCGCCGGGCCATCACCACGCTCATCTTCTCGGCCATAAGCTTGGTCTTGCCCTTGCGGCGGATGCCGGCGGTATCGATGAAAACGTACTCCGTGCCGTTGTGCGTCACCTTCTCATCCACCGCGTCGCGGGTGGTGCCGGGGATGGGCGAAACGATGGCGCGCTCCTGGCCGGTGAGGGCGTTCAGCAGCGTCGATTTGCCCACGTTGGGACGCCCGATGATGGCGACCTTGATGCTTTCTTCGGCCGGCTCGGCCTCCTGGCTGGCCGCGGGGAAGCCGGCGGTGACACGGTCGAGCAGCGCGTCGATGCCGATGCCGTGCTCGGAGGAAACCGGGAATACATCCGCGATTCCCAGGCGGTGGAACTCGTGAGCCAGGTTGTCGCGCCCGGCGGTGTCGATCTTGTTGACCGCCAGGGTGACCGGCTTGCCGAGACGCTGGAGCATCTGGGCCAGGTCGCGGTCGGCGCCGGTGATTTCGCCGCGGCCGTCCACCAGGAAGATGATGTGACATGCCTGGTGGAGCGCCACTTCGGCCTGGCGGAGGATCTGCGCCGGTATGTACTCCTGGTCATGGACCACGATGCCGCCGGTATCGATCACCTCGAAGCGGAGACCGTGGTGCTCGGCAAACCCATGCATGCGGTCGCGCGTAATCCCCGGCTCGTCGCCGACAATGGCGCGCCGCTGTCCCGTGATGCGATTAAAAAGGGTAGACTTTCCTACGTTGGGCCTGCCCACAATGACCACCGTGGGAACGGCATTGGACATGAGATTTCATGATAGCAGGCGAGATCACCCGCTCGTGTTGCCGCGGGCTACACTGAATAGGTTCCTATGAGACGCCTCCACTTCCTCCTGCTCGCCGCATGCGCGCTACGCCTGTTCGCGCAGACACCCACGGATCTCGAAAAGAAGCTCGACGAGAAGATCTCGTCGGCGCTCAAGAAGGCCGGCGCTCCAAGCGTTTCGGTCGCCATCGTTCGCGAGGGCGGACTTTTCTATGCCAAAGCATTCGGCGCCGCCGACCTGGCCGCCAAGCGAGCTGCCGATGTCAATACCCGCTACGCCGTTGGTTCGATCTCCAAACAGTTCACCGTGGCAGCCATCCTGCTGCTTCAGGAGCAGGGCCGGCTCTCGCTCGGCGATCCTGTTGCGAAGTTTTTTCCCAACCTCACCCGCGCTGGTGACATCACTATACGCCAATTGCTCTCGCACACCTCCGGCTACGAAGACTACGCACCGCAGGACTACATCATTCCGGAGTGGACTCAGCCGACCACGCCCGAAGGAATTCTCGACCGCTGGGCCAAAAAGCCCCTGAACTTCGAGCCGGGCACCAAGTGGCAATACAGCAACACCAATTATGTTCTGGCTGGAGCGATCTTCGAGAAAGTCGCCGGCCGGCCACTCGTGCCATTCCTGCGCGAGAAGATCTTCCAACCGCTCGGCATGCAATCGGCCGCGGACTGGCCGCCCGGCCAGCCGTCGGACGCGGCCGCCTACACCCGCTATGCCATTGGACCCCCGCGGCCGGCCAAACGGGAGGCTCCGGGCTGGTACTTCGCCGCCGGCGAACTGGCGATGACGCCGTCGGACCTGGCGAAATGGGACATCGCGTTTCTGGAAAGGCGCATTCTCTCGGCCAGGTCGTACGAAGAGTTTACGCGCGAGGTCAAACTGAAAAACGGGGACTCCACGCACTACGCACTGGGTCTGAGTCTTCCCGAGGCCGGCAATATGCCCTCGTTCCAACACGGCGGCGAAGTGTCCGGCTTCATCTCCTCCAACACCGTCTATCCGACCCGCAACGGCGCCGTGGTGGTGCTGTCGAACCAGGACGTAGTCCGCTTGGTTGCGCCCCTGGCCAGGGAGATCGCCACGCTGGTCTTCCTGCCTGAGCAGAAACCGCCATCCGGCCAGGACACCGCCCAGGTGCAACGGATTCTGGCCGGCCTGCAGGCCGGCCAGATCAATCGCGCGCTCTTCACCGGCAACGCCAACGGGTACTTCAGCGAACTGGCGCTCGGCGACTGCAAGACGTCGCTTCGGCCGCTGGGCAAGCTCAAGACGGTAACGCTGGTCTCCGAGAACCTTCGCGGCGGCATGACGCACCGTACCTACACCGCCGAATTCGAGAAGAAAAAACTGTGGCTGAACATCTACCTGCTGCCCGATGGCACGTACGAGCAGTTCCTGGTGGAAGACGGGTTGTGACGAAGCGAGGCCCAACGCGCAAGTGACGATTGATGCCAGAGTGACCCACATGGAAGTGGAAGTCTAGCGCACGTTTGGCCGCCGCACACGGTCACAGATTCTGTAGAATTGAAGCATCCCGATGCCCACCCAGGCCCGAACAGCCGGCGCGCGCCAGTTCTTCTCCCGCCACGGCACGCTCTCCAAGTGGCATCCCAACTACGAGTTCCGGCCCGGACAGGTGGAGATGGCCGAAGCCGTGGAAGCGGCGCTCGCCGATAAGCGCCACCTGATCGTCGAAGCCGGCACGGGCACCGGAAAAACGCTGGCGTATCTGGTCCCGGCGCTGCTCTCCGGTAAGCGCATCGTGGTCTCGACCGGCACCAAGAACCTCCAGGAGCAGCTCTTCTTCAAGGACGTTCCCTTTCTCCAGCGGCACTTCGCGCGCCCCCTGAAAGTCTGCTACATGAAGGGCCGCAACAATTACGCCTGCCGCCAGAAGATCTACGACGCCGAAAAAGAGCCGGTGCTCTCGGGCCTGGAAGAGGTGGCGGATTTCGAAATCATCCAGCAATGGGAGAAGAGCACGGAGTTGGGCGACCGGGCCGAAATCAAGACCCTGCCCGAAGGCTCCACCGCCTGGGCGAAGATCGACGCGCGCACCGATATGTGCACAGGGCAGAAGTGCCCCAACTTCGAGCGCTGCTTCATCACCCGGATGCACCAGCGGGCGCTCGAGAGCGACATCATCATCGTCAATCACCACCTGTTTTTCGCGGACCTGTCCCTCAAGGACGAAAACTACGAGGGTGGAATCCTGCCGGAATACGAGGCCGTGGTGTTCGACGAAGCCCACGACGTCGAAGACGTCGCCGCTCAATACTTCGGCGTTTCCATCAGCAACTACCGTCTTCAGGAGCTGCGGCGCGATATCGCGGCCGTGGGCCGCATGAAGAAGCTCGGCACCCCGGAGCTGGACCGCATTCTTCAGCGGCTGGATGAGCTGACCATCCAGTTTTTCGGCCTTTTCGGCGACGCCGAGCGGCGCGTGGCCTTCCAGGGCCGCGACTCCTTCCGCGAGGAGAATGAAGAGATCTACTCCGACCTGCTGGCCGCGCTGGATCTCATCGGCTCGCATCTCAAGCTGCTGCAGAACCCGCCCGAAGAGATCGTGCCGCTCGTCCGGCGCACGCTGGAGCTCGGCCTGGCGCTGCGCTTCGTGATGGAGGAAGACGACGAACGGTACGTCTACTGGGTGGAAAAGCGCGGGCGCGGCTGTTTTCTCCAGGCCACACCCATCGATGTCTCTCCCATCCTGTCCGAGCGGCTCTTCCAGAAGGTGGACTCGGTGATCCTCACTTCGGCCACCCTGGCGGTGGCCGGCGGCTTCGCCTACACCGAGAAAAGGCTGGGCCTGGCGGGCGCGCGCGGCCTGGTGGTCCCCGGCCATTTCGACTACCGCAAGCAGGCGCTGCTCTACGTGCCGCAGCACCTGCCGGAGCCGCGCAGCCCGGCGTTCTCTAAAGCCGCCGCCGGGGAAGTGGCGCGGATTCTCGAATACAGCCGCGGCCGGGCCTTCGTGCTCTTCACCAGCTACCAGCAGATGCGCCTGGTGTACGAACAGGTCTCATTCGAAATCGAATATCCCACCCTGCTGCAAGGCACCGGGCCGAGGACCGCGCTGCTCGAGGAGTTCCGCTCCACGCCCCACGCGGTGCTCTTCGCGACTTCCTCCTTCTGGCAGGGCGTGGACGTGCCGGGCCAGCAGTTGAGCTGCGTTATCATAGATAAGCTGCCTTTCGCGGTGCCCAACGATCCGGTGGTCAACGCGCGCATCGAAAGTATCCGCAAAGCGAGGGGAAATCCGTTCTACGATTACCAGATCCCCCAGGCCGCCATCGCCTTGAAGCAGGGGTTCGGCCGGCTGATTCGCAGCAAGTCGGACCGCGGCGTCCTGGTCCTGCTGGACCACCGCATCACCAAGCAGCGGTACGGCCAGGTGTTCTTCGACAGCCTGCCGGATTACCGGTTCAGCACCAGCCTGGAGGACGTGGAGAAGTTTTTCGATGTTTGAAGTCACCATTGAAGAGACATTCGCCGCCGGCCACGCCTTGCGGAACTATCGCGGGAAGTGCGAAAATGTGCACGGCCACAATTACCGCGCGGAGGTGACGCTCCGCGGCGCGGAACTCGACGCCATCGGGCTGCTGGTGGACTTCGTGGAGCTGAAAAAGGTGGTCCACGCGGTGCTGGACCGCATGGATCACCAGTGGCTCAACGACCTCCCGCCCTTCGACGCGCTGAATCCGTCGGCCGAGAACATGGCCAAGTACATCTACGATCAAGTGAGCGCGGCTCTGAAGACCAAAGAGGGGGTGCGCGTGGCAGGCGTCAGGCTTTGGGAGACCGACTCCGCCAGCGCGGCCTATTTTCCGTAATAGGCGGCGTTCCTGGCGGTGAACTCCGCCCACTTTTCCGGCAGGTCGTCGAGCGCAAAAATCGCCGATACGGGGCACACCGGGACGCAGGCGCCGCAGTCGATGCACTCGACCGGGTCGATGTAGAGCATCTCGGCTTGGGCGAAGTTGGCCTCGTCCTTTTTGGGATGGATGCAATCCACCGGGCAGGCGTCCACACAGGCAGTGTCCTTCGTTCCAATGCAAGGTTCCGCGATTACGTATGCCATTGCTGTTGTTTTCCCAGGTACCTAATACATAGCACAGCCGAACCGGGAAAAACAACTCCGAAGTTGCCGGTGGCAGCGATTCCGTAAACCGGGGGTTGCTCCATGGGCAGGGTGCTGATTTGGCACGAGTTGGTTGCGGAGGATGCGCGGGGGAGAGTTGTAAAGGCCTTTGGAGCACCCAACGGCGTTGACAA
>Ga0187877_1001277_pt1 | contig 26861 bp, 17 predicted proteins | sample June2016WEW_17_1_3_FD_132430 | JGI IMG/M metagenome (GOLD analysis project Ga0187877, IMG submission 132430) | Peatland microbial communities from SPRUCE experiment site at the Marcell Experimental Forest, Minnesota, USA - June2016WEW_17_100 | ecosystem: Environmental > Terrestrial > Soil >...
CCAGCGCACGGACTATGTCGTGACGAACGACTTGGCTCAGGATAACACGCAGGTCGTACAAGAAGTGTGCGGCTTGCGCTGGAAGATCGAGCAGTTTCACCGCGAAACCAAACAACTGACCGGCATCGAAGGCTGCCAATGCCGGAAAGCCAGGCTCGTCCGTAATCATATTGGCTGCGCCGTCCTGGTCTGGGTTCGTCTCAAGCAGGTCGCTTATGAAACTCACCGGACCATCTATCAGGTCAAAAATGGATTGCTCTCTGATTATTTGCGCCAACAGCTCAAATCACCGTCTATTCAAATGGTTCTTGCGTAAGTCCTATTAATGTAGAAAAAAGCTCCCCTGACGTCAATCGATGAATCCGTAGGCCTTTGGCGGATGGAAGCTATCCCCTCCTCCTGGTAAAAATCAGAATTCCTATGACGATCACGACACCGGTGAGCAATTGCATCCCGGCGAGCAGCAGCTTGGTGGCGAGAGTGGCAGTGCCGGTCAGGCTGAAGGGGGCGCCGAAGGAGATAAGCAATGCCATGGCCGAGACGGACAGGAAGGGCGGCAGGGGGGCCCGGCTGAATTTCACCAGGAGTGCAAAGAGCAGGATCGCGCCGGCCGCCGCACCGACCGTGGGGATCACAATGAACGCGACCGGCATTGGGACGGCCGGTTGTCCTGGACCGCCCAGGGCTGCGATGTAGCGCTCGCCGAATACCTGGCTGATGGAGTAGAAGAGCAGGTTTGCCGCGACCGCCAGGGCGATGACGAGCGGCCCGGCCCATACGAGGCGCCGGAGGGAAAATTGAGGCACGCAGACTCCTTTGGTTCGACCTGAACCATAACGGCGGTCATCGGAATTGTCAAGGGCAAGGCCTGGTTGTTCGCCCCGCTGCGGAAAACGTCCTATAATTATACGGAGCCAATCGGTTATGCGCTCGGAGGCAGATATGAAAAAGCCAAGGCAGACCGCGGCGGTTGCACACCGGAAAGAGCCAGCAACCCCGGGGGAGGCGGAAACCCGTTACCGTCGGGTGGAAGAGCTGGCGACGCTTCAGGCGACCGTGCTGGATATTACTGTCCCGCACGATTTACCCGCTCTGCTCCAGACCATTGTCGATCGGGCGGTGCGCCTCCTGAATGGCCACGGCGGAGGCCTGTACCTTTGCGACGAAAAGCGCCGTGAGTGCCGCCTGGAGGTTAGCTATAAAACCCCGCATGATTACACCGGCACAACCCTCCAGTACGGCGAAGGCGCGGCCGGGCTGATCGCCCAGACCGGTGAGCCCTTGCTCCTCGACGATTATCGGATCTGGCCGGGTCGTGCGCGTGTGTTCGATCATGACGAACCGTTCCGAGCAGTTGTGGGGGTCCCGATGATCTGGCAGGGCCAGGTGATCGGGGTGATCGATGTGTTTCGGGTGAACGACATGGAGACTTTCACTTCCGATGATCAGGAATTGCTGACCATGTTCGCCAATCATGCGGCGATCGCCACCGCCAACGCACGGCTGGTCGAAGGATTGAAAAGTGAGCTGGCGGAGCGCAAACGCGTTCAGCAAACCGTAACCGAGAACGAGTTGAAATACAGGGCATTGTTTAACACGGCGAATGAAGCCATCCTGCTCATGGAAGGTGAGCGCTTGATCGACTGTAATCCGAAGGCGCTCACGATGTTCGGTCTGCCCAAGGAAAGGATCCTGGGTCTCTCGCTCTGGTCTTTCTCCCCGGTGAAACAGCCAGACGGCTCCAGCTCAAAAACGGCTCTCGCCAGGAAGGTCAAGGCTGCATTGCGAGGGGAGGCTCAATCCTTCGAGTGGCAGTATCAGCGCGGCGACGGAGCGCAGATCGAGACGGAGGTCAGCCTTAACCGCATTGATCTGAACGGGAAACCCTATCTTCAAGTGATCGTGCATGATATCACCGAGCGGAAACACGCTGAGAATGCCCTGCGCGAGGCAGAAACCCGTTACCGGACTCTGGTCGAACAGATCACGGCGGTCATCTATGCGGATGCTGTCGATAATCTCAGTTCCACCCTGTACATAAGTCCGCAGGTGACCGCCCTGACCGGTTATCCACCGGAGCGGTGGATCGCCGACCCGCAAACCTGGTGGAAGCTGATCCACCCGGAGGACGTGGAGCGCGTGCGGGCTGAACACCGACGCTCGAACCGGACCGGTGAGCCGTTCAACGTGGAATATCGCATCGTCAGGCCGGACGGTCGGACGGTCTGGATCCATGATCAGGCCGTCCTCATCAAGGACAGCGCGGGAGCGCCGCCGCGCTGGCAGGGGCTGATGGTGGACACCACCGCGCGCAAGCAGGCCGAGACGGCCCTGCGCGAATCCCAGCAGATCTTGCGTTCGATCATTGATACGATTCCTGTGCGCGTTTTTTGGAAAGACCGCGATTCGAACTATCTCGGTAGTAACCGGAAATTCGCCTTGGACGCCGGCTTCAAAACACCGGAAGAGATCATCGGGAAGAACGACATCCAGATGGGCTGGAAGGAACAGGCCAAACTCTATCGAGCGGACGACCGGGCTGTGATCGAATCCGGCCAGCCGAAGATCAATTATGAGGAGCCTGAGACGACCCCGGATGGCAGCCTGATCTGGCTGCGAACCAGCAAAATCCCTCTACTGGATGCCGAGGGCAGGGTCAAGGGTGTGCTGGGGACCTATGAAGACATCACGGAACGCAAAAAGGGGGAGCAGGCCTTGCGGGAGAGCGAGGAGAAATACCGCTCCCTGGTGGAGCTGGCGAGTGATGGCATCATCATCATCCAGGGTGGCATGATCAAATACGCCAATCCGACCATGGCAGCCATGGCAGGCGTATCGGTCGAAACCATGGTCGGCAGCTCGTTTTTCGGGCTCGTACATCCGGATGAGCGCCCCAGAGTAACTGCCCTCTTTGAAGGTTATCAAGCCGGGGAGGAGTTATTACATTCGTTGGATTCCGCCATCCTGAAAAACGACGGCAGCAAAGTCTTCGTGGAGGTCAATGAAGCGGAAATTCAATTCGAGGAAAAGCCGGCGTTCCTGGCCATCGTGCGCGATATCACCGAGCGTATGACCATGGAGAGGGCCTTACGTGAAAGCGAGGAGAAATTCCGCAGCGTCATCGAACAGGCCTCGGAGGGTTTCGTGCTGATCGATGAAAACGGGAGGGTGAGCGAATGGAATAAGGCCGAGGAGCGCATCTGGGGGCTAAGCAGTGCGGATACCATCGGCAAGCCATTCTGGGAGGTGCAGTACCTGCTGGCTGATCCTGCCGAACAGACTCCCGAGCGGCTGGAGTATTACAAGAAGGTCGTGCTTGAGGCGCTGAAAACGGGCCAGTCCCCGCTGTTCCAGCAGCCCATCGAAGACCATTTTGTTCGGATGGGCGGGGAGCCCTTGTTCCTGGCTCAAACGATATTCCCCGTAAAAACCGACCAGGGCTACCGGATCGCCTCGCTGAGTCGCGATATTTCCGCCCGCAAACAAGCTGAAGAGGTCCTGCAGCGCAAATTGAAGGAGTTGACGGTCCTTCAGGCCACCGCCCTAGCCGGCACCCAGTCCAACAGCGTGGACGATTTGATCGAACGCATCACCACGATCATCGGCGAATCGATCTATCCGGACAACTTCGGGGTGATCTTGTTGGATAAAGAGCAGCAACTGCTGCGTTCACACGCTTCCTATCGCCTCGGGAAGGTCAAGGAGAACAGCTCGACGACCGTCCCAATGGGAGCGGGTGTGAGCAGTTATGTGCTGGAAACGGGCCAATCGTATCGGGTGGCGGATGTACGCCAGGAACCCCGTTATGTCGGTGCGACGCGTGGGATCCGCTCCGAACTGTGTGTACCCCTCCTGGTTGCCGGGCGCCCGATCGGTGTCATCAACGCTGAAAGCCGCCAGCCGGATTTCTTCAGTTCCGACGATGAGCGCTTGCTCTCAACCATTGCGGTCCAGATGGGCATCGCCATTGAAAAATTGCGCCTGCTGGATGTCGAGCGCAGCCAGCGCCAGGCAGCGGAAACCCTGCGCCAGGCAGCTGCTGCCGTCTCTTCTTCCCTTGAACCCCGCCAGGTGCTTGAATCAATCCTGGTCTCCCTCAACAAGGTGGTCCCCTTCGATAGCGCCAGCGTGATGCTCTTGGACGGGGAAGTGGTCCATATTATGGCTTTTCAGGGTTTCGACCCGTCTGAAGAGATCATCGGAGCCTCCTTTCCAGCCAGCAATGGGCTGCTGGAGGAGGTCAGCCGCACCAGGAAAGCATTGATCCTGCCGGATGCCAGCCAGGATGCCCGCTTTGAAGTATGGGGGGGAGTGGATTACGTACGCGGCTGGATGGGTGTGCCCCTGATCGTCCGCGATGAGGTGATCGGATTTATTACCCTCGATAACCGCCGGGTCCTGGCCTATGATGAAGAGAGTGCGGCACTGGCACAGACATTTGCGCATCAGGCCGCGGTTGCCATCGAGAATGCCCGGCTTTACCAACAGGCAGTCCAGGCTTCGGAACGCCGGGCGATCCTGCATCAGGCCAGCCAGGAGATCGCGCGCGCCAGCCAGGACCCTGAGCGCATCTACGAGGCCGTCCATCATGCCGCCTCCCAGGTCATGCCGGCCGAAACCTTTGTCATTTCGCTGCTGAACGAGGCGGATCGGGAAGCGGTCGGCGTTTACCTGCTCGACCAGGGCAAGCGCTGGCCCGAATTGCACCTGCCGATCGGTGAGGGTCTCTCTGGCAGTGTGATCGCGAGCGGTAAACCGGTCCTGGTGCACCATCTTCCTTCGGAGCTCGGGGTGTCGGGCGTCAATTTTGGAGAAGGGCAGGATGTTAATTCCATTCTGGCCGTGCCGATGCGGCTCGGTCAAAAGGTCATCGGCATGCTTTCGGCGCAGAGTTATATCCCGAACGCTTACACGGATGATGATCAGTCCCTGCTGGAGATGCTGGCTGCGCATGCCGCGGTCGCCATCGAAAATTCCAGGCTTTATGTCGAAACGCAGCGGCGTTTAAAGGAACTGGAGGTCATCAATCGGATATCCACGACCTTGCGCGCCGCCCAGACTGTCGAGGAGATGCTGCCCTTGCTCTTGAGTGAAACCTTGCAGGTCCTGGAGAGCGGATCCGGTGCGATCTGGCTCTACGATCGGACGAGTGGTTTATTAAAAGAGGCTGCCGCGCGCGGCTGGTTCGCCGAGCTCCACGAAGGACCGGTCAAATCCGGCGAGGGGGTCGCCGGGACGGTATTTCAAACGAACCAGCCGGTCATTTTGAAAGAATTCGCTACGGACCCAATGACGCGCGAGAGCTTCCGTAAGCAGGTCCCGCCCGGCTGGGGAGGCGCCTGCGTCCCGATCCGCACCATGCAGGAGACCATCGGGGTCCTGTTCGTGTCGGTGGCCCTGCCGCGCCAGATCCAGCCGGAGGATGTTCACCTGCTCTCGACCATCAGCGAGATCGCCGGGAATGCGATCCGCCGCGCCGACCTGCATGAACAGACCGAACGCCAGGTTCAACGCCTGGCTTCGCTGCGGGCCATTGACACTGCCATCAGCACCATCCTCGATTTACGCGTGACCCTGGGGGTCCTTATCGATCACATCATCAGCCAGCTCAAGGTTGACGCGGTGGATGTGCTGCTTCTCAACCCGAACACGCAGACCCTGGAACATGCGGCCAGCATCGGATTTCGCACGGATGCGATCAAGCATACCCACCTGTATATCAGTGAAAGCCTGGCGGGCGATGCAGTTCGCAAGAGGGAGCTGGTCTATATTCCGCGACTGGCTGAAAATGACCTGTTTGCCCGCCGACCGATGTCGAGCGCCGAAGGCTTCGTCACCTATTTCGGTGTGCCCTTGATCGCCAAGGGGCAGGTGAAGGGAATCCTGGAAATATTTCACCGCAGCCTGATCGAACCGGATGCAGAGTGGCGCAGCTTTTTGGAGACCCTGGCCGGACAGACCGCCATCGCATTGGATAATGCGGCCCTGTTCGAGGATCTCCAGAGGACGAACTTGGATCTCTCCTTGGCCTACGATGCGACCATTGAAGGCTGGTCGAGAGCCCTTGACCTGCGCGACCAGGAGACCGAAGGCCATACGCTGCGGGTGACCGAGATGACCCTCAAGCTGGCGCGCATGATGGGGGCACGGGATCCTGACCTGGTGCAGATCCGGCGCGGGGCGCTCTTGCACGATATCGGTAAAATGGGAGTCCCCGACAGCATCCTGTATAAAGAGGGTTCGTTGACCGGAGAAGAGTGGGAGATCATGCACCGCCACCCGAACTTTGCCCATGACATGCTTTTGCCGATCTCCTACCTGCGCCTGGCCCTGGACATCCCGTATTGTCATCACGAGCGCTGGGACGGATCAGGTTACCCGCGTGGATTGAAGGCGGAACAGATCCCCATGGACGCCCGCGTGTTCGCGGTCGTGGATGTCTGGGATGCATTGACCTCGGACCGTCCTTACCGGAAAGCCTGGACGGAACAGGCTGCGCTTGAGTACATCCAGAATAATGCGGGCAGTCAGTTCGATCCGAAGGTCGTTGAGATGTTTTTGCGGATGATCGCGGAGGAGAAGAAACCCCTCGTCTGAGAACCGGGGATATGAGAAATCCCGGCCGGTGGGCGGCTAGATCGCCTCCCGGTCGGGATTTTCATTTATAGAGGAAAGAGTCACAGGCGCCGATCAACGATATAGTGCGTCAGGTCAAGCAATGACTGCTTTTCGATGCCATCCGGCATCCCGGCCAGCTTCTCGGTCGCCTGGTCGACGTAATCGTGGGCCTTTTCGAACGACCGGCGGATCGCGTCGCTCGAGCGGATGGATTGAACCAGAGATTCCATGTGCTCGCGGCGGCCGTCGTATTCCCCTGCGAGCAGGCTCTTGACCTCCGCCTGATCGGGATGGTCTTCGATATAGTACAGGGTGGGGAGGGTGACCAGCCCCTGGCGCAGGTCGCTACCGATCGGTTTGCCCACCTCATCCTGCTCGCCGGTGAAGTCAAGGATATCATCCACGATTTGAAAGGCCATCCCGAGGTGGTACCCGTATAAGCGCAGGGTCTCGGTCACCGAGCTGTCCACGGAGCTGACCATGGCGGCGGCGCGTGTCGTCATTTCCATCAGCGAGGCCGTTTTGGCATAGATGCGCTGATAATAATTTTCCTGGCTGACGACCCCCCTGGCGGAGAAGAGCTGGGTCAGCTCGCCGTTGACGATGACGGCCAGCGTCTCGGCGAAGTGCTTGATCAAGGGCAGGTTATCCGTATCGGCTGCGAGTCTGGCGGCATGCGAGAACATGAAATCCCCGGTCAGCACCGTGGCCGCAGGCGACCAGCGCGTGTTGAGGGTCGGCATGCCGCGCCGCAACAGCGCACCGTCGATCAGGTCATCATGGACCAGGGTGGCGTTGTGCAGGAGTTCCACCGCGGCGGCCAGCGTGACCAGTTTATCATGCGGCCCTCCCAGCATCTGCCCGGTCAGGAGGGCGAGGGTCGGGCGGATGCGTTTTCCCCCCGAGGAGAGCAAATGCTCCAGCGCGGCGCGCAGGTCCGGATGATCGTCATCCGCCTGGTGGCGTAGCAGCTGCTCGACTTCCTGGAGGCCGTCCAGGACGGGTGTAAAGAAGGTTACCGTGCTCAAACTCATGCTCCCCAGGAGAAAAGCCGCTCAGCGTTGGAGGTGGTCATGGCGGCGATCTCCTCAGGACTGCGGGATCGGATGATGGCGATCCTTTCCGCGATGTATTTTACGAACGCCGGCTCGTTGCGCTGCCCGCGATGCGGGACAGGCGTCAGGAAGGGGGCGTCGGTTTCGATCAAGATCCGATCGAGGGGCAGGGCCGCCACCAATTCCTGGCGGGTACGGGCATTCTTAAAGGTCACCGGCCCTGTCACGCCGATGAAAAAGCCAAGGCCGAGGGCCACTTGGGCGGTGGGGAGCGTGCCGCTGAAGGAATGCAGCACCCCCGGCCGGTCGGCCAGCGGATCCTTCCGGGAACGGAGACCCTCGACCCAACCCTCCAGCAGCCTCAGCAGGTCGAGGCTGGCCTGACCTTCGTCGGCATCCTTCTCTTCGCGAAGATGGAGGATGACCGGCAGTCCCAGCTCACCCGCCAGGGTCAACTGCTCGCTTAAGATATCCCGCTGGGCATCGTGGGTCCCGCCCTCGCGGAAGTAATCCAGCCCGATTTCACCGATGGCCACCACCTTGCGACTGACCGCCAGCTGCCGGAGGGCATTGCGCGTCTGGGTGTTCCAGGTGCGCACTTCGGTCGGATGAACTCCGATCCCGGCGAAGATCAGCGGGTGGCTTTCGGCCAGGGCGACGGCATCGCCACTGGAGGTCGCGGTGATGCCCGGGACGAGCATGCGCTTGACGCCGTTCAATATGGCGCGCTCGATCACCGCCGGGCGGTCGTCATCATACCAGTTAAAGTCCAGGTGACAGTGCGTATCGGTCAGCACTACTTCAGGCCAGCCACTTTCAATCCATCCTGCAAAATGGCCTGCACTTTATCGCCGTGCATCGTCTCACAGTATACGCGTATGATCGGCTCGGTCCCCGAGAAGCGGATGAGCATCCAGCCGCCATCTTCCAGTTTGAATTGGTAGCCGTCGACGGTCGAAAGCTCCATCACTTTCAGACCGGCAATGGTCTTCGGGTTGGCGTTCAGGATCATCCGCTCCCGGTCCTGCCGATCCCCGTTGAACGGCCGGTCGACGCGGTCGTAGAAGTACTCCCCGCCGACTTTGGCGAAAAGCAGTTTCAACAGGTCGGTGGGCTTCTGGCCAGTGCGCACCATGAAGTCCAGCATGTACAGCCCTGCCAGGATGCCGTCGCGCTCCGGGACATTGCCGCGGAAGGCGTAGCCGCCGCTCTCCTCACCGCCGATCAGGGCGTCGGTTTCCAGCATCTTGGGGGCGACGTACTTGAAGCCTACACAGGTTTCATAGACAGGCACGTGATAAAGGCTACCGAGTTTGTTCAACATCGTGGTGGTCGACAGCGTTTTGACGATCGGGCCGCGCTGGCCGCGCACCTCGAGCAGGTAGTAAGCCAGCAGGCCGTAAACGCGCAACTGATTGATGAAGGCACCCTGCTCATCTCCCACCCCGAGCCGGTCGGCATCGCCGTCCGTGATCAGGAGCACATCCGCCCGGTTGTCCACGGTGGCTTTCAAGCCCACATCGATATTGGGCGGGATCGGTTCCGGTCGCGTCATCTCCGGGAAGATGGGGTTGCGCTGATTGTGGATTTCGATCACCCGGGTCTTGCCGCCTGCCAGGAGCCGCGGGAACCAGCCGGCGCCATTGCCCCACATGGCATCCACCAGGACGGTGAGTCCCGCCTCCTTCAGCGGCTTCAGATCGATCAGCTTCTGGATGTGATCCGAGTAGGAGGGCACCGGGTCGAATTTGACAATTAGACCCGCCTGTCTCGCCTCGCTGTACGGTTTCCGCTTCACGCCTTTCACGTCCTCTGGGATCAGCGCCTCGATCCTCTTCAAACCCTGCGGATCGATCGCGCCGCCGTGATTGTCACGGACCTTGAAACCGTTATCGGTGCCCGGATTATGGGAGGCAGTGATGTTGACCGCCCCGCACGCTTTTTTATCTACCACGGAATAGGCGATGACCGGGGTGGGCGTGGCGCCATCCGTCAGAAAGACCTTCAACCCGTTGGCGACGAGCACTTCGGCGACGGAGGCCGCAAAGAATTCGCTGTCAAAGCGCTTATCATGGCCGACGACGACCGGCAGGCCCTGGTCCCCCTTCTCGAGCAGGTAGGAGGCAAACCCCTGCGCGCAGCGGCGGACATTATCGAAGGTGTAATCCTCGGCGATGACCCCTCGCCAGCCATCGGTCCCGAAATGGATTGCTGTGGACATGCAACCTCCCAAAGAGGATAATTCTGGGGATATTATAACAGTGAAAATCGAGGGAATAAAAAGTGGAAACATAGGCCCCACCCGTCCGTTCCGCCGGTTTTAGAGAGGGCGCGATCGAGGGCCGTGGTTAATGCGGCCAGCGACCCATGGAATGGGGTTGTCCGCAGGACGCCGCTGTGATTTGGATATTTCTTTGCCAGGAAAATGGAGTGGCGCACAAGCACACACACCCGTATTCAAACTGCTCGTAGTAATTTGAGCCGTGATTTGCTATAATGGTTGAAATTTCACCATCAATATATTTCATTCCAGTACGATTTATTTCATTTCACGGAGGGTTGTGTGAATCGTCCGGTACGGGTGGCTCTGATCGTCATCATGAGTGTGATGCTGTTCATCCCGGCCCCAACACTCGTCTTTGCGCAGTCCGGGTGGGATATCCGCGTCAACCAGGTCTCAACCCTGGAGACCCCCAGTGCGATGGTTTTAAAGATCTATTTCAATTTCTTCGATCCGGCGACGGGGGCTCCGGTCTTAACTGCGAATCCCACCAGCGCTCAGGTCACGATCACCAACACCAACCAGGTGGCCCAGGGAGTGGTTAAAAAACCGGATGTCCCCATCTACATCACGCTGGTATTAGATTCGAGCGGCAGCATGGCCGCGGCTGCCAGCCAGCTCAGACAGGCCGCCAAGCAGGCGCTGAACGACGCGCCGGACAATTCGTTTTTTTCGGTTGTCCAGTTCGATGAAACGATCAAGTTGATCCAGGATTTCACCCAGAATATAAGTTTGGTCAGTTCCGCGATCGATCAGTATAAGGTGAATCCCAAAACGACCTGCCTGTACGATGCCGCCTATACCGCCGTGGAGACCCTTAGCAAAGCCCCGGCTGGCCGCAGGGCGATCATCCTGTTCACGGACGGCAGGGATGAAGGCAGCAATGGCAAACCCTGCAGCCAGCACACCTATCAGGACCTGGTCACCTTCGCCAACCAGAGCCAGGTGCCGATCAACACCATCGGCCTTTCGGATGTCAGCTCGGACATCAATTCCGCGGAACTGCAGAGCATGGCCTCCACTACGGGCGGATTTTCTGCGATCGGCGGCCAAGCAGACATGTCCGCTTCGTTTGGAAAGATCATGGATGCGCTGAAAGCCCAATGGATGGTTCAGGTTTCAGCCTATCCGATCCAAGGAACTAACCAGGCCACCCTGGCTGTGACCATGCAGGACAACAGTTCCCTGACCGCTTCCTTTTCGTTCACCTCCAGCACCAATTACCCGGGCCCACCCAGCCCGGTGGTGGCAGAGGTTGCCGGCCTGCTGTTCCACCCGGAGAACAGCACCTATGATATCCAGCTCTCCCTCACCTCGCCCGACCTGGTCAGCTACGTCAAGGTTTCCATCTGGGACACCAAGAGCGGCTCGCTGGTGGCCAACTATGTGTTTAATAATCCGGTGAGTGCGAATACGTTCAACTTCCCGACCGACCAGCTGACCGTTGGAAACGATTATGAACTGCATATCGTTGCCGTGAGCAAGTCGGATAATACGCCCTTCGCGTTGGCGCGGGACTCCCAGGGTAACGCCACCACGGAACTCATCCAGGCGTTCACCTTCAACCCGTCCACCTTCTCTCCGCAGGTCCAGATCCAGTCGGTCGCTCAGCAGGCTAACGATATCGCCTTGACCATCACCACCACCAATACCAGTCTGATTGGCGGCTTTAGTGGCTGGATGATCGATGAGAATACCAACACCAAGGTGCAGAACTCCGATTTCACCCTCCCCGCGCTGGGGACGAGCAGCGGAACGATCGTGATCCCGGCCGGGGCCAACAAGATCCCGGATGGCAAGTATACGCTGGTCGTGCAGGTGCTTGGAAAGAACAACCAGGTGTACTCGTCCGCGAACTACTCGGGGGTGGTCTATACCGCCGTTCGGCCATCCATTTTCCAGACCATCTGGGTGGCCCTGATCGCCGCGCCCATTTTCCTGGGTTTGATCATCGCGATCCTCCTGGGGGTGGTGGGTTACTTTATGTATCTATCGATGCGTTCAAAATCCATGACCGGGACGCCTGTCATGCAGGGGCGCCTGGGCGAAAAATTGACCGATGGCCGCCGGGGAGGGCCGGTCCTCCCCCTGGCAGATAACGAGCCCATTCCCACACGCGGTCAGGCACCCGCCGCCCCAGCCCCTTCTGTTCCACCGCCAGACTACCCCGCGCCCAGCCAGCCAGCCCCCTCCCGGCCTCCCGCAGCCGGCCGGGATGATAAGACCCTGTTTGCAGGTGGAGCCGCGGAGGGCGCAACCATGATCGCCGCTCAGCCGGCGGCCGTTTCAGCGCACCTCATGGTGGAACGCAGTCCGCAGGACATCTCCTCCCAGGGAAAACAGATCCCTTTGGTGCAATTCCCCTTTGTGATCGGACGGCTGGAGGGCAATCTGCTGATCCAGGATCCCAATGTTTCACGTCGCCATGCCCAGATCACTTTTGACGGGGCGAATCGAACTTACTTTGTCACCGACCTGAACAGCTCAAACGGCACGCGCCTGAACGGTGTTCCCCTGGTGCCCGGCCAGGCCAAAGTGTTGACCAGCGGCGCCTCGATCAATCTGGGTCCGAATGTGGTTGTCCGCTTCGACCTGACCTGATCTATCCCGAAAGAACCATGGCAGAAAAGACGATCATCGATTACGAACAGCTTCAAACGGTCGCCAGGAAATTTGAAACCGAAGGCGAGGAGTTGACGCAGCTCTTGATTCAGACCCGGCAGAAAGTACACGATATGCAGTCGGAATGGATCGGAACTGGATCGGATTCCTTTTTCGATGACATGGACAACAAGATCTTGCCCTCCGTGCAGCGTTTATGCGAGGCCCTGTTTTATACCGCCCAGATCACCCAATCGATCCTTGCGATCTACCATCAGGCGGAAGAGGAAGGCTCTACCCTCTTCAAGGTCAAATTGCAGGGAATCGGCCTGACCCCAGCCGGCGTGGGTGTCGGAGGGCTTGGTCCCATCCCAGCTGGTCTCGGCCTCGGCGGCCTCGGGGTCGCGGTCGGTGCAACGGGTGCCGGCGCCGCAGCCGGTCAGGGCGGCGGGACTGGCAGCGCAAACCAGCCTGGGTCATCGCAGGGTGCCGGCGCCGGTTCTACCCCGGGTTCTGCAGGAGGCGGGGGGGGTGGAAGCGGAGGCACCCCGGGTATTCAGGGGAGTCTGGGCACTGCAGGAGCCACAGGAGCCAGCCAGGCTTACCAGGGCGGCAGCGGCTTCGGCGCCACCCAGGGTGGCAGTACTGCCGGCATTCCGGACCATCTTTATGGGGGCCAATCCGCCTCCTTCTCGAATTCTTCTGGCGGTACATCCCCTACCGGAACTGGGAGTGGACTGTCTGCCGGCGGTCCAGCGGATAATGCTCCTTCCGGGGGTAAAACCATGGCAGGTGCGGTGGCGGCGGTGGGCGGAGCCGGGGCTGCGGCCGGTGGCGCCAATGTGGCCTTGGATGCAGCAGGCAAACCGATCAGGGGCAAGGCGCGTGGAAGGAAAAAAAGAAAATAACGGGTCATCCCCTCTTCTGCTTCCCTGCCTGAAGGTCGCGGTCAAGGTGTCCTCTGGGTAAATCAACTGGATGATCGGTATTATTCCCAAATTGCACTCATCATTTTTTAGGGAAAAATTCAAGAAGGAGGTCCATCGCTCAAGATCAAAGATAATCACATTCACTTTCCATCCAAAAAATAAAGCAGCTCTATTCAGAAAGGATCGACTATGGGTGATAAAACCGTACTGGACTATCAGCAGTTGGACAACATCTCCAAGAGGTTTCAACAGGAGGCGGATGAACTCAACGGAGTCCTCAGCCAGACCCGGGGCCAGGTTGAGAACCTGCACGGCACCGGTTGGGAGGGCCGCGGCTCGGACAAGTTCTTCCAGGATATGGAACAGCAGGTCCTCCCGGCTATGGGCCGTCTGATCAATGCGCTGCAATCGACCGCAGGCATCATCAAAAACATCGAGAATGTTTATCACCAGGCATCGCAAGAAGCTTCAGGTGCCTTCAAGAACTTGAAAATATAAACGGGGTGGAGGCTTTGGGTAAATCAGCCCACCCTGCCGCTCTCAGAAAAAAGGAGATTACACTATGCCTGGCGACGTGATCAAGCTAAATTATCCGGCCATGCAGGATATGGCTCAACAATGTACGAAAGTCGCTCAACGCCTGGAGCAAACCGTCCAGTTAGCGCGGCAGCTCGCTCAGCAACTGCAGGCGGGCGCCATGGTCGGGGATGCGGGGGAGGCATTTTCCAATGCCCTGACCAGCGTGCTGGCCCCCAAGGTGCAGCGACTCAGCGACAAATTCGGGGAAATCAACGGCGATATCCTGGGCGCGATTTCCGATATGCAGGCGCAGGACCAGAGCGCCAGCGGAAGATTCAAATAGTAGAGGAGGTAAAAAATGAGTTTCTTGATGGACGCTGTGCTCAGTATTGCCCGTGCGATCATCCAGGAAGTGATGAATACCATCAACCAGCAGATCCAGCTGGTCATGGATCAGGTTACCCAACCGTTAAAGGCCATGGTCAACCAGGTTGTGGGAGGGATCTGGAAAGGAGATGGTGCGACCCGATTTGTGGACGAGATGACCAATGAGGTGATCCCCGCCCTGGCCAACATCGCTGACGTGGGCATGAATTTTGGATCCCTGATCGGCAACGCGGTGAGTATCTTCAACCAGGCAGATTCCCAGGCCAGCCAGATAGCCAATTCCCTCAACGATGTGTTCAACGGCATCCTGAGCTTCTGACCTGACCTCATACAGGAGATGCGACTATGGCTCAAGAAGTATTGATGGATATCCCCCAGGTTCAGAAAATGGCCCAGTCCTTCGGGACTTTTGGCGATGTTCTGCAAGGGGTCAGTAAGGCCTTGGAAGTGGCGATTAATATCTTGAAAGTGACGGCGTTTATCGGCCTGGTAGGCGGCGCAGCGGTAGAAGCCTACCTGGGTATGATTAAACCGCGTGTCGATCAATTGGCGAACAAGATGCATGAATTACAGGGCGATATTCAGGGTGCCATCAGCAACTATGAGACGGGTGACCAATCTGGATCCGCTCGTTTCCGATAAAGTCCCTTTGTCCCGGAGGAGATCGACCCGGAGGGCTGGGTAGACGACCAGAGGTTGCTGAAGGTTTTCTCCCAGCCTCTCCTCCGGCCCGGGCGGGGAAGAGGGGAGATCCCCAATTCCCCTGCTATCATTTCATCATTAAGTAAATTGAGCCTGCCGTTCATTTTTTCGAGGCACTTATGAAGAAGATCTGTCTGCGCTGCAACGTCATATCGCAAGATTTTAATCTCTGGTGCCAGGAAAAATACTGCCCCGCTGAAAGCGCAACCGAAATATTCGATAACGGTGAATGGTTTGGTCCGATCGAGATCATCCAACCGATCGTGACCCTGCGTTCGGCGATCATCTATCAGGCCAAGCGGGGGGAGGAAGATATCCTGCTCAAAATTGCCAACACCGGCTGCGAAGAAAAATTGAGGCAGGAAGCCAAAGCTTTTCTGCAGCTGGCCAAGGCCGGCCAGCACCCCCTGCTGCCGGTACTTCTTCCGGCTCATCCGCAGGGATCCATTGAGCACCATCCTTATGGCTGGACGGTGATCGAGGGTCATGTCAGGTATTATGAGGTCTTTCAATATGTCGATGGTGAGATCCTGCGGAATGTTCTGCTTAAGAACGCCCAACCCTGGTACCAGTACGCCGGCTGGATCATGCTGAGCATTGCCGATGTGGTCTATTATTTGCATCGGACCGGCAAATTGCACCTTTGCCTGAGCCCGGATGTGGTCCTGGTGCGTTATGACAGGCAGGGAATTCCACGCCCGATCCTTCTGGACCTGGGGATCAGCAGTTCGCCGCAGGAGGTCCAGCAGATCTGGAACGATAATTACAACCTGCCAGCCTATACGGCTCCGGAGATCATCGATCCAGGCGGCGGAGCCGCGGCCGGGACCGCTTCGGATGTATACGGCCTGGGGATGCTGCTTTACGAAATGCTGGCCGGCAAGCCGACCTATGAGTACCACCTTAAAAAAGATGAGGCCATTTATCGGAACGTCCTGGCGGGGGATTATAAGCCCACCGGCCGCATTGATCTCAAGAATGTGCCAGAGATCGCTGAAAAAGCGATCAACCGGCAGCCCAGCCTGCGCTTCCCGGATGTCCTGAGCTTTGCCAACGCGCTCCGCCCGAACTTCCCGCCCATCCCCGCGGAACGGAGATCGTTCCGGATTAACTGGCAGATCGTGTTCATCGTCATCGGCACTTTGCTGGCGGTCTCCCTGCTGGTCCTATTCGCCCTGTCCGTGGTTCCTCACTAGATCGGGGAGGTGTGATTTGTCCCAAAATCTCTACATAGACCGACCGCCCCGGATTGAACCCGAGCTGCCTTCGGGGACGTACGATATTCCCAATCCGCCGGATATCCAGGTGAATGCAAGCCAGATCCTGACCCAGGCCGCGCTGCCCATGATCATGATCCTGGGTTATATCCTGGTCTCTGTCTTCGGAAAGAGCAACAATCTGACCATGATGATCCCCATGGGGTTGTCGGTGGTGGGTTCCGTCTCGCTGGCGGTTTACGCTTTCACTGCAGAAAAGAAGAAACGCGAGAAGATGGAGATCGCCTATAAGCAACGGATCAGCGAACTTCGCCGCAAAATGGAAAGCGAGCACGAGCAGCAGCGCATTTACTACTACTACAATTATCCGAATCCTGAAAAAACCCTGGTCATTGCCGACGACCTTGAGAAGCAGGCCGAGGGCCGGGAAGAGGATATCCGCTCGGGCACTCGATTGTGGGAACGGCGTCCAACCGATCATGACTTCCTTCACCTGCGCCTGGGAATCAGCACGCGACCATCCACGGTCATTTACAAGATCGGGCAAAACGAAAAAACCGAAAGTTCCTTGTTCCGCGAGGCAACCCGCCTGGCGGAGGATTCCCGTCTGCTGTATGAAGTGCCTGTAACCATCCCGCTGCACCTGGCTGAAGATGAAGCCGAGAGCAAAAAGGTCGAAGAGAAGACCAAGGATCAGGAAGGGGGCGGAGAGAAAGCCATCGAAGTGAAAAAAATCACGGTCCGGCATTCTATCGGGATCGCTGGCAGCCATCCCGATAAGGTGTATGCCTATCTGCGGACCCTGCTGGTGGACTATGCCGCCTTCCATTCTCCCCAGGACACCGTGTTGTATGTTGCTGGCAGCGGTCCATCCCGCCAAAACTGGCGCTGGGCATATGCCCTGCCGCACTGCAAGGAAGCGGATAAATCCGAGACGCTATGTTTTGAAGAAGATCAAAAGCCCGGTGAGAATGAGGCAGACCGCATGCGCCTGTTCTGGAAGAACATCCGCACCATCCTGGAGCGCCGGCGCATGCGCCTGCAGGATAAGGAAAGCGGTGCGGATGTCAAACTGCCCTTCCTGCTGGTGGTGGTCGATGTGCTCTCACCAGCTCCAGACTGGTCCTGCCTGAAAGACCTGGAAGGGGAAGCCGCCATTTCAACCATCCTGATGGACGGGCAAATGCTGGGTGCAGCCATCCTGTTCCTGATGCCGGACCGCTCGTACGTCCCTAGCCGCACCAGCGCCATCATCGAAGTCGATGACGACCCGGACGATGAGGACTCGGCAGTCTTCCGCTATGCTGAAACAGGCTTCAACAGCCAGCGGTATGTCGGCCGCACCAGGCTGGTTGCCAGCCAGGAGATCGCCCGCAATTTCTCCAGGCGCCTCGAGCCGGTCGACATCCGCCGCGGTTACGGCTCCAGCCTGGCCTCGACCGTAACGCTCATGGAGATGCTGGGTGTCACTTCGATCGACCAGCTGCAGAAGCTGACCCTTGAGAACTGGAAGCGCAGCATGGATCCCGCCTCGGCCGACTGGTTATATACGGCGGTCGGCCTGCTGTCGGGGAACGAGCCGCGCGTGCTCACTTTTTCGGCCAAGGCAGACGGGGTGCACGGCATCATCGCGGGCTCCACCGGTTCGGGCAAGTCCGAACTTCTGATGACCCTGATCATTGGAATGGCGCTCAATTTCAACCCCAACGTGCTCAACTTTGTGCTGGTCGATTACAAGGGCGGCGCTGCTTTCGAACCCTTCAAACGCCTGCCCCACAAGGTGGATATCGTCACCAATCTGGACCAGTCGGCGACTGCCAGGGTGTTTGCCTCCATCATTGCCGAGCTGGACCGGCGGCAAAAGCTGAATACCTACACCAACTCCAAAGACATCGTGCACTACCGCAAGAAGGGTCTTAATCTGGATCCGCAAAGACCGCCTTATCCGCACCTGTTCATCATCATCGATGAATTCGCCGAGATGATCGCCGGGAATGCCGAGTACAAGGCCCAGTTGGAAAGCATCACGCGCCTCGGGCGCGCCCTGGGGGTGACTTTGATCCTGGCGGCGCAGCGCCCGGCCGGTGTGACAGACCAGATGCGGGCCAACATCAAATTCCGCATCTGCCTGCGGGTGGAGACGCCTGACGACAGCCGGGAAGTCCTGCGGCGATCCGATGCGGCCTTCCTGCCACCCGGCATTCCAGGCCGAGGTTACCTGCAGGTGGGCAACGAGAACATCGAGTTGATCCAGACCGCATATACGGGAGGGGATTACAAAGGACCCCAGGAAGAAAACGTCGCCCCGAACGTCATCTGGCTGGACCTGCCGAAGAAAGCGGCTGCCAAGAGCGCTGCGGAACCGCCTAAGCTGTACGACGTGATCGTCGATATGATGGCGAACATGGCCTTGCAGGAGTCACGTCCGCAGTGGCGGCCATGGCCCGAGTTCTTGCCCAATCAAACGAGTGCGAAATGCCTCAGCCTGCAGACCCCGCTGGATACCGCCTACATGAACGATGCGGACATCGAAGTCCTGCGGATGTATAACAAGGAAGATGCGGCCACCCTGACCCTCAACGAAAAAGCCACCACATTCTGGAATGACGGGTTTGCATGGAAAGGCGTTCAGTGGGGCAAGAATACCATGCGCCCCCTGATCGGGGTCGTGGACAATCCGTATCAGGCCAGTCAGAGGCCGCTCAGCATCAATTTCCCCAACGGACATGCAGTCGTGTTTGGGGCCTCCGGGCGTGGGAAGACGACCTTCTTGCGTACGGTCATCACCAGCCTGGCGCTGACCCATTCGCCGGATGAACTTCATATCTATATCCTCGACTTCGGCGGCCGGGCATTGAGTGTCCTGCGCGACCTGCCGCATGTCGGTGCCGTCATCACCTCAGAGGAAGATGAGCGTGTCCAACGCCTGCTGCGCAAGATCAATGAGATCATCGATCAGCGCCAAGTCCTGTTCAGCGAAGCCAGGGCGAACAGTCTGGATGCCTATAACTTGGCGAACCCCACCAAGAAACTGCCCGCGGTGCTGGTCGTGATCGACAACTTTGCGGAGTTCAAGGAATATTATGAGGCGTTGCTTGCGCCCTTGATCGGCCTGGTGCGCGAGTCGCGTGCCTACGGCGTACATTTCCTGTTCTCTGCGGACGTGCCCAGCGCCCTGTCCGGCAAATTATTCAACCTGATCTCCGAGCGCTTTACGCTCAAACTCTCGGATGCCTCAGAGTATTCGGAGATCGTGGGCCGCGGTGTACCGGCCGATCTGAGCCCCGTACCCGGCCGAGGTTATGTGCGGGTCGGCAACACCCCGCTTGAATGCCAGACTGCCCTGCCCTTCAAGCCAGAAGAGGGCGACCCGGACGGGCTGGCCAAGGTGGGCAAGATGGGTTTGCGCATGAAGGAGATTTGGAAGGATCAATGGATCACCGAACGGCCTTCCTCCATTGAGACGCTACCTCTGCGGGTTACCCTGGAAAGCATGATCGGCCAAGTGACAGTCCCCGCAGTGCGGCGCTTGAACGCTTTAATGGGGATTGACGACCGCACGCTGGAACCAGCCCTGATCGATATCGAGCGCCAGGGACCTCACATGGTCGTCATCGGCCAGCCTTTCTCCGGAAAGACAACCACCCTGCGCACCATGATCCTTTCGATTGCGCACAATTATTCGCCCGACGAGGTCATGATGGTGCTGGTGGATTTCTCGCGCAGGCTGTGGAAGGGGAGCGAGCTTTCCCTGGCCGACCTGCCGCACGTTGTGGGGACCCTTGCAAGCATCGACGAACTGGACGAATTCCTTGAGAATATGAAAGAGGAATGTGCGGAATTCGACACCAACCCGAAACGGCGCAAGATCATGATTTTCATCGACAACTATGACGCCTTTACCGAAGAATCCAGCCGTAAGAAGATCAGCTTCTTTGAGGGGCTGGCCGGCCTGGTCCGCAAGTATCAGACCGCAGGGGTCTACGTGATCGCGGCCGGTTCGGTAGCGATGATGAACGCCCAGGACGATCTCCGCAAGGTGTTCACTGCTCCCAACTTCGGAATCGCGCTCAAGAGCGCAGATGCCGTCAACCGCATGAATGGAAAGTTCCCGCGCAGTCTGGCAGACGTGGAGCTACCCATGGGCAGGGCCTTCACCGTCCGATCCGGCATCACGGCCATGCTGCAGATCGCCACCCCTTACGTCAATGATGAAGATATAGAAGGATCCTTGGACAAGTGGGTGAAATTGATCAAGGCCCGCTATACCCAGCGCAAGGTGAAGTGGATCCGCAAGCCCCCAGAGGGTGGAGGGCAACAAACCCAAGCGGCCGGAACCACTGCGCCGGCCGGGCCAGCCCCTTCTTCAAAAGAAAAGGGAAAAGGCAAAAAAGGCGCAGCAGAGGCAGGAGCCGGCAAGTACGACCTCAAAGCCTTGAAGAAAGGGCTGCTCGAAAAGGGCATGTCGGAGTCGCTCCTGAACCTGCTCTCGCCGAGCGACCTTGTTGAAAACGCCAGGAGCATGGGGTTGATCAAATAACCGATGGATCGTAATCAGGGATGACCATGGATGATTATCTTGATGTAGAGATCGATGTTTTCGAGTACAGCGCGCAGCATGCCCGGGTGCACAAAGGCATTACGATTGCTACGCTGATCCAGGAAACCCTCAAGCAGTTTGATGACATCGCCGCCGATGCCCCGGACAAATATGCGATCTATCTCAAGGGTGCCGACCGTCCGCTGAACTCAGCCTCCACCTTGGAGCAGCTGGATATCCAGCCCCATGACGAGCTGGTTTTTGACTATGTCCGCCAGACCATCCGGAAAATGTTGGACCCGGAGCAGTATGCAATCCTGCGCGAGGAGACGACGGGGAAGGTTTACGATATTCAATGGCAGCCGGCCATGATCGGTCGCCCTGACGCGGATGTCGGCCATAACATCATCCTGGCCGTGAACGTTCTGCCGCTGCCGAATGGCATGACGGTTTCGCGACAACACGCCCAGATCACCTTTTCGGATGGCCGCTATTATATCGAGCCGCTGGCCGAGCACAACCCGGTCTTCCTGAACGGCAAAGAGATCCCCCTGAACAGCAAGCGCGAGTTGAAGAACAACGACAAGGTTGCCATTGGGCGCAGCAAGATCATGATGGTCTTTCAAACCCAACGGGCAGCTGCATCGACGTTTGCCGAGCCAAAATCTCAAGCGGCCAAAAGGACACCTGCCCCAACACCCCCGGTCCCCGCCCCGACCCCCCAGGCAGCCAGTGTGGCGGTCGACAGGGGCGAGACCGTTTTATCCGTGGGCGATAACCCTCTTACTTTCCTGGTCATTGAAGCCTGTTCGGTAGCGGACCGTGTTGGCCAGAAACTGGCCATCATTGAATATCCTTTCCTGTTGGGGCGCTCGCTTCCCCTGCTGAGCGACGAAAAAGAGATCTCGCGCAAGCATGCCGAGATCACCTATGACCCGCATGAGAAAAAATTCTACATCACGGACTTGAAGAGCACCAACGGCGTAAGCCTGAACGGAACGCAAATTCAACCGGGACAACCTTATGAAATCAAGCCCGGCACCAAAATCGGTCTGGGCCGGGTGTTCGTCGGACGATTTGGAGTGTAAGCCTACGTGAAATCGCTCGGCCGTTCTCAGGTCCCCTGCCGGGCGGATTGGACCCTTTGCCTGCGGCGGGTTACGGGCGGGTAGTTGGCTTCAAGCGCTGAAGAGGCAGAGAGATACACTGTCGAAATAGGGACGGCCCATACAGGCCGTCCCTACTGCATATATTCAAGGGACACAGGTCGAGCAGCCGATTGACAGTTGAAGATTATTTCCTGAAGAAACGATGCCGATCGAAACCTTTTGGTTGCCTTTTACCCAATCTTCAAGGACGCTGCCCGAATCTACATAGCTGGTATCCAGGGTCCAGCCTGCGGCTTTCAGTTGATCCTCATAATAATTCTTGATCGTGTTCATATCCGCGTTGACCTGGAAGCTCGCATTCCCGGGAGTGATCAATTGCACCACGGCCCCCGGATAGATCGGCACATCTTGCGGCAGCCCGGCCGATGCGATGTTTTTCAAGGTTAATTGGACATCCAGAATGGTCCCGTTCTGATGCGGGGTGATGATCAGCTCGATTTCATTCCCGTCCGGCATGGTGAAGGTTAAGTCATTGTTTTGCCTCATATCGAAGGTCGCGGTGGGCATGGGCGTTACCCCCGGCGGAAAGGTGAGGGTTGAAACACAATCCGAACCACCGCAGCCGCCTTCCATGGGCTGAGGGGTTGGAGCCTCTTTCCAATTCTGTGAAGTCAATTGCTGGGTATAGAAATTGGTCACAGCTGCATAGTCTTGAGGGATATAAAACTCCCACGAACTATCCTCGGCTTGCACCATTTCGAATTGGCCTGGCAGGGGGAAATCCTTGGGCAGCCTCTGAGCGTACTTGGATGCCACGCGGTCGTACTGGCATTGGATCCTCAGCTGCCCTTCATTAAAGCCGATATCTAGAGAAAGGTAAATGTTGAATTTTCTCCAGTACTGGATCTCCCCGCCTGTAAAGTTTGGGTCCGTGTAGCGAAGGGTCCAGCCTTGTTTGGGCAGATTGTCCCTGTAATATTTACTCACCGCATCCGGGGTGGATTGGGATTGAATGGTGAAGGAACCGCTGGTGTCGTTTGGATCGTAATTGTCGGGTGAAGTCATCTGGGAATCAGGCGCCACGGGGAACGATTTTTGGATGTCAGCCTGGGACCCGCTCAGCTCCAATCCCCCGGAAAGCGGTGGTTGGGTGGCGATCTCCGGCTGGGTGGCGATCCCTGGCTGAGATGTGGCCTCTGGTGAACTGGTATTTTGAGGAATGTTTTGGATGGTACCGGCGGGTAGGCTGCAGGCCCCGACCAAGAACAATAGGACAACCATGAAGATGATCCAATTCTTGCGGTTCATGTTGGTTTCTCCTGTTCACATCCTGTCTGCCCGGTTACAGATCGAGTTCCGGTGTTGCCTGGAAACGGGTGTTCCACCCGACGGGGTCGTGATTGTGGATCATAGTCAAGTATGACTGAGCTGGACAAAATCGCCCCCCTGGAAGGTCGCTGGAAATCCAACGGTTCATTGGATCATGATCATCACTTGTTGAGCCGCCTTCTGGGTTGAAGTGACGATGGTGAGCTCGACCGTACGATTGTCCCCTTTGGTGAAAGTCCACGCGGTCATATTATTCCCCGTCGTGGTGTTAATGATCGTCCAGCCATCGTTTACCATGCCGTTTTTATAGAAATCGGAGACTTGCTGGAGCGGCATTTTTGTGCTGAACGTGTACATCGTCATTGCTGGATTACCACTGGACGCAGCCGTGGTCGTCGTCGTCAAATCCCCGTCGTTGTCCGTTAAAATTGGAATATCGGCAGGAAAACCCTTAATGGTCAGAAACGGGGTCACCGTCGTGGCGGCTGCCGCAACGGCAGTAGGTTGAGCGGCTGGTTGAGTAGCAGGTTGAGGTTGAGTTTGGGCAGGCAGGATTTGGGTTGAACCTGCCGCGAGGGGGTTTCCCTGGGTGACCGCAGCCGCCGGAGGGATCAAGGTGGCTGGCTTTACCGCCGAGACATACCGGGAGGCGTAGTATGCGGTTCCGATCACGACGAGCAGCACAGCCACCACAGCCACTCCGCCAAGTACGATCAGGCCGATCTTCCATCCTGCCATCCTTTTATGAACCGATGGAACCACAACCGGGGCCGCGACCGTCGCTGCCGCTCGTACCGCATGCATATTTACCACCGTAGCCTGAGACGCATCGGCCAGCTGGGTAACGGCCGCAGGCATGGCCTCTTCACCCCGGGATAGTTTTTCAAGCAATTCAGCGAACACCCCCATATTGGGAAAGCGGTTTTTTGGATCCTTGGCTAAAGCCTTGAACAAGACCTGTTCGACCGATTCCGGCAGCTCGGGGACAAAGAGGCGGGGGCGAGGCAACGGGTCCTGCATGTGTTTAATCAAAACCGCCGCCGGTGTGTCAGCGCTGAAGGGCAGATGCCCGGTGACCATCTGGAAGAAGACAATGCCCAATGAATACATATCCGTATGCGGGTCGGACTTGCCCATCCACTGCTCGGGCGCCATGTAATCTGGAGTCCCGATCCCGACGCCGGTGGCAGTCAGCTGCGTCGATTCACCCGATTCCATCATTTTGGCGATTCCGAAATCAGAGAGGATCGGTGCGCCCGAACGGCTGATCAAGATGTTGGCGGGTTTTACATCCCTGTGAATGATCTTTAACTGGTGTGCATACTCCAGCGCTCGTGCAATCGGAGCCAATAGAGCAGCAGCCTCTTGATAGGGCACGGGTTGGCCCATCTTTTCCTTTAAGGTCCCTCCCTCAACAAAAGGCATGACCAGGTAGGGTATTCCCGCCTGTTCGCCATAATCCAGCACTTTCAGTATGTAAGGGTGATCGAGTTGGGCAAGAGCCTTCGCTTCGCGCTGAAACCGTTTGAGAAATTGAGCCTGGTCAGCACCCACATTCACGTCAGTTCGGATGATCTTGATGGCCACATTACGTTCCAAGGTGGTATCAAAAGCCTTATAGACGGATGCCATGCCACCTTGCCCGAGAGGTTCGATGATATGATAACGACCCAGGTTTTGACCCACTAGATTGTCCATCGAGGCTCCAGTTTCTGACGGGGGTTGTGTTCTATAAAAAAAGGAAGATACCCTCAACCATATTATACAGCCTTTGAATATCGCATACTTTAACAAACGACCGCTGCCAAACAGCTGGAACGATGTTTTTCTGCGAGAAGAAGAGGGGGAGCCATGAGCGACAACCGTCGCATCGAATTGGCCGCGGATGACGTGTCCTTGGTTTAATTACTTACGCAGTTCCCGGTAGGGGGACCGAAACCAGGCCTCTCCTCGCACACAGGTTGAGGATTGAACTATTGGCTCGCTTTTGGAGATTTATTTGCCCGGGTTAATACAACGGAGCATATGAACGTACCTGAAGATAGAATATATTGGCCTAAGGTCTCGACACGCTGTCCCTGTCACACCCGATCAGGCTATTTTTGCCACTGCGTCAATGCCGCCAGCATCTGCGGGTCCAAATGGTCATTCTCGAGCTGGATGGCCTGGATGAAGGCGTTCATGCCGTCCTGCGCCTGGTTCAGACTGGGCTGGGGATTGTGTTTCGGATCGCCGATCCAGTCGATGACGGCCTTCCAGCTTACCGGTTCGGTGATCGCCTCGAGTGCCGGGTACCTGCCTGGTACCTTCTTCCAGGTCCAGAAGCACCAGCCGGCGTTGATCTCGTTGTCCGGGTTCTCGAACATGGCGATGGTCGAGTCGATCATGGCGGTCGTGTTCTCGCCGAATTCGCCTTCCCAGAGGGGCACCTGCTGGGCATCCGTCAGGGCGACCATTTGATTAAATTTTTGTCGCCGGTTGTCCCCGAACCACGTGTACATATGAAAGCCGTAGGCCTGGTTGCCGGAAATGGGCGCGGGGAACATGGAGAAATCGGAGGAGAATGCGCCGCCCTCCACGATGAGCATGTGATCGGGGTCCACGGAGCGGATGGCCGCGGCGATGCGCCGCTCAAGGTCGTTCAGGATGGCTCCGTTGGGAGGCAGCGGCTCGTTGATCAGGTCATAGCCGGCGATGATTTTCCGGTCGTGGTAGCGGCTGGCAATGGCATGCCACATCGCCACCGTGCGGTCCTGGTTCTCCGGTGAGTTCCAGATCAGCTGGGACTTCGTGGCCGGGTCGGAGGGGGTCAGGCGGGATTGGCCGCCGGGGACCGCATGCAGGTCCAGGATGGCATAGACGTGGTATTGCTCACACCAGCTCAGAACATTATCCAGGATCTGCCAGCCTGAATCCTTATAGACATAGGGCTGGCTGTCGTCTTCTAGGATCTTGGCGTTGACCGGGATGCGCACGGAGTTGAAGCCCAGGGCGGCGATCTCCTGGATATCGGCTTCGGTGATGTAGTTGGCATAGACCTGCTGTTCAAAGCTGTCCGCCTGGTCCGCCCCAACCAGGGTCGTGAGCCGGTCCATCAGGGTGGTCTGGCTGACGAGCAGCCCTTTGCCGTACTCCCAGCCCTCCCAGAGCAGCCAGCCGCCCACGTTGACGCCGCGCAGCTTGAGCGGCTGCCCATCCAGTCCGATCACGAGCTTGCCCTCCTGGTGGACGAAAGGATTATCCGGCACATAATCCGGGTAGGAGGATTGAGGCGGGGCAGTGGGGAGGGGGGTGGAAGAGCTTGTGCGGCCGCACGCCAGGGCAGAAAGCACAAGCAGGAGGAAGGCGAACGGGATGAAGAGTAGTCTTGGTTTCATGGGAGAATGCCCTCGGGGGCCTTTGGGATGTCCGGAGTATAGCACGCGGGGGAAGCGGTTATAATTCCAGAATAGTGACGCTCTCTGTCGCCTGAAGGCGACAGCTTCTCAGGACACGCACGGCGCAACCGCCCACGTTCCGTCCTGACCGCCTCGTCCAGGCGGTTGTTGAAAGGCAAGCTGTAAGATGTTCCGGG
>Ga0187877_1001278_pt1 | contig 26858 bp, 21 predicted proteins | sample June2016WEW_17_1_3_FD_132430 | JGI IMG/M metagenome (GOLD analysis project Ga0187877, IMG submission 132430) | Peatland microbial communities from SPRUCE experiment site at the Marcell Experimental Forest, Minnesota, USA - June2016WEW_17_100 | ecosystem: Environmental > Terrestrial > Soil >...
CGCTCTTGAGCGCGGGAGTCGCTTTCGTTGAAGACGCCCCCGCCAGTGAACCTCCAGAGAATGAATTAGTTGCTGTGGAAGAAACCGAGGCCAGGCCTGAGCCAGAACTTTCGCTGGATGATCAACTCGCCAATATTACTCCCTCCGACACCATCGGGCTGTATCTCAAAGAAGTCAGCCAAGTCCCGCTGCTGACAGGGTCAGAAGAAGTTGAACTCGCCCAATGCATGGAGCACGGACGGACGGCTCGTGAAGAGCTGGCGGGCGGCAAGGTCAGCCCCCGCCGCCGGATCGAATTGCGTCAATTCATCGAAGACGGTTGGTCTGCCCGCGAGCACCTTATTACAGCCAACTCTCGCCTGGTGATCAGTGTCGCCAAAAAGTATATGGGGCGCGGCGTACTCTTCCTTGACTTGATCCAGGAAGGCAATATCGGTCTCATGCGTGCCACCATGAAATTCGACTACCACCGTGGCCATAAATTCAGCACCTATGCCACCTGGTGGATCCGCCAGGCTGTGACACGCGCCCTTGCAGACCAGGGACGTACCATCCGCGTCCCGGTTCACATGAGTGATCAGATCAACAAGCTCTTACGCGTCCAGTATCAGTTGACTCAGCGCCTGGGCCGCGAACCAACCGTTGAGGAGATGGCCAAAGCGCTGGAAATGCCACCCCAAAAAGCCGAGAACCTAATCCAGGTTGCGCGCCGGCCGCTCTCGTTGGAAACGCCAGCCGGTGATGAAGAAGACTCGGTGCTTGGCGACTTTATCGAAGATGACGAAATAGCTCCGCCCGATGAAACCGCGACATATAATCTGCTGCGCGAGAATTTGCGTGAAGTCTTGAACGGATTGCCGCCCCGCGAAGTGCGCATCCTGCAACTGCGCTACGGATTACTCGATGGGCAGGCCTACACGCTGGAGGAAGTTGGGCGCAAGATGGGCGTGACGCGTGAGCGCGTCCGCCAGATCGAAGTCCAAGCCTTGAACCGCCTGCGTCACCCGCCCATCCGCCGCAAACTGCACGACTATCTGGGTGAATAACTGCTATCTATTCGTAATCTAGGGCGGAGTGGCTATCGTCCTCGGCAGGCCGATCAGAAGGCGTGCAACTGGCGCAAGACACCCGGGCGAATCGTCCGCAACCAGTGGGGCGAGGCGGATGCTCTCTTACGTCAGGACTGGAGTTCCAGAGCAAGTTTCAGGCTGGCTCAAATCGCGAGAGCGTAAAAGCGTCAGCCACTGCATAACAAGAGTATGCCGAACATCTACAGTATAAATACTTTGCCAGCGCGTTTCTCTCCTCGCCGTGCACAATCCCACCGATTTAATCGAATCAATTATAAGGCCTATGTAGTTAGCAGTATTTGGATTATACTAATTCTAATTCTGCTAAATTGGGTGGGCTATGGAACTGACCCCTTTTATAGGCCGCACGAGAGAACTGAAACTACTTCAGGATGAATGGTCGGAGAAAAAAGCCTCGTTGCTCATCCTGTACGGACGCTGCCGGGTGGGAAAAACCAGACTGTTGACCCATTGGATCGAGACGTCTGGCGCCCGGGTGCTTTACTGGATGGCGGATCCCACCTCGTCCCTGGATCAACTGCGCTCCTTTTCACAGGCATTGTACAATTTCGCGGGGAGTGGGTACGTCTCGGAAGAATTTACATTTGGAACCTGGGCCAACGCCTTTTTGCAGATCGAGCGCATGGCCCGGGATCAACGCATCGCCATTGTCATCGATGAATTCACCTATCTATTGGAAAGCGATCCCGGCATCGCCGGAATTCTGCAAAACGCCTGGGACCACCACCTCAAAAATACCAACTTGTTTTTGATCCTCTCCGGTTCCCATATCGGCATGATGGAGCGAGGCCTACTCTCCTATCAGGCACCCCTGTACGGCCGGGCCACTTCGCTGCTAAAACTTCAGCCGCTCCCATTCAGCGCGACCCGGCTCTTCTTCCCGGACTACAAACCCGACGAACGCGTGGCCGTGTATGCCATGCTGGGGGGCATCCCCGCATACTGGGAGCTCTTCAACCCCGGGAAAAGCCTGGATGCCAACATGCGGAAAGTGTTCCTGGGCGGGATGAACCTGCTGCAGGATGAACCCCGCCTGCTGCTCCAGGATTTTGTAACCGAACTGCACAACTATGTGGCAATCCTGAGAGCCATGGCTCATGGATACCGCACCCCGAAGGAGATCGGCGATTATGCCGGGATCACTGACAAAAATGTGCCGGCTTACCTCAGCAACTTGATCAACACCGGTTTTGTCGAACGGCGCACACCGGTGGCCGCGCCGGAATCCTCCCGGGCCGGCCGGCATACCATTACGGATCCATTTTTACGCTTCTATTTCCGTTTCCTCGCCAACCGGCAGGCCCAGCTCACTCTGGGCGTGCAGGATCAGGCATTGGCAGAGATCAAAAAGCACCTGGTCGATTTTATCGGAACCCACACCTGGGAGGAATTGTGCCGGGAATGGCTGCTGCGAGCCAGCGCCAGGAACCGCCTGCCATTTTTACCAGACCAGGTGGGAAGCGCCTGGACCAGACAAGCCCAGGTGGATGTGGTCGGCATTAACTCGATGGAAAAAACGATCATCCTGGGGGAGTGCAAGTGGGGGCGGCACCCGGTTGGAAGCGAAGTACTGGAAGGACTGATCGAGAAAACCGGGGAGTTCGTGCCGAAAGAAGGGAAGTGGAAGGTGTACTACTTCGGCTTTGCGCGCATGGGATGGACCGAAGCTGCGCGGCGGGCTGCTCGCAAGGCAGCCGGCAGTTCCATTCTAGGCAAAAACTGGCATCCGGCCGGAATGGAGCTGTTGGACCTGAACCAGGTCGATGAAGACTTGCAAGCCTGGTCTGGATAGCCGTATCCCTGCTTTAACAAACACAAGATAGGCTTCCGCAGATTCCATCCGCGAGGCCTGGAGAAGGTGAAAACCGAGTGGGGGTGGGTGAGTAGTGCCCACAATATGAAAAAATTGGCGGCCAGGCAGGTCACCAATTTTTGGCATTGCTATTTTTCGTTACTTTTCTACATTTGGCGGGCTGTCTGGAGTTTCTTTCCAGACAGCCCCTTTTCTCTTTCGCCGGTCGGGAAGCTCTGGTCTTAATATTCCATTCCGCCGCCGGGCGGCATGGGAGCGGGTCTTTCCTTTTCAGATACATCCGTGATCAGGGCCTCGGTGGTCAGGATCATGGCGGCGATGGAGGCCGCATTCTCGAGGGCGCCCCGCACGACCTTGAGCGGGTCGATCACGCCGGCCTTGAGCATGTCCCCATATTCACCGGTGATGACATTGTAGCCGATGTGCTTATTGGACTGTTCCTTGGCGATCCGGCGGATGTTCTCGATGATGACCGCCCCGTCCACACCGGCGTTGGCGGCCAGTTTGCGGATGGGGGCTTCAAGCGCCTTGCGAACGATGTTCACACCAATGGCCTCATCTTCCCCGTCCATCTTGACCTTGTCGAGAGCAGCCATGGCGTTAATGTAGACGATCTCCCCACCGGGGACGATCCCTTCCTCAATGGCAGCCCGCGTGGCTGAAAGGGCATCCTCGACGCGGTGCTTCTTCTCTTTCAGCTCGGTCTCGGTCGCTGCGCCGACCCGGATGATCGCCACACCGCCGGACAATTTCGCCAGGCGTTCCTGGAGTTTCTCTTTGTCGTAGTCGCTGGTCGACTTTTCGATCTCGATGCGGATCTGCTCGATGCGGCCCTTGATCTCACTCGTCTTGCCCTTACCGCCGATGATGGTGGTGTTGTCCTTATCCGAGACGACCTTTTCTGCCTTGCCCAGGTCCTGGACCGTGACCGTCTCCAGCTTGCGTCCGGTCTCTTCCGAGATCAACTGGCCGCCGGTCAGGGCCGCAATATCCTGCAGCATGGCCTTGCGGCGATCGCCGAAGCCCGGTGCCTTGACCGCCAGCACGTTCAACATGCCGCGCAGTTTGTTCAGGACGAGGGTAGCCAGCGCTTCACCGTCGATATCCTCGGCGATGATGACCAGCTCGCGCTTGCCGATCTGAATGAGTTTCTCCAGGATCGGGACGATATCCGCCGCCGCCGAGATCTTCTTTTCGTGGATGAGGATGTAAGGCTCGGAGATCACCGACTCCATATGCTCGGCTTCGGTAATGAAGTAGGACGAGATGTAGCCGCGGTCGAACTGCATGCCTTCTACATATTCGGTCTCGAACTGCAGGGACTTGGACTCTTCCACGGTGATGACGCCGTCCTTGCCAACCTTGTCCATGACATCCGCGATCAGCTTGCCGATCTCAGGGTCCGCCGCGGAGTTGGTCGCCACCGAGGCGATCTCTTCCTTGGTGTCGATCTTCTGGGACATCTTGCGCAGTGCGGCGACCACCGCATCCGTGGCCTGTTCGATGCCGAGTTTCAAGCGCATGGGGTTGGCGCCGGCTGCCAGGGTCTTCAGGCCTTCGGTCACGATGGCGTGCGCCAGTACGGTTGAGGTGGTGGTGCCGTCACCGGCGATGTCGTTGGTCTTGGTGGCGGCCTCTTTGAGAAGCTGTGCGCCCATATTGGCAAAGGGTTCCTCGAGCTCGATCTCCTTGGCAACGGTCACCCCGTCGTGGGTGATGGTCGGAGAGCCATACTTGTGGTCCAGGGCGACGTTGCGGCCCTTGGGCCCGAGGTAGTGCCGACGGCATTGGCGACGATGTCAATGCCGGCCTGCAGACGACGACGGGCTTCTTCAGAAAAGATGAGTTGTTTTGCTGCCATAATTCATTCCTCCAATTCTGGCTTATTTTTTGCTTTTGCTTTTGCTTTCAAGAATGGCAAGGATGTCGTTCTCCTTCAGGATGAGCAGTTTCTTGCCGTCCATTTTGATTTCCGAGCCGGAATATTTGGCGAACAAAACTTTGTCGCCGACGGCCACGTCCATCGGGATGCGTTTGCCCGCCTCGTCGCGGTCGCCCTGGCCGATCGACAGGACCATCCCCTGCTGGGGTTTTTCCTTGGCCGTTTCGGGGAGCACGATGCCGCCCGCGGTGATTTCTTCCTGTTCGATCGGTTCGATCACGACACGACTGCCGAGGGGTTTGAGATTAAGTACCATATTCGCCTCCTGGATAGGATGACTTTAGCTATTTAGCACTCAACCACGTCGAGTGCTAAAGATCAGGATACATGACTTCTCGACAAAGGTCAAGGGAAATTGATCACGCTATAACAAAACTATGACATCCGACCTTTCTTGGCCGGCCTAGGGCGTCCAGGTGGGAAAGAAAAAGGGAGTGGGCGGGGTCCTCAAAACGGGCGTAAACTTCGGCGGGCTGGTCTGGGCGTTGTAGCTCCCGATGGGTCAGTTTGGCTTGGTTACTACGGTGAAATTGCCTGTTACACACCTTTTGCTTTCCCCTCTGACAAGGCTTAACCCGGCGCGCAGCGGGCAGGGCGGGGCGTTGCCTGCTAGGCATCATGCTCTGCCCCTGGGATAGTGCCAGGCCTTATAAGGTCTGACAGGTCGTAAAGCACAAAAAAAGAACACGAGCCGTACTGTTGTATAATGTTTTTATGGAAAGAATCCCAGTTTCCACTGCGCCGTTTTTTCAGGAATACGCCTTTTCGGAATTGAACATCGAAACTCATGCGGCGTTGGTGATGGAACGGTTGTTGACCTACGGTAACCGCGCGGAAGTTCGCTGGCTGTTCGAGACTTATGGCAAAGAACGGGTCAGGTCATGGCTGGCAGAAACGGGATCGCGGCGGATTCCCAGACGACGGTACCACCTATGGTGCGTCCTTCTGAATGTTTCTGAAGATATCTCGCCCAGGCGTCAGGTATGGCCGTACTGACCTCCCCCCATTGGGAAACCATTACGGAAGGGATGCGCCGCCTGCTTACCTGGATGGGTCAGCAGGATTTCGTCTCGCGATTCTATCTGGCGGGTGGCACGGCGCTGGCGCTGCAGATCGGCCACCGCCGGTCGATGGATCTGGATTTTTTCTCGGCAACGGACGAGGTCCATGAAAAGACACGCCAAAGCCTGATGCGTGTTTTCTCTCAACGCCAGGGGCAAGTGATCGAGAACGTGGACGGCAACCTTCTCTTCCTGGTCGAAGGTCTGAATGTCGGATTTTTTAGTTATGGGTATCCTTTGCTCGAACCCGTTCTCAATCTTGAGCATATCGAAATTGCATCGCTCTTGGATATCGGGTTAATGAAACTGGATGCGTTGATCGGCCGCGGCAGTCGCAAGGATTTTTACGACCTTTACTTTATTTCACAGCATTTAACCCTGGCAGATTTGCTCCGGGCGGGGGAGAGGAAGTATCCGCAGGCGCGCGATTTTGCTTTGATGGCCGTCGAGTGCCTGGTCATGTTCGAGAATGCCGACCGTGACCATCCACCCGACCTGTTGGTTGATCTTCCCTGGGAACAGGTCAAGCGTTTTTTCATTGAGCAGAGCAAATCCTTTGGAAACGATTGGTTTGGAGACTGAACCAATCGCAGGCGAAATGATCCGGACCTGGTGATCGTCAAGCATAAAAAGATGGACGATCTATCGGGCTCAGTCGAACGCATCACCTATTACAACGCCGAAAATGGTTATACGGTCTTACGCCTGCTCCCGGACTCCAGGAGGGGAGCTCGACGCACACGCATTCCAGGGCTAAGTCTTGACGGCCTGGCAACCGTGGTCGGTAATTTGCCCGAACTGTCCCCCGGAGAACACCTGCGCCTGCAGGGCCGCTGGACCACCCATCCCAAACACGGCCAACAATTCCAGGTCGAAGTCTGCGAACAAACTCTGCCCGCTACGATCGCAGGGATCGAGAGCTATCTTGGCTCGGGGATGATCAAGGGCATCGGCCCGCGGCTGGCAGGACGCATTGTAGACAGCTTCAAGGAAGCGACCTTCGACATCATCGAGCAGCATCCCGAACGTTTGCATGAGGTTCCCGGCATCGGCCCGGATCGGATGCGAAATATCGCCGCGGCCTGGGAGGAGCAGAAACAGGTCAAGGAGATCATGGTTTTCCTCCATGGCCATGGGGTCAGCACGAATCTGGCCATTAAAATCTTCAAAGCCTACGGGGAAGCGGCCCTGGAGACAGTCCAGAAAAACCCCTACCAGCTGGAACGCGACATTTATGGGATCGGATTTAAAACCGCCGATCGTATCGCTCAGAACCTAGGCCTGCCTGCAGAGCACCCTTCTCGCATCGAAGCCGGGATTGTCTACGCTTTGAACGAAATGGTCAACGACGGCCATGTTTATGCTCCCCAGGATTTGCTCTCTCAACGTGCGGTTGAACTGCTGGAGGTCTCAACGGACCTAATTCCTCCCGCCCTGGAACGCCTGAACCAGGATGGCCGGATCCGTCCCGAGATGCTCCCCAACCCGGAAGAACAGAAAATCCCCAAATCAAAGAGGACCGCAGATATTCAAGGCGTGTACCCAGCTCCTGTCATCTACCTGACACCCTATTACTTTGGCGAGAAAGGCGTTGCGGAACGGCTGAAAGCTCTGGTGAGCACGGTACCTCCGCCAGATAAGACAAAGGGTCCGATTCCGCCTTTCAGCCAGAATCTTTCCGAAGGACAACAAACCGCTGTCCAAATGGCATTAAGTCACCCGGTCAGCATACTCACGGGTGGCCCGGGGACAGGAAAAACAACCTGCCTGAAAGCATTGATCGCCACTTTGGATGCCCAGCATCGGCGTTACGCCCTTGTCTCCCCGACCGGTCGGGCAGCCAGGCGCCTTTCGGAAGCGACAGAACACCCGGCCAGCACCATCCATCGTCTGCTGGGCTATTCTCCGGTTGAAGGCTTCCAGTACAGTGACGAGAATCCGCTGGACCTGGACTTTTTGATCGTCGATGAAGCCTCCATGCTGGATCTATTGTTGACCCACCACTTGCTCAAGGCATTGAAACCGGGCACCCATCTGCTCCTGGTCGGCGATGTCGACCAGCTGCCATCCGTGGGAGCCGGGGATGTGTTGCGCGACATCATCGCCAGCGGAATTGCGCCCGTGACGCGCCTGACCACCATTTTTCGCCAGGCTGCCGACTCGCAGATCATTACCAATTCCCATCGCATCAATGAAGGCAAGATGCCGGTGTTTTCTCAAGTCGATGGGGATTTCTTCCTTTTTCCGGCAGAGGATGCCGCAGCAGCGGCCGATTGGATTATTGATGTGGTCGCCCAGCGGATCCCCCAGAAATTCGGGCTCGACCCGATCCATCAGATCCAGGTGCTGGCCCCCATCTACCGCGGCCCGGCGGGGGTCACGGTTTTGAACGAACGCTTGCAGGAGAAGCTCAATCCGCCCGCCGCCACCAAACCGGAGCGCAATCTTTTTGGAACCATCTTTCGCCTGGGTGACAAGGTCATGCAGACCCAGAACAACTACGACAAGGATGTCTACAATGGCGACATTGGTTTCATCCGCTCGATGGATCTCATTGAACATCATTTGGCGGTGGATTTTTACGATCGGACCATGGCCTACGACTGGAATGAGGCCGATCAACTCGTCCTGGCTTATGCCGTCTCGGTCCACAAAGCCCAGGGATCCGAATTCCCGGCCGTGGTAATGCCGGTCGTTTCACAGCATTACATGATGCTTCAGCGCAACCTGCTCTACACTGCCATCACGCGGGCGCGCAAGCTGTGCGTACTCGCAGGAAATCGCCGCGCCATTAGTATTGCCGTGCACAACAATAAGGTGATTCGCCGGTTCACGGCCCTGGAGTGGCGTCTGGTAAAAGACGAGAAAAGCGGCGTGTAACTGTCTGTGGAATGTGATGGAGCACCTTATGGTCACCATCAACCACTCCCGCTTTGTTTATCTTCCAGGCCGTCAGGGGAATCTGTCTCATCATCGAGCCCAAGGCAAGCGATGTCGTCTGAAATAGCGCCGAGGTTGACCTCAACCCACACGATTTGTCGAACCGGCAGCAGCACCCCTTCGAAATCCTCGTCGAAAAAATAGATCATGGACTGCTCGACAAATTCTTCGGCACCGTTCCCGTCGCTGGCCAAAAGCGTCACGATATCCTCGGCCTGCTCAAGAGCATATTCATATTCCTCATCCCCCGGTTCGCAGCAAGGCGGTTGGAGAATATTCGTCCCACCATCCTGATCCAGGAAGCACACCCGGAAAACGCTATGGCTGGGAGACGCGTCTTCTGATACCGACTGAAATTCTCCAGGGTCCAGTAAATTCCTTACAGAGTCACAAAGACATCTCACTACTACCAGATGTCTGCGATTGACAAACAGGGCTCTTCTATCCGGGAGGGGGAATGTCATGAATGCACTTAATTTGGTCCGACCCGGTTTTGGCGTTTCCGCTGCAAATCCCGCCTTTAAGTCCTCGTAATAATCAGGATCGACGTAGGCTCTATAAATTGCCCCCGACTCATTCAATTCATCCAGGGCCCTGTTTCCATCGTCCGACGTGCTCGCCTCATCCACCTTTTTTGCCTTGCTCGTCCGAAAGAAGAAAGCAAGGGTTTGATAGGTTTCCGGCACGACAACGGTCGGTTCTGCGGCAAGATTTTTTGTGGACATGATATTCTCCTGTTGAAAATAGTGTTTATGCAAAAGGTTTCGAGCGTTCAGATTCATTCCTAAAGCCGTTCGTAAAGCATGAAAAAGGAAATGGAGGGGCGGGAATTCCCCCGCCCCTCGACATCTTACCGAGCCTCCTGGGTCCATCATCGGCTCGGCCGGACATACGGATAGCTGTAGTTGGCCTGCTTTTGCAGTTCGTCCCGCGTGGCGGCCAGGACCGTCCGGGCAATGCCAGCCAGGTAAAACTCCCGTGCGCACTGGCGGCAGAAGGCCTGCACGAAGACCTCGAAGGAAGCAGCGTTCATTTTCAGAATTTCGTCGAGCAGGCCCAGCTGTCCGGCGGAGGTGAGGACAGCCTTCCAGCGGTGCTGGGCGAAGGCTGCTAGGAGTGGGGAGGCGGCCTTTTCTTTTTCGAGGTCGATGGCCTCGAGACCGCTGCGGCCTCTTTTTTTGCCAGCAGTTCTCCAGCGCAGTCCCCTGCGAAGACCTGAACAGGCTGGGCCCGGCCTTCCTCATAAACAGCCCACCCCGCATGGAGCAGTAGGACCGCTTTGTGAGCAGTACCGGCCAGTTGCTGGCCGGTGTCCGTATTGATCAGGGCAATGGTGTATTTCATTCTGTTTACCTCTCTTTCAACGATTTTTCTGCTGCTGGCAAATTGACAGGGATGCCTTCTTCAAGCTGCGGCGTGCCGCCCAGCTCTTCGATCCAGGTGATGACCTGGTGAGCCGCCTGACGGATGTGTTCGCCGCTGATCTGGATGCTCCTGATCGCTTCCTCGCCGCCGCCCCAGCCGTTCTGATAGCCGAAGCTTGAGAAAACCTTTGGAGGGGTTGTATCAATCCCTACCAACCAACAGGCACTAACTGACTTCCAGGTAGATCTCGACGAACGATTCGATGTCATGGACGCTCATCTCTCTCAACTGGAGAACTCCTACGCCCCTTGCGTAACACCGTGCTTATGAATTATTGCACTATTGACATTTGGGTTTTTATTTATATAATGAATGTTAAATGGCTGTCATTTAACATTACCCGTATTTCTACAACTGAAATTCATAATTTATTTGAAGTAGCTGATGTTTATATGGAAGATATTGTTCCAGTCCGCTCTGCTACACTTCCTGATCAAATCTATGAAATCATCCTTAAAGAGATTTCAGAGGGAATCTTTCCGGCTGGAAGTTTGCTTCCGTCTGAGAAAGAGCTTGCCGAAAGGTTTAATGTCAGCAGGCCCTCAGTACGTGTGGCCATTGTCCGTTTAGTGGAGCGGGGGTATTTACGGAGACAAAAAGGGATTGGCACCCATGTAGAGGAGCTGACGAGTTTAGTCAATCCTCTCTACAAAAATATTGATGTGCAGGAAAGAATTCTTGCCAGAGGTTCAAAACCAGGTTTTACTCAGTTGAAGACTGAGGTAATTCAATCCAACGAGGGGATCTCCAGTAAGCTAAAGGTACCTGAGGGGAGTAATTTACTGTATATAGAAAAAGTTTTCACCGCGGATACTATTCCAGTCATTCTATTTGTCAATTTCATCCCTGAATGGGTTTATCAAAAACAGTTCACCCAAGAGCAAATCATGAAACCGGGATTCACAGAACCTTTCTTTGAGTTCTACGCAGAGAAATGTAATCACCCTGCCAAATATCTAACATCGATCATCCGACCCGATTTTATTGAGAATAGTGAATTCTCTGATGTGCTTGAAGTAACAAACCCTAAAACTCCATCCCTGGTGATTGAAGATATTGGATATGACAAAGATGACATCCCTCTGTTCTATTCAATTGAGCATTTGGTGAGAGAAGCAAGTGCATTCCATGTGATTCGGTATGTAGACAATATTTAGATTCATTCAACCGCATAAATTTCCGTGGAGGTTTTCTATATTATGTCGACGATCTTCATTAAAAATGGCTATTTGGTTACGATGGACCCAGAGCGGAAAAAAAGTTATGGGGATATTTTTATAGAGGGGAACAAGATCAAGAAAATTGGATCACACCTTGATTCGTCTGCTGACAAGGTAATTGACGCATCGGGCATGGTCGTGCTCCCCGGATTTGTTCAATCCCATATTCACCTTTGTCAAAGCCTGCTGCGAGGGCAAGCCGATGATTTGCCCCTGATGGATTGGCTGGACACGATCACCTCATTGGAATTTCGACATACCCCCGAAACACTGTATGCTTCCGCCAGAATTGGGATCGCAGAAATGATCAAATCCGGAACCACATCCGTGATAGACATGGGAACATTGCATCACCAAGACAGCATATTCAAAGCAATCGAAGAATCAGGAATCCGCGCTCAGGCGGGAAAAGCAATGATGGACAGGAAGGAAAATTTGCCCCCCCTGTTACAGGAAACCACAGAGGACTCCATCAAGGAGAGTATTGATTTAATGCATCGCTGGCACGGGAAGGCCAATGGTCGCATTCGATATGGTTTTGCTCCCCGCTGGCAGCTCTGGAATACCACTGAGTTGCTTCAGGGAATCAAACAAGAGGCTGATGCAAATCCCGGGGTGGGTATTCATGGGCATGCCGGTGAGATTGAATACGAAATAGAGGCGATGATTAAACAAACCGGGATGCGCAATTTGGTCTACCTGGAAAAGATCGGCGTGTTAGGCCCCAATGTGCAAATGGCGCATTGTATATGGCTGGATGAAGATGAATATCGAATTATGGCGGAAACGGGTTCGAATGCTGTACATTGCCCATGCTGCAACACAAAACTTGGATCGGGTATTGCCAAGGTCCCTGAAATGCTGGAAAAAGGCATTAATGTCGCCCTGGGTTCAGACGGCGCACCAAGCAACAACAATTTGGACATGTTCATTGAGATGCGGTTGGCTTCAATGATTCATAAATATAGGCTGGGGGCGGCGGCCATGCCTGCCGAAAAGGTACTTGAAATGGCTACTCTGGGCGGCGCGAGAGCAATTGGTATGGCAGATCAAATCGGGTCACTGGAAGCCGGGAAAATAGCGGATATTATCATTTTGGATGACGGGGGTATGTCTGCTGCTCCAATCAGAAACTTTGAGGACGATGACATTGTCAAGCGGCTGGTATCTGCGTATCAATCGGCCAGCGTGCGGACCAGCATTATTGACGGACACGTGGTGATGGAAAACCGCCAGCTCATCACGATGGACGAAACCGATATTCTTAAAGATGGAAAGAATGCCTTGGCTGACCTTTGGGAGAGAACCCTCTCCGATAAATCCTAGAATACCTAAAAACTATCAACGCCCAGCGGCAATGGATTTGAAGGTCGAATGAAATTCGTCTACAGTCACTTTTCCAAATCTCACTCACTGTTTTATCAGGAGGAATAAATACCAATGATGGCGATGCGGCTGTTGAAAACGGCCTGCCTAAGAACAGAGGTTTGAGGCCCGACTTACAGACCATTACCAGGCATGTTCAATAAAGGAGGCAGCTATGCCGTTAAAAGGATTTAAGTGTAAAAAACCATATGAAATCCTTTCGAAAAAAGAAGTTGAAAGGATACACCAGGGTTCGCTGGAGGTGTTATCGGAAACAGGTATGACCGTTGCGCATGAGCGCTCTCGTAAAATACTTGAAAAGGGCGGGTGCATTGTAGATCACAATACGCAGCGGGTTAAATTCCCGACCGATATTGTCAAATGGGCAATCGATCAATGCCCTGAAACTTTCTTGGTGAGGGCGCGCAACCCAGATTTGACGCTCGATCTTGGCGGCAACATTGTCTATTTTGCCTCTTTCCCCGGTTTCACCTGGCTGGACCCGGATACAGAAGAGCGGCGGGCAGCGACCGTTGAAGAATGTGCAAGGCTGGTTCGGCTGTGTGACGCTCTGCCCATGGTGCATACACTTTGTCAACCGGTGGCACACCTGGGCGATAAGCCTCCAGAGATTGAGTTGGAATGGGTGCACGCCACTGAACTGCGGAATACAGATAAAACCATCATGGGGACCGCTTTTGGGGGCAGTTCTAAATGGGTGGTCGAGATGGTTAAGGCAGCCGATCAGCAAACTCTTGGCGGCATCTGTATTTCATCCCCTCTGGTGATCCCAGAAGATCAAGCCCAGGGAATTCTCGATTATGCCGAGTCTGGAAACCCTCAAATGATGCTCAGCGGGCCTTCCAAGGGAGCGACGGGGCCGGCAACGATGGCGGGCACCTTGGTGCTGCAGAACGCAGAGATACTGGGTGGCACCGTCCTTGCTCAGCTGGCGCATCCGGGATGCGGCGTATTGTACACGGGATATTCTACGCCCATGGATATGCGGTTTGGCACCATGGCGAGCGGAGCCGTGGAAGTTGGGATCATGGCTGTTGCCACTGCGCAGCTGGCCCGTTATTATGGAATGCCATCCGGTGTTTTCTATCCGATGACAGACGCCAAAACTCCAGATCCCCAGGCGATTTTTGAAAAACATCTACAAACTTATTTATGCGCCACAGCCGGGGTGAATTACATCATGCCGCTGGGTGGTTTGGATAATGAGGGCACCCATTCGCCAACTCAAATGGTGATCGATAACGAAGTTTGCAGGATGGTGGGCAAGGTGCTGGACGGGATCAAGGTCGATGACGAGCGCTTAGCTATTGACCTGATAAAAGAAGTCGGCCCTGTCCCTGGAAACTACTTAAGGACCGAACACACACGCAGCCATTGGCAAGAAGAATATTTGCTTTCGGATGTAGTTGTCCGGGAAGATTACAACACCTGGGTTTTAGGGGGTAGGAAGGGTATTGTTGAACGAGCTGCTGAAGTCGCACATCATCTGATGGATACTCATGTACCAAACCCACTTCCCCCCGAAGCTGACAGGGAATTAGGAATAATCCTCATAGCAGCGGAAAAAGAGAAGATTGGGGCATGACCAGGAGGAGGTCGATCATGACAAAAGAGAAACTAATTAATGACTTGAAAGAAGCGATTATTCAAGGAATACCGGCCAAAGCAGTTGATCTGGCGAAGCAAATAGTGGAAGAGAAGATTGATCCGGTTGAAGCCATTGAACAGGGTTTAAAGGCGGGCATCTCTGTGGTTGGGGAGGAATTTGGGAACGGTAGTCTTTTCCTGCCCGACTTGGTCCTATCCGCCGAAACCTTAAAAGCCGCTTCTGCAGTCCTTGAGGCTGAAATTGTGCGCACCGGTGTGAAGCGCAGCAAACAAGGCAAGGTAATTTTAGGAACGGTCAAGGGTGACCTTCATGATATCGGTAAAACGATTGTTGCCACCTTGCTGACTGCCAACGGGTTTGATGTTGTTGATTTGGGCGTAAATATACCAACAGAACAATTCGTTGAAGCGGTCAGGCGAGAAAAGCCGGATGTGATCGGGATGAGTTCTTTGTTGACTGCAACTGCCAAGGAACTGGCGAATGTAATCACAGAGCTGAAAGCGAAAGGATTGCGCGATAGCGTCAAGGTGGTTGTGGGGGGAGGGGCGGTCACTCAGGCTTATGCTGATAAGATCGAGGCTGATGGCTATGGTCAAAATGCCGGATTAGGTGTTCGCACGATAAAACTATTACTTGGCCTCGAATAGAGTAAAACAAGGTAAAAGATTGATTATTTCAATCAACTGGTGGATTCTTCAGGAGGTGTGCATACAGAGACTAATCAGATGCGGCCGACAAGTAAGAATGCCTGAGCTTGCTTCAGGCAAATGATGCGTTCCTGTTAGTTATCAATTGAAAAAGGAGATTAGAAATGTTTAACAAAAAAGTTTGGCAAGCAGTGGCATTAATATCTGTCTTGGTGCTGGCATTGTCCGCTTGCGGCAGTGGGCAACCGGCAACCGTAGCACCGGCGACCTCGGCGCCGGCAACCGCAGCGCCGGCAACCGCAGCACCTGTGGCAACAGCAGTTCCACCGACTGCAGTACCCCCAACCAAAGTACCGCTGAAAGTCGCCTTGTTGCTGGAGGGGCCATTAGCGGACACCGGCTGGAACGCTACGGCGTATCAGGGCCTGTTGGACGCACAGAAGGAATTCGGAGTACAAGTAGCTTACGAGGAAAATGTGCCGCCCGCAGACGAAGAGCAAACCGTCCGTAATTATGCCAGCCAGGGATATAACCTGATTATTGGACACGATTTTTCCTTTATGGACCCAATGACGAAACTTTCAACCGAATTTCCCAATACTTTCTTCTCTTGTACCACCGCATTTCAGGGCACCCCCAATTTGGCTGCATATGATATGTATGAAGTGCAAAGCCATTATTTGGCGGGTATTGTGCTGGGAAGTATGACCAAATCCAACATCATTGGGATCGTGGGCGGGGTCGATCTCCCGACGCAGGACGCAAATTTTAATGCGTTAAAGCAGGGCGTTGCATCAGTAAACCCAAAGGCGAAAGTTCTGATTTCCTTTGTGGGCAGCTGGGGTGACTCAGCAGGTGGCAAAGAGGCAGCACTTGCACAGATAAATAACGGGGCTGATGTAATGCTTGATGCCGGAGCGGCTTCGGGGCTGGGTACGTTGGAAGCTGTCGCCGAGAAAAACATTCCTGTGATCAGTTTTATCCCGCTTTCTAGTCCTGCAGCACCAAAACAGTTGATAGCAACCATATTGCCCAATTATGAAAAAATGGTTCACGATCAGGTTGAGCTTTTGGTCGAAGGAAAATTCCAGGGGGGTCTGATACGTCCAGACCTGGCGACTGGAATAATCCAAATCAACATGAACAATGGCGTGCCGGCTGATATTCAAGCCAAGGTGCTACAGGCGAAACAGGATATCATTGACGGAAAGTTAGTGATCCCAGAGAATTTTAATAAATAACATCCGGGAAGGGGGGGGTGGAGGACCATTCTTTCACCCCCCCAAGGAATAGGTGAAAACCAAATGTTGCGAATGAGCGGCATTTCCAAAAAATTTGCGGGCGTGGTGGCCAACGATCATATCGATTTTGAGATCAAGGAAGGAGAAGTCCATTCCTTATTAGGCGAAAATGGTTCGGGTAAATCCACGCTGATGAAGATTCTTTACGGCATCTACCGAGCAGATGAAGGCCGCCTTTTTTGGAAAGGAGAAGAAATAAGGATTCAAAGTCCAAATGATGCCATTGCAAGGGGGATAGCAATGGTGCATCAACATTTAACGCTTATCCCAATATTTTCTGTGGCAGAAAACTTTATCCTGGGTAGACGATCGCCGCGCGAGCCATTCCTGGATATGCAGGCTGCCGCCGCGGTCATGGAAAAACTTTCCCAGGAGTTTGATATTTCCATTGATCCCTGGGCAAGGGTTTCTCAGCTGGATGCCGGCACTCAGCAGTGGCTTGAAATTATCAGGGCTTTATCATGGGGGGCTGATTTATTAATCCTGGATGAGCCGACTTCGCTGCTTACGCCCCAGGAAACCGAGCGCCTATTTCACACGATTGATTTGCTGGCAAAACGGGGGAAATCAGTGTGTTTTGTTACCCACAAGCTGAATGAAACGATGCGGATTTGCAATCGGGTGACTGTTCTGCGCAGGGGAAAGGTTGTAGGAACGGTCGACGTGTGCGATACCGGCGAACGGGAACTGGCCCGAATGATGGTGGGGCGGGATATTCAATTTCATATTGATCGCCCTCCAGCCAAACCAAAAAATGTTGTCCTAAAAGTGGACAGGGTTCAAGTCAATGCAAAGGACAAGCGCCCGGTGCTGAAGGGTGTTTCTCTAGAAATACGGGAAGGAGAAATTTTAGGGATTGCGGGGGTTACCGGGAATGGGCAAACTGAACTGGCCAGAGCGCTCACGGGGTTACAGCCGATCGACAGCGGGAATATTTGGATCAGCGATGAAAAGACTTCCCGCCTTTTGCCCAAGCAGGTAGCCCAAAAAGGGGTTGCTTACATCCCCGACCAACCGTGGCAAAAGGCGGCGTTGGCGAATTTTTCACTTGAGCAAAATTCAATTCTACGGGTCCATTGGCAGGAACCATTTGCAAAGTGGGGGGTGTTTAGGCCTAGCGAAATATCCCGCCACGCCCGTAGCCTCATAGAAAATTATGATATCCGGACACCCCATGGGCAGATGCTGGCGAAAAATCTTTCGGGGGGCAATTTACAAAAGCTGGTCCTGGCCCGCGAACTTTCCAGAAACCCAAAATTAATCATCGCGGTAAACCCAACCGCGGGGCTTGATGTGGGGGCAAAGGAGTTTGTATATAAAACTCTTTTGGAGGAACGGAACAAGGGTCGTGCGATCCTGCTGATTTCCGCAGACCTTGATGAAGTTATCGAGCTTAGTGACCGGATTGCGGTTATTTATGCTGGCGGAATCAGTCGCATCATTTCAGCTGATAAAGTAGATTTAGAAGAGCTTGGCTTTATGATGGCTGGCGGCAAACAAAAAAAGAGCTAGAGGTATCAGGAGCTTGTGTATGAGTAAAGAGATTGGCGACGATGATATTGTTGAAGCGAGTAACCCGCCTCTGAAAAAATGGACGTCATATATTGTCGACAGCCTAGTGGTGCGCGATATTAAAGAGCTGGGCTCAGGCTTGCTGGCTTTAATTGTGGCCCTATTGGTGATGGCTGTCATGATTTCTGCTGCCAAGATAAATCCACTGGAAGCCTACCTGGCCTTAGTTAAAGGATCCCTTGGCAGCCTGAACGGCATCAGTGAGACGCTCGTGAGGGCTACTCCATTGATTTTTATCGGGTTGGGGATTGCGATTGCGTTTCGGGGAGGCATGTGGAACATTGGTGGGGATGGCCAATTATATCTCGGGGCGCTGGGTGCAACCATTGTCGGAGTGTATCTGCCTCCAATGCCGCCTGTCATTCATATTACGATCGAACTGCTGAGCGGGTTTATTTTCGGCGCCTTGTGGGCTGCCATCCCCGCTTATCTAAAAATGCGGCGTGGAACCAATGAAATTGTAGTCACCATTATGCTGAACTATATAGCCGAATTCCTTATCAGCTACCTCGTTGCCGGGCCGATGAAGGACAATACGCGATTAATCCCTGTCCCGGAATCAAGACAAATTGCTGCCTCAGCTGTACTGCCCATATTTATTCCCCACACACAAATTCACGCTGGTTTCTTGATTGCTATTGCAGCTGCTTTTGTTGTTTGGCTTATTATAGAACGAACTGTGCTCGGCTATGAAATCAAGGCCGGCGGCGAAAACGCAGAAGCAGCGAGGTATGGTGGAATTAATGTTTTAAGGATGGGATTTGTCGCCATGGTTATAAGTGGTGGTCTCGCCGGAATAGCGGGTATGAGTGAAGTTGCTGGAGTACATTATTATCTAATGGACGGGATAACCCCAGGTTATGGATTTCTAGCAATTGCTGTTGCACTTTTTGCGGGGCTGAACCCACTTGGAGTTGTGCTTTCTGCATTGTTTTTTGGTGCCTTAATGGTAGGTGCAGAGTCCATGCAAAGTGCAGTAGGGGTACCGGTGGCAACCATTTATTTACTGGAGGGTCTGGTGATTATCTTTGTTTTAGCACGTCGTGTTCTCTCTCGACATCGCCGATCGGGTTGAGGTGTATCCATGCCTTTCGAAAAAATACTCACAGTTGCTTTTATCAGCGGGATGCTGGGTGCAGGAATGCGGTTGGCAATGCCTATCCTTTACGGTGCTCTGGGCGAGATCTTTACCGAGCGGTCGGGAATTCTGAATATTGGTGTTGAAGGGATGATGTTGGTTGGTGCATTTTTTGGTTTCTTGGGATCTTATATATCCCACAGCCAATGGGTTGGCTTGCTATTTGCTGTGATTGCAGCAGGTTTATTGAGTTTACTCCATGCTTACTTGAGTATTTCTTTGGGGGCCGATCAAGTCATAAGTGGTATCGCAATAAACTTGCTGGCCCTGGGTCTGGTTACATTTTTAAATCGGGCAATTTTTGGACTTCTCTTGCTTCCCCCAAACGCTGCAGCTTTTCAACCCATCACAATACCTGTTTTAGGTAATATACCCATATTAGGAGCATTTCTCTTTTCTCAGCACGCCTTGGTATATATTGGATTAATCCTTGTTCCCCTGTTATATATAATTTTGTTCAAAACCACTTTTGGATTACGAGTTTCATCGGTTGGCGAAGACCCTCGGGGTGCTGAGGCAGTAGGAATTAATGTCGGCAGGCTTCGGTACATCTGTGTATTAATTGGTGGAATGTTTGCAGGAATTGGTGGAGTTACTCTTTCTCTCGCAAACTTGAATTTTTTTAAAGAAACGATCGTTTCCGGCAGAGGCTACATTGCGGTCGCGGTCGTCATGTTTGGGCGCTGGAATCCAGTCTCTGTACTCGGGGCAGCTTTAGTATTTGGTATCGTTGATGCTTTTCAACTGTATATTCAATCGCTTGGGTTCGAAGCAATACCCTCGCAATTACTCCTCAGTTTGCCCTATATTGCTACAATTCTGTTTCTAACTCTCCGAGTTGGGGGTTCATCCCCTTCGGCTCTCAGCGTTCCTTATAGTAAGGAAAGTTAAATTCTATCTGCAATTAGTTTTTAGTGCAAAACGCGATAAAGAAAACAGAGTGCAAGCGAAACCAGGCTGAAAACCAGATCGCTGAACCTATGGTTTCAGACGGCCGTAGGCTTTTAGTTTGGCGGCCACTTCATCCAAACCCGCCGCCCGTAGACTCTCTGCGGTTTGCCACCCGGTTTCCAGATCCCAGCGATTGGCCCGGTAATATTCGTCGAGCATCTCCTCCCATTTTTCGGGATCCAGCCGTTCGCCGGCAAAGGGGCCGCTCCTGGCGGGCTCCGACAACCTTCGAGGGGGATGATCATCGGCACGCGTGAAACCGGCGTGCAGGGTATTAAAAGCCTTCTGCACCTGGTGCAAGTTCTTGCCCAACTCCATCAATCCTTCGCCGGTGTACTGCCTGCCCGAACCAGCAGAGAGCAGACCTGCGTAATCGTCGGGAGAGAGCGCCTGGGAATCGATCCACATGCTCGTAAAGTAGCAAATACCCAGCATATCGATCACCGCTTTATAGTTCTCGAACCAAGTCACGACCGAGGCCTGGTCGTGATATTCACCCGCCGCCCCCGGTCTCGGGTTGCCGAAGATTTGCTCGGCCAGCTTCTCTTGACCTCGCCAGGCCCAGGCCCCTGGGGCGCCATCGAGATGCCCCCCGCCATGCGTGCTGAGAACAATCGCCAGCGCCCAGGCCTTCATCGGGCGCATGCTGGCCTCATTGAGGTCCGCGCCTTTCACCTGCAGGGCATATGCCTCAGATCCACGGCCAAGCGTTTCCGAAGCGCGCTTTACGCCTTCGGCAAGCATGTCACCTATCCCCTTTCGCTCTACAAGTGCATGCAGCAGTTCAATCGCCGCTTGGTGATTACCCCAGGTCAAATCAAGGCCGTTGGCCTCCTCCCGGCTGAGGTCGCCGCGATCATAAGCCTCGAATGCGAACCCCATACAGGCGGCCGCTATATCGACGTCCAACCCCATCCGGCTGCAATAATTGTGGGCTTCGATGATCGCCGGAGGGTAGTCAATATCCAGGTTGGATCCAAAACCTCGACCGCTGTTAATCTCAAATCCTTCTCCGGTGCTGCCCGCATAAGGGCCTTCTCGAACGGTGTAGAAATGGGAGCAGTTGATCGGGCAGTTGAAGCAGCCCAGCCGCCGAACCTCGTAACCCTCTTTGAGCGCTGGTTCGTAGATCTTGCGCGATTTCTCCAGCGGCCAAAAACAATCCTGGTAGTTGCGCACCCCCTGGGGAAGATTGCCGTCCGGCCCGCCCGCGCCGGAGAAGCGCATGCTTCCCCCGGTGCGGTAGACCTCGATGATGGACGAATTCCTGATTTTCTCATTGCATCGCTCCACCGCCTGCACGAACGCCACACCATCTGCAGGGGACAATGTTCCGGTCCCCCGGACGGCAACCGCCTTTAACCGCTTGGAGCCCATCACCGCGCCCGCCCCGCCGCGTCCTGCTGCCCGGGCACGATCAACGATCAAACACGCCCCGCGCACACGATTTTCCCCTGCGGGTCCAATTGACACCATTCGCACCCGGGGATCCCCCAGCTCAGCCCTGACCGCTGTTTCTGTCTGCCAGGTATCATACCCCCAGAGATGCGATGCATCCCGCAGTTCGGCTTGCCCATCGTGGATCCACAGGTAGACGGGGGTTGTCGACTGCCCGGTAATGACAATCGAGTCATAACCCGCCCATTTCAGCTCAGGCGCAAAATGCCCACCTGCATTGGAGGCGCATACACCCCCCGTCAGCGGGTTCTTGGTGTCCACCGAAAGGCGGTTGCCGGAAGGCGCCATCGTGCCGACCAGCGGTCCCGCCCCAAGGACAAGGATATTATCCGGGTCGTATGCCTCAACATGAGGATCTACTTCCCGAAAAAGAATCCACTGGCCAATGCCCCGTCCACCGACAGCATACGAAACATAGTCAGATGTGGGTTGTTCGGTAATCGATCCTTGTGAGAGATCCACTCGCAGAATCTTCCCTGCCCATATCGTTTCACTTCCTGGTGCAGCAGCGCTCATTGAAATCTCCCTGATGCCGAGGAATGAACCATGATTCACTCAATCCGGATTGCTCCCGGTTTACACGCGTGAAAACACATCGGTTCGGGTTCCTGTCCGCAACCATCACAGCTCGAGTCAATCTGGATACAGATCGCTCCCCTATCGCCGTCAAAATCGACGCGGATGCTGGATGCGGCGGTCCCGAACGTTGCCCGGTGATGATAATGACAGGCCAGTTCACAAGCCCGGCAGGCCGTACACAGATCGGTGTTGAGCTCCAATTTTTGGGTATCCGTCATCGTTCAAGCCATCTTCGCGTTTATCGGATAGCGGCATTCCCGGAACGCATCGATGAAAGCCTGCATGTGTTCAACCGGCGCTCCGATTGGCCAGGTGGTTGAAGCCGTATAGCCGCCGCCGCTCCCGGCTTTTTGGAACATATCAAGTACCAGCAACCGAATGCGTTCCGGCGGTCCGGCGCTGATGGTATCGGTGTGCAGGAACGACATCACCACAACCCTCTGCGCTGCGCAAATCCGTTTGTACTCCGCCACATCCACGGTCCCATACCCTCGCAGCCCGGAGACATCTTCCTCCATCAAGGGGATTGCCGACAGCCCGGTCGCACAAACCGTCCGCAAGAATGATTGCCAATCGGGGGCGAGACTCACCCCGTAACCATGGAACACGGTACCCGTCGTCCCCGTATTGGGATTGCGCAGTGCTTCAACACAGCGGGAGATATAAGGCAGGCAGAATTCGTGGAATACTTTTGGAGAAACATTCGGCAAACAGGACCACGCTTCCTGCAGTGTGGGGCTGGCGTTGTGGACGTCACGCAGCGCACTGCCGTAGGCGATCACTACCCGGCAGCAGAATCCCAGCAGTTCGTGTACGAAAGCTGGATCTTGACGGATGTCCTTCAAGATCTGCTTGTAGCCCCGCAGACCCACCGCCAGTGAAAAAGGACCCGAACAGGAGACGGGCGCGAACACCATGCTCCCCAGGTACGTTTTATGCATGCGGCTTATTTCCAGCATCAGCGGCATGCGGCCGTCACTCCTGGGATTGGGAATGGAGAGTTTTCCAAGTTCGCCTGCTTCCTTCAGCAGCGGTTCGCCCAGATGAGGGATCGAGTCCTCTGGGAACTTCACTTTCCCGCCCATCGCCTCAATTTCGATATTGTATGGATCACCATACATCAAAGGAGTTTCATTGCCAAATTTTGCCACCGACATTGCCTGAATGAAGTAGAAGCTCCAGGGATCCGTGTAATACTCACGCGTCGAAATATTCGTCACCCCCAGGCTGAGCGGGCTGAAAACGGCAAAGCTTCCCAGGAGACGATCCGGCTCCTGAAAGCTCCAGGTTTTGATCGCCCGTTCCAGGGGAGACATCACCTGGTCAGCAACCTGATTCTGAAAATCGGCCGTCAGGTCTTCAATTCGCGATTTCAATTCTGATTGAGGGATCATCTTTGCCCCCCTTTGAGATCTTCGATCAGGGAACGAACAACGGTAACCGCCTGGGCTGCATTTTCCCCAAAGCCATCCGCCCCGGCCCATGCCACCATGCCATTGTTCACCGAAGCCCCACCGATCAGGTATTTTACTTGATCCCGCAGACCCGCATCTCTCAGCGCGCTTGCGATCGAAGGCAAACGCTGGCAGGTGGTGGTGATGTATGCTGAAGCGGCTACGATATCGGGATGGAGTTCCCGCACTTTCGCGACGAACTGCTCCGCGGTCACATCGGTGCCAAGATCATGTACCCGATACCCTGCGCCGGAAAGCATCGCACACACAATCCGCTTCCCAATTTCGTGTACATCTCCCTCCACCGTTCCGATGACCACGGTCCCCCTGGGCTGGACAAATGCCTTTTCTAACTCGGGCACCACCTTTTCAACGGCCGCATTCATCGCTTCCGCTCCAGCAAACAATTCGGGGAGAAAGCAATCACCCGCTTCAAACATTTTCCCGATTTTATTACCGGCAGCGGAGATTGCATTGAGAACTTCCTCAGCAGTAACCCCGATGGAGAGCGCTTCTCCAGCCGCCTGAGCTGCAAGTTCTTCTTTCCCTTCGATCACAGCTTCCATCAGGTCTTTTAGTGGGGTATCGGTCATGCTGAAGACTCCTTTCCTCAACGATCACTCAGTTCACAGCGCCTGTTCCCCCATGGGCAGAACTGCTGCTGAACAGCACAAACTATCATTTTCCTGGCCCCAGTTTTATCCAGGGCCAGGAAAATGATTTGACAAGCATTTTTCACCAGGATCTAAATGCGAGTGTATTCCTCATGCACCCGGTGGAACATCGGATTGCCAGTCGCTTTGGCAGCCATGTAATCCATCGTGAACTTGTCGCACCATTTGTTCGCTTTGGCAATGATGGCTTCCTCATCAAAGATGGTGAATTCTCCATTCTTCCTCAGGAATACACCATCCACCATCGCGTCCGAGACCTCAGTGCCGGGCCCATTAAAGGCGAAAAAGGTGAGCAAAGTGCCGACATTCAGGGGATAAAGGCTGGTGTTGTGGCTAAGGTCAATGGTCACAATATCAGCCCGTTTTCCCGGCTCCAGGGTGCCAATCTTTTCCTGCATCCGCAGAGCCTTCGCACTGCCAACGGTAGCCAGCTCGAAGGGTGTCCATGGGGCCAGGCCGCGCATCTCACGCGGCATGATGTTATGCTGCTGAGAAACTGAAAGCATCACGTTCCAGAGGTTGTGGGTCGGGCAATCGGTCCCCAGGCCCACTTTGACACCGGCCTTGAGCATATAGGGCACATAAGCACAATTCCCCAGAATGGAATTGGTCGGCGGACAGTGCGCCACGGCTGTCCCCGTCTTTGCATATAAGTCGATTTCTTTTTCCGTCAGCACGGCACCGTGGAAGAACAACGATCGCGGGGATAACAACCCCAGTTTGTTCAAGTGCTGGATTTCCCCGCCTTCGTCAGCCCAGGTTGCGTCAGCGCGTTCCTTCTCGTCAGGCGCTTCGGCAACATGGGTGGCATATTGAACATCATACTTTTCGGCCAGTTCCATGCCCTTGGTCAGCATATTCTGCGTACAGTTATACGTCGCACTGGGGTGGACCCCAACCTGGATAAGCCCATCCAGGGTGTTGTGATAGTTCTTGATGGCTTTCTCTGCCAGGGACAGATATTCCGCTTCATTCTTGGCATCCGGCAGGTTGACGCTGGTAATCATTTGTACGTGCATCACTGTGCGCATTTTTGCGAATGCCGAGGCTTTATAAACCGCGTCCGGGAAGGGAAACGCATTGGCATATGTTGTCGTACCATGCTTGAGCATATTGACCAGACCCAGAAGCGTGAGATCATAGACACTCTCATCGGTCAGCCAGTTGTATGCCGGCCAGAGAATCCGGATGGCAGTGTCGACGATGCCCGTTAATGGGGATTCAAGCCAGCCGAAAACATGAAACATATGGGCTTCACCGACATGGTTATGGCAATCGACCAGGCCAGGCATCACGATTTTCTGACTTGCATCGATGACTTCCACGTCTTTATGACCGCCGTATTGAGCAACAATGTCGGCAGAAGGACCAACCGCCTTGATCAGTGGACCCTCAATATAAACCGCACCATTCTCGAGGATCCCCCCAAATGGTGTTGGTTGGGAAATAACAAAACGAGCATTGCGGAACAGTATCTTCTTCATTTGACATCTCCTTGAATTGTGTGGCGTGTGAGGTTCCCTCCCCGCACAGGTGGAAAAACCTGGATCAAGAGGCCGCTATGAAGGCAGATGAGACGGGGGGTGTTTATCTGTTTGGCAGTCAATTATGTTCCGTTCCGTGAGCGGATCAATTTGAAGTCCATGCGGTTTCCCGGGTGGAATTCAATGGATTGATGCACCGGTTTTTCGTCGTGGTTGTAACCTATCTCATCAATGACCAGCACCGGGGTCAGAGGGTCCAATTTCTTAAATACTCTGGGCATGTTACAGTTCTTCAAGATATCGGCGCGGACTGACGAGACGTAGTAAGCGATCGACTGGCCGCATTTCTGCTCAAGGAATTCCAGGATGGGTACAGTGAGTCCCGGTTGGATGACCTGGTCATTGGAAAAAGCCTCTCGAAACACCCATTGGGGAATATGGTTGATGCAGAAAATGAGCGGATCGCCATCCGCAAAAAAGACTTTCTCGATCTCCAACATCTCGGCCTCGGGTGCCAGTTTAAAACTTTGAACCTGTTCGGGTGTCGGTTTGATCAATTCCGTGCGCAGCTGCTTGAAACTGGGCTCGAAGCCGTTGTCCGCGATCAGGCGAGTAAATTCAATGAAATTGTTGAGCAGGTTGGATATATTCGATATTTTGCGGACGAACGTTCCGACTCCCTGCCGGCGCGTGATTAATCCCATCGCCTCCAGCTGGTCTAACGCGCTTCGGATCGTCGCCCGGCTGACCTTGAAATCGGTTGCCAGTTGATTTTCCGGTGGGAGCGGCGTCGCGGGAGGGTAGGTCCCATTTCTGATCTGCCTGACGAGAATGGTCAGGATCTGAGAGGAAAGGGAGGCGCGGCGGATAGGGGTTTTATCCATAGGATATTTGAAATTCCACGTCAATGAGAGCACAGTCTGATATGGCAGCCATCTGACAACATGGTACGTCAAAATCAAACGAATGTCAAATGCGCAAGGAGATCTAGTTACAGTCACAGAAATCCATAGAATAAGGGGTTGCAAAAAGAGAGAGTTCCAATCAATATTGTAGTTGGCAACAACAAGAAAGAAAGGAACTCTCAGATGACAGCCGAAGCCGTCAGCATTA
>Ga0187877_1001286_pt1 | contig 26724 bp, 23 predicted proteins | sample June2016WEW_17_1_3_FD_132430 | JGI IMG/M metagenome (GOLD analysis project Ga0187877, IMG submission 132430) | Peatland microbial communities from SPRUCE experiment site at the Marcell Experimental Forest, Minnesota, USA - June2016WEW_17_100 | ecosystem: Environmental > Terrestrial > Soil >...
TACGGCTGACCACGCATGACTCGGGGCCAAGACGGCTCGCTACGCCTTTCTTGTACGGCTCTCTCATCCGCTACTCAATGCCGGTTTATCCCGGCGCTCCAAGCTAAAGCATGCCCCACCTGGAATGGCCTATGATGGGCAGTTGGCAGTGAATCACCATGACTGATCTGAAGTTGCAGATAATCCCTCTGGGTGGATGCGGCGAGTTTGGCATGAACATGACCGCCATCCGCTACGCCGATGACATCATCGTCATCGATTCCGGAATGATGTTCCCCGAGGCCGAGTTGCTGGGTGTCGACCTGGTTATGCCCGACCTGAGTTTTCTCAAGGAGAACCAGCAGTTTGTCCGCGCCCTCATCCTCACCCACGGCCACGAGGACCACATCGGCGCCGTCCCGTATTTCCTTTCCGAAATCTCAGTCCCCGTCTACGGCACTGATTTCACCCTGGCCCTGGTCGATCGCCGCCTGGAAGAGTACGACCTCGATGAGGAGCCCCGCTTCATCCACATCAAGCCCAAAGAGATCCTCGACATCGGCCCGTTCAAGATCGAGTTCATCCGCGTGACGCACTCCATCGTGAGCGCCGTGGCCCTGGCCATTACCACGCCTCTCGGAGTGGTCATTCACACGGGCGATTTCAAGGTGGACCCCACTCCCACCGATAACGAGCTGTTCGATCTCCACACCCTCGCCGACTACGGCAAGCGCGGTGTGCTCCTGCTGCTCTCGGATTCCACCAACGCCGACCGCCCCGGCTACACCGAGAGTGAGCGCGCCGTCCGCCCGCGCATGGAAGAGATCTTCAACCGCGCCGAGCGCCGGGTGGTGGTCTCCTGCTTCAGCTCCTCCATCCACCGCATCCAACTGGTGCTCGACCTGGCGCAGGAATTCAGCCGCCGCGTGGCGGTCATCGGTAGAAGCATGGTGACGGTGACCGAGATCGCCCACTCGCTGGGCCTGCTGGATATTCCCGACGGCATCCTGCTGCGCCCCCAAGATGCCATGGACCTGCCGCCCGACAAAGTGGCCATCCTCATCTCCGGCACCCAGGGCGAACCCATGTCGGCGCTGGCGCGCGTGGCCGTCGATAACCATAAGCACGTCTCGGTGGAACAGGGCGACACCGTGGTGCTCAGCGCCCGCATCATCCCCGGCAACGAAAAAGCCATCTTCCGCATGATCGACCACATGGCGCGCCGCGGCGCCGACGTCCTGTACGGCAGCATGAACCCGCCGCTGCACGTGTCCGGCCATGCCAGCGTGGAAGAGCAGAAGCTGGTCCTGAACCTGGTGCGCCCGCGCTACTTCATGCCCATCCACGGCGAGTTTCGCCAGCTTACCAAGCACGCGCGTCTGGCCGAGCACCTGCGCTTCGCCGGTCTCGAGGAAACTTTCATCATGGAATCGGGCGACGTTCTGGAAATCGATCACCACGGCGCGCGCAAAGGCAACCGTGTCCCCGTGGGCCGTGTTTGCATCGATTCCGGCTCGGTGGACGACGTGGTGCAGGAGGTGGTCATTCGCGACCGCCGCCACCTTTCCGAAGATGGCATCGTGCTGCCCATCATCGCCATCAACCGCCAGACCGGCCGCATGGAAAACGCGCCGGAGATCGTCAGCCGCGGCTTCGCCCTGGCCGGTGACGGCTCGGAGTTCATGGAGAACGCGCGTCAGATCGTGACGAAGACGCTGGAAGGCTCCAACCGCGAAGAGAAGACCGATTGGGGCGTCATGAAGGAGAAGATCCGCGCCGACCTGAAGCGCTACATCGTGAAGGAAACGTCGCGCCGCCCGCTGATCATGCCGGTGATTCTGGAAGTATAAAACCCGGAGACAGACGGAACGTTTTCCGGTTTCTCGCGCCAAAAACCGGAAAACGTTCCGTCTGTCCCCGGGTTTCGGCGCTGTCAGAAGTTGAGCCGCAGCGAAAGCTGGAACTGGCGGTTCGTGCCCAGGCCGATCTGGTTCGACACGGTCGAGGTGGCGGCGCCGAAGTTGCCGCCGGCGGATGCCGCCGTGTACGCCTGGCCGGACTGCAACTGGTTGGTTCCCGTCCCGTTGGCGTCCGCCAGCCGGACTATGCCGCCGCCCGGAGCCTGGAAATTGGCCCGGTTGAGGATGTTGTAGACCTCGGCCCGGAACTCCATGTTGGTCTTCTCGTGGAGGGGGAACCTCTTGTCGAGCGTGAGATCCAGTTGCCGGGTGGCAGGTCCGGACAAGGCATCGCGGCCCAGGTTGCCGAACGTGCCCGGCTGCGGCGTGGCGAAGGCGGCGGGATTGATCCACTGGGTCTCGCTGCTGTGCAGATACGGGTCCACACCCAGCACTAAGTCGGGCCGCCGGATGTTCCGGCTGTTGCCGCCGCCGGGAACGTTGATGACGGGGACGGTGACCGGCTGGCCGCCCACCAGCACGGGGTTATCGGTGATCGTGCCATTCAGGCTGTTTCGGTACACCATGTCCGGCCTGGTGATCAGCACTTCGATGGGAAGGCCCGTGCGGGCGTTGACGATCCCGCCCACCTGCCAGCCGCCCAACAACCCCTTCGCCAGAGGGTTGGCGCTCGAACCGTACTTCCGGGCCGTCCCAAACGGAACTTCGTAAAGCGCGCTCATGTTGAAACTCTGCCGAACGTCGAAGGTGTTGTTGCCGTAGTCGGCCGCGAAACTGTAGTTATTGGCGGCGGTGCGCGCCTCGTTCGACCCGTCGGTGTTGCCGATGGAGTGCGACCAGACATACTGCGCGCCCAGCGTAAGACCTTGTGAAAAGCGCCGGTTGAGGCTGGACTGCAAGGCGTTGTAATGGTCGTTGCCGCCGCTGGTCTTCATGTCGACTTCGGCGAACTGGTTACCGAATTCGCGAACCGCCGTGGCAACGCCGGTGGTTTGATTCATGGTCGCGCCGATGATCTTGTTGGTGATGCCGCGCAGGAACAGGTTGCGCCCCTGGCTGCCCACGTACGCCAACGTCAGCACGGTATTCGACGGAAGCTGTTGCTCGATGGAGGCGGTGTACTGCAGCACTTTCTCCGGAATCGTATAGCCCGGCGCGTAGGCGCGCGGCTGGAACTGGAGGTTCGGATCGTGGATGTCGTAAGTGCCGATGACCGTCTGCGCGCTGAGCGGATAGGCCAGCAGCGAGCCGTTGCTGATGGTGCGGTTGACGCGGTCGTTTATGGCGGGCTGGATTTGGTCCTCGGTTTGGCCGGGACCGTAGTAGTAGCCGGCCCCGATGCGGAACACCGTCTTATTGGAAAGTTTCTCCGGTGCCCAGCTAAACGCCAGGCGCGGCCCAAGATTGAACGGCGACATGCGGTACCAGTCGCCCGTATAATTGGGCGTCAGCGTGCCGGTGACCATGTTGAACACGATGTCTTTGTTGTTGGCCTCGTGCAAGGGGCTGTAGTACTCGTATCGCAGGCCGTAAGTCATGGTGAAGTTCGGCCGGATCTTCCATTCGTCCTGGGCGTAGCCGATGTAGTAAACCTGGCGCAGATCCGTCACGCCCGACTTCCCCGTGAACGGGCTGAGGGCCGTGGTATCGCCGTTGAAGGAAACGGACGAAGGGATGTCCGCCAGGAAGTTCTGGATGTTGGAGAACGCATACGTCGTGCCGCCCAGATACGACGTGTATATCCTGACGGGACGAATCTCGACGCCGAACTTCATGGTGTGGGCGCCGCGAATCACGTTCAGGCTGTCGATGAACGAAAGCGAATAGTTGGTGTAGGGCGCGCCGCGTCCGTTCAGAGCGCTCGACAGGCGCAACTGGCCGGTGGGCGAGGCGATTCCCGCGGAACCGGCCTGGCCCGCAATGCCCGCCAGCGCCACGCTGCCTGTCAGGTTGATGGTCACTCCGGTCAGGTCGATGCCCGGCACCTGCGGGGCAGTGGCATTCACGCGGGTCTTGGCGCCGTTGAACCCGCACTTGGTCTCGTTGACGGCCGAAGGCGAGAGGAGCTGGCTGAGGCTGGCCACCAGGTTCTGCGGAACCGCGGTCTGGGTGTAGTAACTGCCGGTGGAGTTCTGCGTGACCAGCGCTTCGCCCTGGTCGCGAAAGTAGCGCGTGTAAAACCTGTACTTCTCGCTGAAGATGTAGTCGAACCGCACGCTGCCCGAGTTCTCGTTCACCCAACCCGGCCCTTGCACGCTGGCCACGTCGAACAGCGGGTTGGCGGAGGCGAACTGCCCGACGGGGAACGCCGCGCGCAGCGGCAGAATGGCCGGAACAGCCTCGGACCAGGCCAGAGCGCTGGGCGTGGTCTCGACAATCGGAACCGACGTGCGCTGCCGCAGGCCTTCGTAGCCGGCGAAGAAGAAAGCCTTGTTCTTGACAATGGGGCCGCCCACCGATCCGCCGAACTGGTTCAATTTCAGGATGGAGGGGTCCGCGCCGTCGAAGAAATTCCGGGCATCCAGCGCGTTGTTGCGGAGGTATTCGAACAGGCTGCCGTGCAGCACGTTGGAGCCGCTCTTGGTGACCACGTTGATCTGGCCGCCCGACCCCGTGCCGAATTCCGGAGGGTAGCTGTTGGATTCCACGCGAAATTCCTGCACGTTCTCCAGGCTGGCCTGCAAGCGGAACAGGCCGGTGACTTCGCCGTTGAAATTGCCGGGGCTGGTATCGATGATGGACGAGCCTTCGATCCCATCGAACCGAATCTCGTTTTGTTCGTTCGACCGGCCGCTGAACCGGATGTCGTCAAACGTGCCGGAGCCGTAGTTCACGGCGCCCGGCGTCATCAGGTACAACTGGGAAACCTGGCGGCCATTGATGGGTAGAGCCGCCACTTCGCGCGAGCTGACGTTCACGCCGACACTGGCCGAGCTGACGTCCACCACGGCCATCTCACCGCCGGATACGACCACTTCGGTGTTGACCGTAGATGGCTGGAGCGTCACATTGAGCGTCCGCTCCTGGCCCACTTGCAGATGGATGCCCCTGAATTCCGCCGGCGCCATGCCGCGGGCTTCCACCGTAAGGGTGTACTGAGCCGGAGGAAGTTGTGTGGCGGAGTACGAACCCCGCTCGTTGGCCACAACCTTGCGGCTCTGGCCGGTACTCTGGTTTTTCACCGTGACAGTGGCCCCGGGGATTACCGCGCCGGAAGTGTCGGTGATGACGCCGACAATGCGGGCCACGTCACTCTGACCATGGGCCATGGGGATCATCATGGCCCCTAGAAGCGTAAAACGCAGGATTCTGGTTGTCATTCCGCTTCAAGTTAACGGACGGACGTTACGGAGGTGTGAACTTTTGGTGAAAAATCGGATGAGGGACACCGACTGAAGAATTGCCTACGTAGCCGCCATTACCCGCCGCGGCTCGAAGGTGTACCCGAACCCCCGCACCGAGTGGATCAGGATCGGACTGGCGGGGTCCTGTTCCACCTTTTGCCGCAGGCGCAGAACGTACACGTCCACGGCGCGGTCGGTGATGGCGCGGTCCTGGCCCCACACGGCGTTCAGCAACTGCTCGCGGCTGAAGACCATTCCCGGACGGCTCATGAGAAACTCCAGGAGCCGGAATTCCGTGGCGGTGAGAGAGAGCGGCGCGCCGTTCAATCGAACCTGCCGGCTGGAGGGGTCGAGTTCCAGCCCGCCGGCTTCCAGTACCCGCGCGGGCGTGCCCTGGCCCCAGGGAGCAACTCGGAGTTGCAGCTTGATGCGCGCCACCAGCTCGCGCACGAAGAACGGCTTCACCACGTAGTCGTTCGCCCCGAGTTCCAGACCGACGATGCGGTCCGTCTCGGATGCGCGCGCGGTCAGGAAGATGATGGGAGTCGAGGCCAGGTCCGGATCCTTGCGGATACCCTTGCAGATGTCCAGCCCATCGGAGTCCGGCAGCATGATATCCAGCAGGATCAGGTCTGGCCGCACTTGCCGGCACAGTTCCAGCGCCCCTTTTCCGGTTTGCAGACCGGTCAAGGAAAAACCTTCCTTCTCGAGGTTGTATTTCAAGAGCGCGAAGAGGTCGGTGTCGTCTTCGATCAACAGAATTTTCTTCGTGGGCAAGCTAAAGCATGCCCCACCAGGTGTTACGGAATGGTTAAGACGTAGTGAATTCGGGGTTAAGTTCTTCCGTCCCAGCCGCCGCTTCATCCGCCGGGAGCGTGAACAGGAACGTGGAACCCTGGCCGACAGCGCTTTCCACGCGCGTGGCTCCGTTGAGCGTTGCCACCAGGTGCTTGACGATCGAAAGGCCCAGACCCGTGCCGCCCAGCTCGCGCGAACGGGCCTTATCCACGCGGTAGAAGCGCTCGAACAGGCGCGGCAGATCTTCGGCGGGAATCCCGATCCCGGTATCGCGGACGTATACCTCTATGAATCGGCCGGCCGGGCGAGCCCCCACCGCGATCCGGCCGCCGGAGGGCGTGTACTTGATGGCGTTGTCCAGCAGGTTGCTGAGAATCTGCGACACCGCTTCGCGGTCGCACCACGCGGTGGCGTCTTCGGGCGCGCGTTCCTCGTCCAGCCGGATGTCGTTCTTCTCGGCGATGGGGCGGACCAGCTCGATGGCGTCCCTCAGCAGGCCGTTCACCAGGTGGCTTTCGAACTCGAATCTCTGGTGCTTCTGTTCGATGCGCGAAAGCGTCAGCAGGTCTTCGGTAAGGCGCGCCAGGCGCTCGGCGTTGTGACGGATGATCCCCAGAAACCGCATGTTGTGGCCGGCATCGTTCAACGCGCCGTCCATGAGAGTTTCGGTGTATCCCTGGATGGAGGCCAGCGGCGTGCGCAGCTCGTGAGACACGTTGATCACGAAGTCTTTGCGCATGCGCTCCACCTTTTCCAGCTCGGTGTGCTCGCGCTCGAGCTGCGCCACGGTCTGCTGAAGGTGTTCGGCGGTGTCGTTCAAGGTTTGGGCGAGCTGTCCGAATTCGCTCGAACCGGTGTGCGCCAGCCGCGCGCGGAAATTGCCCCGCGCCAGCTCGCCGGCGTGCGCCATGATGGCGCCCAGCCGGCGCGAAATCAGCCGCGCCAGCACCGCCGCAATGGCAATCGCCGGAAGAAACGCCAGCGCCGTGCTGGCCAGGATCTTTCCGCGAATCCGGTTGACCTGCCGGTTGATTTCCGACAGCGGCACGGCAATGCGGATCGCGCCGCCCAGCGGCCCGGCCGGCACCGCCACGTACAGAAAGGACACGCCGATAGTGGCGCTGTGACGGATGCTCGAACCCGCTTCGCCCCGGAACGCCTGCATCAGCTCGGGGCGCGTCCGGTGGTTTTCCATCTCCGCGGCGTTGGCTTCCGAGTCCGCCAGCACCTTGCCGTCCGCCCGCACCACCGTAATGCGGCCCCCGGCCGCCCGCGCCATGGCCCGCGCGTACTCCTCATCCAGCCGGCCCGCATCGGGCAGGGAGAGCGCCAGCATCCGCCCCTTGTCCGCCAGTTGTTGCGTGAGGTTCTGGATGTAGGTGTCCTGGGCCACCTGCGTGGCGAAGTAATCCACTGTTACCAGCGCCAGTAGAAGCAGGCAGAAGACGCCCACGATCAACTTGAGAAAAATCTTGCCGGTCAAGCGGATTCCTCGAAGCGGTAGCCGAAACCGCGAACCGTGGTGAGGTAACGCGGGTTGTCCGGCTGCTCTTCAATCTGTTCGCGCAACCGGCGCACGTGAACGTCCACCGTCCGCGGAGTGACATAGCGCTGCTCGCCCCATACCGCTTCCAGAAGCTGGCTGCGGCTGTAGGCGCGGCCCCGGTGCATGAGGAAGAACTCCAGCAGGTTAAACTCGGTCGAGGTGAGGGAAAGCTCCCGCTCCCCGAGAAACACGCGGCGCGCCGTCCGGTCCAGCCGGAGCGGGCCGATTTCCACCGCCCCGGGCTCGGCATCCATCTCTTCCCGCCGCAGATGCGCCTTCACGCGCGCAATCAGCTCGCGCAGGCTGAAGGGCTTGGTCATGTAATCGTCGCCGCCGATCTCCAGACCCAGCACGCGGTCCACTTCGTCCGACCGCGCTGTGAGGAATAGCACGGGCGTCCGCGCCAGCACCGGCGACTGGCGTATCTGGCGGCACAGCTCGAAGCCGTCCACTTCCGGCAGCATCACGTCCAGCAGAATCAGGTCCGGCTTGGAGTGTTCCAAAGCCTTCAAAGTCCCCTTGGCGCCACCTAAAACCTGCGCTTCGTAGCCGTGGCGGCTGAGATTATAGTCGATGAGCGCGGCCAGTTCGGCCTCGTCTTCCACTATGGCGATTCGCTTCGGCATGCGTTGTTTTGTGGGTTGCAGTACTGGTACGGTGTGTTCTACGGTACGTCCTATTGTAGCTAAAAACCTCGAAAAACCCGGGGACAGACGGAACGTTTTCCGGTTTTTTTCTACGCCCCCATGGTTGCGTGCAGCACACAGAATGACGCGTACGCAATGATCGCCGACGCCGGAATCGTCAGCACCCACGCCCCCACGATGTTCCGCGCGATGCCCCACCGCACCGCCTTCATGCGCTGAATGCTGCCCACCCCGGCGATGGCGCCGGCAATCGCGTGGGTGGTGGAAACCGGCAGCCCCAGGTGCGTGGCCAACAGCACCGCCGCGGCCGCGCCCGTCTCCGCGCAGAACCCGCTGCGGGGCTTGAGCCGCGTCAGCCTTCCTCCCACCGTGTGCACGATGCGCCATCCGCCGCTCAGCGTGCCCAGCGCGATGGCCGTGTAGGCCGCCAGCAGCACCCAGGCCGGGATCTCTCTCACCTGCACATAATGCGACGTGATCAGCACCCCCGTGATCAGCCCGGCGGTCTTCTGCGCGTCGTTGGAGCCGTGCGAGAGGCTGAACGCGGCCGCCGATAGCAACTGGAACTTGCGGAAGTACTTGTCCATCTTCGACGGGCTGGATCCCTGGAAAAGCCAGTAGACCAGCACCATCAGCAGGTACGCCGAGATCATCCCGATCATGGGTGCCACCACGATGAAGGTCAGCGTGAGCGGCCATTCGCCTCCCCGGCCGACGTTCAGCGCGTCCAGGCTGTGCGAGAACCCCCGCACCAGTCCCACCCGCGCGATGGCCGCGCCGGCGTACCCGCCGATCAGCGCGTGCGATGAGCTGGTGGGCAGTCCCAGCCACCACGTGATCAGGTCCCAGGTGATGGCCCCCGCCAGGCCCGCCATGATGACGTAGGGCGTCACCAGGTTCAGGTCCACGAATCCCTGCATTACCGCCTTGGCCACGGCCGTGCCGAAGATGAACGCCGCGGCGAAATTGAAAAACGCCGCCCACAACACGGCTTGAAACGGCGTCAGGACGCGCGTGGCCACAATCGTCGCGATGGAATTCGCCGCGTCGTGGAACCCGTTGATGTAGTCGAACACCAGCGCGATCCCGATGATGAGAACGGCCAGCGTCAACGTGGACATGGCTAGCTGTTCTTGACCACCACGTTTTGTAGAACGTCGGCCACGTCTTCACAGCTATCGATAGTGTTCTCGAAGAACTCGTATACCTCTTTGAGCTTGATCAGCGTGATGGGGTCCTTCTCCTTGTTGAACAGGTCCGCCACCGCGCTGCGCCCGATAAGGTCGGCCTCGTTCTCCAGACGGTTGATCTCGATGCAGTGCGCCATGATGGTGCCGTTCCGTTCCAGGGCCTCGAAGGCGCTCTTCAACGTCCGGGCGCAACTGGCGACAATTTCCGCCATCGTCACCATGGTGGCCGGAATCGGGTCGATCCGATACGACACCAGCCGGTGTATGGTGTCCTCGATCCCATCCAGCACGTTGTCGAGCGCAGATGAAATATTGTGGATGTCCTCGGGATCGATGGGCGTGATGAAGGTCTGGTTGAGGTGCGTGAAGATCTCGTGGATGATCTCGTCGCCCTGGTGCTCGAGGGAGAGGATTTCCGAGGCGCAGCCGGCCAAGCGTGAATTCCCCGTCCGAACTCCGTCGAGAAGCAGCCGGGACGCCTCCGAGATGATTTCCACCTGCTTTACAAAGAGGTGGTAGAACTTCTCCTCGCGTGGCAGTAGTCGCATAGAGTGGGCTTGGAAAGAGAACTCCATCTTAATCGGTGTGGAAGCCGCGGGTCAATCCGGGGTGCCCCTTGGGCCCGGTTACAGTTCCGTGACGATCGGGAGAAACTCCTGCCGCGGCGCGCCTTCCAGGTGCAGGAGCCGGGGATCGAGCAGACGCCCTACATCCACGTTGCTCATGGCGGAAAGGATGTTTTCCTTGAAGTGCGGATGCTGGCGCTCGAGCTCCGCGAACAAGTCGCGCAGCGCGCGCCGCACCGTCCCGGTCTTTTGCGAGCACCCGCACGGCACCACCGGAACGCCCAGCGCCTTCGCATAAGCGCGCGTGATGTCCTCCGTCACGAACACCAGCGGGCGGATGAGCCGGTATTCGCGGTCGCGCGAGCTGGTGACCGGCGGCAGCGCGCTCAGCCTGCCGGTGAACAGCATGTTGCGCAGCAGCGCCTCGCAGAAATCGTCGGCGGTGTGGCCGAAGGCGATCACGTTGGCTCCCAATCCGTGAGCCACCTCGTACACCGCGCGCCGCCGGTACCGGCTGCACAGGTCGCAGCCGTGCTCGGGCTGGTCGTCGAGCAGGCGCAGGGAAGGGGCGTCGCGGAAGTAGGTCCACGCCACGCCGCGCTGTTTCAGGTACTCGCCCAGGGGTTCGACGGGCCGCAGAAACTTACCCTGCTCCACGGTGAAGGCGCAGACCGAGAAATCGATGGGCGCGCGTTTCTGGAGCAGCCGCAGCGCCTCGAGCAGGGTGGCCGAATCCTTCCCCCCGGAGAGCGCCACCGCCACCCGATCGCCGTCGCGAATCATTTTGTAGCGGTGTATGGCTTCGCCGACCTTGCGCAGCAGTGTTTTTTCCAGATCCACTGATTCGATTATAGTGGGGGCGGGATGGTTGCGATTCGCCGCAGCCGGGCCACCTTGCCCGCCGCCCGCACCGCCGCCGTTCGACATCGGCCTCTGGCGAATTTGGCTTGACAAGCAACAATCTTGTTGCTACTATTTCAATTGAAGCAACAATGTTGTTGCTATCAAAGTATGGCCGGTTTAAGCCTTTCGTTATCAGGAGGTAGCAGATGGCAACACGGATTCTCGCGGGTGGGGTTCCGGAGCCTGAGGAACTCATCGGTCGCGACCACACCATCAATTTCATCTGGGAACAACTAGCGGGCAACAATATCCTGCTGGTGGCACCGCGGCGTTTCGGGAAGACAGGGGTCATGACCCATTTGCTGAAGCGGACCCGGCCCGGATACCTCGCGGTGTACCTGGACGTGGAGGATATTCACAACCCGGAAGTGTTCTGCTCGCATCTCATTGCCGCCCTTCTGGAACACAGCAGTCTGCGGAAGCTGGTCTCGGGAATCAAGGGACTGCCGAAGAAGTTGACCGAGTTCATCGGCGACCGGGTTCAGAAAATCAAGATTGACATGCTCGAAATCGAGCTGAAGGAAATCGTGGGTGAATCCTGGAGCAGCGTTGCGCGGGCGCTGATTCTGGAGATGGAGAAGGCCGAGGAGACAGTTCTCTTCATCATCGACGAGTTTCCGCAGCTCATCGAGAATCTCGCTCGAAAACACGGGGACGACACCGCCCGCGGTTTCTTGCAATGGTTTCGGTCGCTGCGGATGAAGCAGAAGGACGTGTTGCGGCGCTATCGCTTCGTGCTGGCCGGCTCCACCAGCATCGATCTCACCTTGCGGCGTTTGGATGTGCCCGACAAGCTCAACGATTTTTGCCGGGTTCCGATTGAGGCCCTCAGCCCGGAGCATGCGGGCGCGCTGCTGGACTCGCTTGCGGACGCCGTCGGGCTGCGGTTCACGGCTGAGGGGCGAAACGCGTTCTTCGAGCTGGTCTCGCCTCCGGTTCCCTATTTCGTGCATCTGTTCGTTTCCCAGATTCGGATGGAGGAGAAACTCAGAAACAAGGAATTGGGCGCGAATGAGGTCAGCGAGGTGTATCGCCGCCGTATCCTGGGCCCCACGTGCCGCGCGTACTTCGACTACTACCGGCAAAGACTGAATCGCTACGGCGAGCCGGGCCGGCGGGCGGCGCTTGCCGTCTTGCAGGAGGCCGCCCATGCGCCGGCAGGCCGCGTTTCGAACAGCATGTTGTACGACGTCTACCGGAGAGCGCGAGGGCGCGGCGCCACGAGTTTCGAGTTCGACGAGATCATGGCCGATCTGGAGAGCGACTGGTACCTGGTGCTCGATTCCAGAACCAACGAGTACGGCTTTCTGCTGAACGTGATGCGCGACTGGTGGAAGCGGTTTTACCGGACCGTGGACGCAAAACGGAAATAGGAGCGGCGGATGGCATACGGGCAGATGTCGTACGACCCTTGGGAGACGCCGGCGGAGGAGCGTAAGGCGAGATTCGTCGGCCGGGAAACGCTGCTGGAGCGAATCCTCTCGGCGATCGCCGAGCAGGAAGCGCACGAGACCATTCAGCACTACCTTCTGCTGGGGCCCCGGGGAATCGGCAAGACAACACTTTTGCTGACTCTTCGCGACCGAATCCGGGAGAGCCCAACGCTCTCGGCGCGGTGGTTCTGCGTTCAGCTTCGGGAGGAGGAGTACTTCGTCCGGACGCTTCGCGACCTGCTCGAACTGGTGCTACGCGCCCTGGCGGATGAGGAGAATCTGGCCGAGGCCGCGGAAGTGGCTCAGCAGTCGCACCAGGAGAAGCGGGAGGAACGGAGCCTGGCGGTGGCCGTGGAGGGCTTGCGCAGCCTCGCAACGACGCGCGGCAGGCGCATCCTGCTTCTGATCGACAACTTCGACCGCGTCTTTCCTGCCACAGCGGCCGGCCGCGGCAAGACCCGCCCGGCGGAGAACGAATTCCGGTCATTTCGCAAGCTGCTCAGCAGGGAGAGCTTCCTGATGGTGGTGGGCGCGTCGGTGCGTCTGTTTGAGGAGATTGCCGCGTACGACCAGGCGTTTTTCAACTTTTTCAGCCCGGTGGAGATTCCGAATCTGAGCGAAGACGAAATCTGCGAGCTATTGCGCAAGTGCGCCGAGGTCGAACGAAACACCGCGTTCCTGGCGCAGTCCGAGGCGCAACGCGACAAAGTGCGGGCGATTACCTACCTGACAGGCGGCAATCCGCGCCTGGTGCTGATGCTATATGACGTGCTTCGCCACCGCGAGATGACGCCGGTGGTTGAGGCGCTGCGGGAAACAGTGGGCGGTCTCACGCCTCTGCTCAAGCACGTGCTGGACGACATGCCGAGGCAGCAGAGCAAGACTCTGGACGCGCTGGTGCGCTTGCGGGGCGCCGCCCCTCCCAATGAGATCGCGGCAGCGGCGCGCCTGCCGCTGAACGTGGTGACGGCGCAACTTGGCCGTCTGAAGGAGGCGCGCTTCGTGGTGGTGGAGGGAGCAGGAAAGGGCAGACCGGCTACGTACCGGGTTTCCGATCCGATGTTTCACACCTGGTACCAGATGCGATACCTGCGGCCCGCCGGGCGGCGGATTGAGCTTTTCGTCGAGTTCATCCGCGCCTGGTTTTCGGTGGAGGAGCGGCGCCAATTCCTCGACGAGCAGTGGCGTGTTCTCGGGGACAACGGCGGCCGCGGATTGCGCGGATACGCCAGCCAGGAGGCGAGCCTGGCGATCCGATATTACGCCTCCGCCCTGGAGGATGACCGGGAGCGCCAGGAGCATTTCGGACGTCTGGCTGACGCCTTCGTGGAAGCGGGTAAGCCGCGCGAGGCTGCCATGCTGCTGGCAGAAGCCGCGGAGCCAGCCGCGCTGACCGGGAGGCAGTACGAGTGCGCTGCGTACCGGCTCCTCGGCGACCGCATGCTCGATAAGGGCAGGCTCAGCGACGCGACCGTCGCGTATCGCGACGCGCTCAATAAGGAACCGGAGAGCGTGGAGGCCATGCTGGGCCTCGGCGTGTCCTTGGAATTGGCTGGGGAGCGTCCTCAGGCAGCGTCAGAGTTTCAGCGGGTGATCGACCTGCCCGGCGTCTCGGCCGGGCAGGTTGCCAGGGCGCTCGTCGGCCGGGGCATCGCGAGGCGGTCTCTCGGGGACGCCCAGGGGGCGATTGCCGACTACACGGCGGTGGTGGATTTGCCCGGCGCCCCCGCCAAAGGGGTTGCCTGGGCGCTCTTCAGCCGGGGCATCGCGAAGGGATCTCTCGAGGACAGCAAGGGGGCGATTGCCGACTATACGGCGGTGGTGGATCTGCCGGGCGTTCCCGCCGAACTGGTTGCCAAGGCGCTCTTCAACCGCGGCGTCGCAAAGGGATCTCTCGGGGACAGCCAGGGGGCGATGGCCGACTACACGGCGGTGGTGGATTTGCCCGGCGCTCCCGCCGAACCAGTTGCCAGGGCGCTCGTCAGCCGGGGCTTCGTGAAGGGATCTCTTGGGGATAGCCAGGGGGCCATTGTCGACTGCACGGCGGTGGTGGATCTGCCCGGTGCTCCCGCAGAGGAGGTTGCCAGAGCGCTCGTCAACCGGGGCATCGTGAAGAGATCCCTCGGTGACCGCCAGGGGGAAATTGCCGACTGCACGGCGGCGGTGGGTGTGCCTGGCGCTCTCGCCGAACAGGTTGCTAGGGCGCTCTTCAACCGGGGTGCCAGCTTTGGCGCCACGGGTGAAAACAGCAAGGCCCTGTCAGATTTCCAATCTGTCATGGATATTCCCGGAATCTCATCGGAGCAGAGAGCCTGGGCCGCCCTGAACTCCGGTGCCGCTTTGTCGATGCTGCACAGGCTCGGAGAAGCTGTCGGGCGCCTCGAAGAATGCCTGGGGTTGCGGGCCAGCGCCGAGTCGGTGCACGGAGCGTTCGCCCGGCTCATTCACACTCACCTGGAGAGCGGAAGAAGGGAAGACGCCGCGCACCTGATCGCGCGGTTGCACGAATTCGAACCGGCCGAAACGACCATCGAGCAGCGTCTGGAAGCAAGAATCGGCGCGATCATGACTGCCTGGAAGGAGCACACGCCCGAGACCGCCGCATTGCTGCTGGATGCGGCGCTCAAAAGCGACCCGGAGGACATTCGGGTTCGCATGGAGTTCCTTGCTCCGGCGATTCAATACGCGAGGAGTGGGGATGAGCAAGCTCTCTCGCGCCTGCCGGAGCGCGAACGCGACATGGCGAAACAGATCGCGGCGGTCATCCTGGGAAAGAAAGACAGAGTCGAGGCTGGACATTGACCCCCGCCCGTACCGCTGCCTTCGACATCCTCCGCCAGGTGGAAGCCGGCGGCTACGCCTCCGATCTGCTTCTCACGCACACCGCCGCGCTCGATTCCCGCGACGCCGGGCTCGCCTCCGCCATCGTCTTCGGCGTCTTGCGATACCGCGCGCAACTCGACTGCCTCATCGGGCGTTACTCCGGCCGCCGGCAGAAGCTCGACCCCGAAGTGAGCATCGCGCTGCGCATGGGCATTTATCAGCTTCGTTATCTGGAGCGCATCCCGCCGCACGCCGCCGTGGCCGCCAGCGTGGAACTCGTCAAGCGCGCGCGCAAGCGCTCTGCCGCGGGCTTCGTCAATGCGGTGCTGCGGAAGGTGGACCGCAGCCCCGTCGAATGGCCCAGCCGCGACGTGGAACTCTCTTGCCCTGCGTGGCTGCTGGCTCGCTGGGAGCGCCACTACGGGGCCGAGGCCGCCGCCGGTATCGCCCGCGCCGCGCTCGAGGAGCCGGAAAAGTACATGCGCGGCGGCCGCGTTCAGGACATCGGCTCTCAATCCATCGTTCCGCTGCTCGGCCTCGCCCCCGGCCAGCGGTTCCTCGATCTCTGCGCCGCGCCCGGCAACAAGACCGCGCAAGCGCTCGAATCGGGCGTCCGCGCCGTGGCCTGCGATCTCCATTATCGCCGCCTCGCGCCCATGATGCGCCTCACCCCCAACCTGGTGGTTCTGGACGCCTCTCATCCGCTTCCCTTCGCGCGCCCATTCGACCGCATCCTCCTCGACGTGCCTTGCTCTGGAACGGGCACCCTCGGGCGCAACCCCGAAATCAAGTGGCGGCTCACGCCCGCCGATCTCGATGATCTCCATCGCCGCCAGGCCGCGCTGCTGGCCAATGCGCGCGCGGCCCTCGCGCCCGGCGGGCTGCTGGTGTATTCCACATGTTCGCTGGAACCGGAAGAGAATGAAGCGGTGGTCGCCGCCGTTCCTCCGGAACTCATCGTCGAGACCATGCGCCGCATTCCCGGCCGCGATGCCGGGGACGGGTTCTATGCCGCTGTGATAGAATCGGACCAGCCCGCAAATGATTGAAATTATTCCGTCAATTCTGTCGGCGGACTTTGCCCGCCTGGCGGAAGACATCGCTCGTGTCGAACGCGCCGGCGCCACTATCCTTCACCTGGACGTCATGGACGGCCACTTCGTGCCCAACCTCACCATCGGGCCGCCGGTGGTCGAATCCGTCCGCAAAACCACGCGCCTCCACCTGGACGTCCACCTCATGATCGAAAGCCCCGAACGCTTTGTCGCCGCGTTCGTCGGGGCGGGCGCCGATTCCGTTTCGGTGCATTATGAAGCTTGCCCCAACCTGGATGGCACTCTGGGGCTGATCCGTAAGGCCGGCGCCCTGGCGGGCGTGGTGCTCAACCCCGCCACCCCGGTCTCGGTGCTCGAAGACGTTCTCGAGATGGCGGATTACGTGCTCTTGATGAGCGTGAACCCCGGCTTCGGCGGGCAGAAGCTCATCCCCTACGTGCTCGATAAGGCGCGCAAGCTCGACCGGATGCGGCGTGAGAAGAAGTTAGCGCTGCCCATCGAAATCGATGGCGGCGTCGACCGGGGGAACCTGGCCGATGTGGTACGCTCCGGCTGTGAGTGGATTGTCACAGGGTCGGCGATCTTTCACAGTCCGGACCCCGAGGCTACCGTGCGGGAGATGCGCGAAATTGCCGCCAGCGCCACCGGGGTGAGAGTGTAAGGGATTGAAACATGGTCCGAAACTTCATTCGTTATGCCGCTCTGCTCGCTGCGCTGGGGGTTCTGCTGAGTTCCTGCGGCCTCAAACGTCACAAGTACGACAACCCGATCACCAAGGACACCCAGCAGCCCGACAAGGTCCTGTTCGACAAGGCCATCGCCGATGTCGAGCACAGCCGCTTCGAAGTCGCGCGGTTCACGCTGCAAACCCTCATCAACACCTACGACACCAGCGAGTACCTCGCCAAGGCCAAGCTCGCCATCGCCGATAGCTGGTTTCGCGAGGGCGGCGCCCACGGCCTCGCCCAGGCCGAAGCCGAGTACAAGGACTTCATCCTGTTCTACCCCGCCATGGAAGAAGCGGCCGAGGCCCAGGAGAAGGTCTGCGATATCCACTACAAGCAGATGGAGAAATCCGACCGCGACCCCATGCATGCGTTGCGCGCCGAGGACGAATGCCGTCAGTTGCTGGTGCAGTTCCCCAACAGCAAGTTTGCCCCCGAGGCGCAACAGAAACTGCGCGACATCCAGGAAGTGCTGGCCGACGCGGAGTTCCGAACCGCCACGTTCTATCACACCAAGGGCAGCTTTCCCGCGTCTGCCAACCGCTTCCAGGGCATGGCCGACCAGTTCCCGCTTTACAGCCAGGCCGACGAAGCGCTGTGGCAGCTCGCCGATTCCTACCAGCATATGGGCGACCGCTTCGAGAACCAGCAGGTGGCGGCCTACACCAGGATCGTCAAGGACTATCCGCTGAGCGTGCACGCCGATGCCGCCCGGGCCAGGCTGAAGGAAATGAACCGGCCCGTGCCGGAAGCCGATCCCGTGGCTTACGCCCGCATGAAGTATGAGCTGGAGAACCACACCAAAACCAGCCTGATGGGCCACTTCTTCGGGGCTTTCCGCACCAGCCCCAACATGAACCAGGCGGCCAAGTCGGGAAGCCCGCAGATGACCGGTCTGCGGCCCACCATTCCGGCCAGCGTTCCGCAGGTTGCCGCGGGCACACAGGGGGTGAGCTCGGAGGTCTCCGTCTCCACCGTGGCGGACAGTTCCGCCATCGACAGGAATCCCGACGCGCGCGCCAACCCCCCTGCGCCGGGCGCCGCCGCGAGTGATACCGCCAACACCGTTACCGCCACCCAGCCCGCCGCCGCTCCCGCGCCGCCGGTCCAGCAATCCACCGTTACGCGCACCGGCGTGGATATCAACACCGCGTCCGTAGGGGAATTGCAGAAGTTGCCTGGTGTCGGAAAGATCGCGGCGCAGAGGATCGTCGCCATGCGGCCGTTCTTGTCCATCCAGGATCTGATCCGGACGGGTCTTACGCAGAAGACTATTAATAATCTCAAGCCCGCCGCCAAAGATTCCGCCGCGCCTGCCCCGGCGAAAAAATGAGCCGCATTCTGCTGGTGGACGACAGCCCGCACGCCCAGCGCATGGGGGAGCGCATCCTCAGCGATGAGGGTTACGAGGTAGTCACCGTCAGCAACGCCGACTCCGCGCTGATCCGCCTGGAAGACGCCGATCCCGACGTGGTGGTGGCGGATGCCGTGATGCCCGGCCGCACCGGCTATGATATCTGCCAATACCTCAAGATGAGCCCGCGCCACCGCCACGTGCGGGTCATCCTCACATCGGGAGCCCAGGAGCCGATCGATGCGGCGAGGGCGCAGCTTGTCCAGGCCGATGGCGCGATCGAGAAACCGTTCGAGGCCAGCGCCTTGCTGGCGGCCGTGAAACCGCTGGCGGAAGCGGCGCAAAAGGAGCGGCTCGGTGATCCGGGCCCAGGCGCCCAGGCGGTGGCCGCCGACCGGGCGCCGGGGGCCACGGAGTCGGCCCCGTTCGTCGCCGTGGTGGATGCGGAACAGGTGCGCGCGGCCGTAACCGTGGCGCTGGACGCCGCCATGGGCTCGATGGTCGACGAAATCGGGCGCCGCGTGCTCGCGGCGCTCAACGCCAGCAAGCCACAGGCGCACCCCGCGACAGCGGCCCCGCAGCCCGAGCCTTTCCAGCTTGCCCAGCCCGCGGTTTTTCCGCCCCCGCACACGCCGCGCGAGATGGTGCGCCGCGTGACGCCGCTGCGCGTCCGCACCGGCTCCATCCTCGGCTTAGACATCGACAACCTGGAACCGGAGGACCCCGATCCCCCACCCGGCCCCCGGCCCCCGGCCCCTGGCCCCCACTAGTATGCCCGACAACAGCTTCGACGTAGTCTCCAAAATCGAAATACCGGAAGTCGTCAACGCCATCCAGCAGGCGCTGAAGGAGATTCACCAGCGCTTCGACCTCAAAGACTCGAAGTCCGACATCGAGCTCAAGGAGAAGGAAAACAAGGTCGTCTTGTCCAGCCAGGACGAATTCAAGCTCAAGGCGGTGGTGGACCTCCTCGAATCCAAGCTGGTCCGGCGCAAGGTGCCGCTCAAGGGGTTGACCTACGGAGACATCATTCCCGCCGCCGGCTCCACCGTGCGCCAGGAGATCTCGCTGCAGCAGGGCATCCCCACGGAAAAAGCGCGCGAGATTGTGAAGAAAATCAAGGACAGCAAGCTCCGGGTGCAGGCCTCCATCCAGGGCGATTTCGTGCGCGTCGCCGGCCGCGACCGCGACACCCTCCAGCAGGTCATCAAGCTGCTGCGCGAGACCGATTTCGGCATCGACACGCAGTTCACCAACTACCGCACGAACTGAAAGAGTAAGCGTGACTGCGCCCTCGACTCCCCTTCAAACCAAAGTTTCGGGCGCCTTGCGGGGCGTGGTGATCCTGCTGGTGCTCTCCGTCTCCATTAATTACATCGATCGCGGGAATCTCTCGATTGCGGCGCCGCTGCTCAAAGATGAATTGGGGATTTCGGCGTCGCAACTGGGGATTCTGCTTTCCTCATTCTTTTGGACCTACGCCGCCTGCCAGATCCTGGCCGGCTGGCTGGTGGATCGCTTCGACGTGAACTGGGTTCTGGCGGTGGGGTTCTTTCTCTGGTCGGTGGCGACGGCCGCCACCGGCTTGATCCACGGATTCGCGGTGCTGCTGGTCTTGCGGTTGCTGCTCGGGATTGGGGAGTCGGTGGCCTACCCGTGTTATTCGAAGATCCTGGCCGCGCATTTCCTGGAGCATCAGCGCGGACTGGCGAATGCGCTGATCGACGCCGGCACGAAAGTCGGACCGGCGCTGGGCACGCTGGTGGGCGGCATCTTCATGGCGCACTTTGGCTGGCGGCCGTTCTTCATCGCCCTGGGACTGGGCAGCCTGTTTTGGCTGCCGGGCTGGGTGAAATGGATGCCGCGCGGGCCAGGCCTCGCCGCCGGCCACCCCGGCGGAATTCCGAGCATTCCCGATATCCTGCGCCAGCGTTCGGCATGGGCGACCTTCTTTGGGCTCTTCTGCTCGAACTATTTCTGGTATTTTCTGCTCACCTGGCTGCCCTTTTATCTGGTTCGGGAGCGGCACTTTTCCATGAACCTGATGGCCACGGTTGGCTCGGCCGCATACTTTGTGACCGCCACCGCAACGACCATGGCCGGATGGCTGTCGGATCTCTTCATCGCGGCCGGCGCCACACCCACGCGCGTCCGCAAGACCTGCACGGGAGCGGGGTTGGGCGGGGCCACCATTATCCTGGGCGTCGCGTGGGTTTCCAATCCCGTGGCATCGATGGTCTTCCTGATGCTTGGCTGCATGTCATACGGCGTATTCGCATCCAGCCACTGGGCCATCACCCAGACCATCGCCGGGCCCCGGGCCGCGGGCAGATGGTCGGGTTTACAGAACTTCGTGGGGAACCTGGCCGGGGTTACGGCGCCCGCCATCACCGGATTCGTCGTGGACAAAACCGGCCAGTTCTTTTGGGCCTTCGCCGTTTCCGCCGCCGTCGCCCTGATTGGCTCTACCATGTACCTGTTCCTGCTTGGGCCGGTCGAGCCGGTGGTCTGGCGCGCCCGGAGTTGACCGGGGCTGGATTCGCACCCCCGTTTGTGCCATGCTGAACGGTTCGTATGGACATTATCACCGGCAACGTCGGATGGATCGAAGTGATCTGCGGGCCCATGTTCTCGGGCAAGAGCGAAGAGCTGATCAGACGCCTGCGCAGGGCTATGATCGCGCGCAAACGGGTCGAGGTGTTCAAACCGTCGATCGACACGCGCTATTCGGACGACGAGATCGTCTCGCACGGCGACCTGCGCATGCACTCCCAGGTGGTCGCCTCGGCCGGCGACATCACCGAGCGCATCGACTGGCGCTCCGAAGTGGTGGGCATCGACGAAGCCAATTTCATGGGCCCCCAACTGGTGGAGGTGGCGCAGCGCCTGGCCGATAGCGGCAAGCAGGTGATCGTCGCGGGCCTCGATACGGACTACCTGGGCAGGCCCTTTCCGCCCATCCCCGACCTGCTGGCGCTTTCCGAATCCATCACCAAGACGCTCGCCATTTGCGTGCGCTGCGGCAACCCCGCCAAGCATACGCAGCGGCTGCGCGGCTCCGACGAGCTGATTGTGGTGGGCGCGTCCGACATGTACGAGGCCCGCTGCCGCCGCTGCTTCGAGCCCGGCATCCCCAAGCAGACCGAGATGGATTTCGTGAAGGCCAAGGTGCGCAGCGCGGAACCGGGTCCCAAGGGCGCTGTTTAGCGCGTCGTCACCCCGCCCAGGTCCTTGACCCTTCGCAACGCCGGGAACAGCCGCGCCCAGAGGGCCACCACGGCGATGGTTCCCACCCCGCCGAGCACCACCGCCGGGGCCGCGCCGAACCATTGCGCGGTGATCCCCGATTCGAACTGGCCCACCTCGTTCGAGGCCCCCACGAACACCATGTTGACCGCGCTCACCCGGCCGCGCATTTCGTCCGGGGTGGCGAGCTGAATCATAGTCTGGCGCACGATGACGCTCACCATATCGCACGCCCCGGCCAGCGCCAGAGCCGCCAGAGATAGCGCCAGGTTGCGCGAAAGCCCAAATACCACCGTGAACAGCCCGAAGCCGAAAACGCACCACAGCATGGCGACTCCCGCGCGCCGCGTCAAGGGCCTGTGCGCCACCACAGTGGCCATGGCCACCGCGCCCACGCCAGGCGCGCTGCGCAGAATCCCCAGCCCCGCCGCGCCCACTTTCAGGATTTCCCGCGCGTATACCGGCAACAGCGCCACCGCGCCGCCCAGTAGCACGGCAAAAAGGTCCAGCGAGATGGCGCCCAGAATCAGTTTGTTGCGCCAGATGTACCGGAACCCTTCCAGCACCATGCCCAAAGACGCTGTTCGCGGGCGTTGCGCGGCTTGCACCCGGATAGCCGACATCATCCCCAACGCCGTGAGATACGCGATGGCGGCGGAAGCGTAGACCGGAATCGGACTCCCGGTCAATCCGTATAGCGCTCCGCCCGCCATCGGCCCGGCGATGGTAGCCGCCTGAAAGATGGAAGCGCCCCAAGCCACCGCGTTGGGGAAATCTTCCTCGGGCACCAGCAGCGGCAGGAACGCCTGGCCCGCCGGATGGTTGAACGCGCGTACGGCGCCGTTCAGCAGGAGCACCGCATAAATCGGATAGACCGAAACCAGGCCGTGCACGGTGAGCGCCAGCAGCAGCAGCGAGCACAGGGAAAACGCGCCCAGGCAAGCCTGCAAAATGCGCAGGCGCGGCAAGCGGTCCACGGTATGCCCCACCGCCAGGAACAGGAGGATACCCGGCAGGAACTGCGCCAGCCCTACCAGGCCGAGATCCAGCGGCCGATGGGTCAGCCCGTACACCTGCCAAGCCACGGCCACGGCCTGCATCTCAGAGGCGAGCGGCGTCAGGAACCGCGCGGTCATGTAGTAGCGGAAGTTGGGATAGCGAAAAGCGGCGCGGGCCTGGATCATTCGGGCTTAGTGCCAGTGTCCCACAGGTGGGCGGCGCGCCGGCTGGATCATTCTCTCCGGCGCAGTCTGGCCACCTTCCAACAGGCCCGTGTCTCGGCCACGACCCGGCGCGGTGGCTGAAGTTCAAGTTGGCCGAGACGGGTCGGCCCAGGGCTTTAGTTGCAGAAGCCCATCTCCATAACGCCGGAAGGCATCCTCCCGAGTTCGTGTTGCACGGAGTGGAGAACTACGCCGGAGTCCAGGAATATCGTGAAGATCTCGATTTCCGAATGAAACGAGAGGGGATTCATAAGGCCGATCACTCGGTCATGCCTGTATAGCACCTGCAGCGGCCCTTGTCCGCCATTGGCCACTATCTTGGGCGTGTCCGTGTTTAAATCTGCAAACGCCACCGTGTCGGCTTCGTCTTCGTTGCCCCGGTAGTATCTCAACTGCTGATGATCATCGGAACCGGCCTTGTCCATTTGAGCGATGAGCGCCTGCCTGAAGCGGCAGGTTGTAGAATCTCTTATCGGGAGACGCTCAAAGGCGACATGAGTACGATCCCATCTGAAGAGCGCACCATCACGGGAACAGGATGCTATGGTCGCAAGGAGCGCAAGCGCGAGGAGTTTCGTTGGTCGCATGGGAATGGTATACCAGATCGAGCAGGCCGCGTCTACGGAAAGCCTCGAACCGGCCCCTTACGGGCTGCTGCTCTGGCCCTTCGTTTTCATGTATGCTGCGGGAATGGACCTTTATGATCGCCTCGTGGAATTGCAGGGCATGACGCACCTTCTCATTGACGACGTGACGCTGCTGAGGTCCAAGGTTGGCGAACTGAGCCCAAACGCAACGAATGAGGAAAAAGCGAATCGACGATTTTATACCCGGGCGGTCTTCGCGCTGGTTGAAGCGTTCGTTGAGCAGCATCAAAGATTACTGCTGGACCTCTGTGAGTCTAACAAAATTGACCTGGGGGAGAAGACGCGTAAGCGACTTCAAGAAATCAAAGAGGTGTTCAGGGAGGACGGGACTGTAGAAGAGCACGTGCAATATCTTCAGATCTTCCACAAGATCAAGGAAGTCTACAAAGCAGCCGGAGTCGGTTTCGGGCAGCCTCTGAACGTGACTTTTGGAGATAGCCGATGGACTACTTTCAGGGCCGCGATGGAGGTTCGCAACCGGGTTACACATCCGAAGAACGTCCAGGACTGCTGGATCTTCGAGGGCGCGCTGAAGATCGTAATTGAAGCGAACGAGTGGTTCAGGGGGCTGCAAAATGAATTCGTTCGCGTCGCACGGGAACATCGGGCGGCGCACACGTGGTGATTGCGTTAGATTTCAGAGGGCATAACCGTTGTCGATGACCTGCCCTCCACAAACTGCGAAAACGCGAACTCTCGGGTGCTTCCTCGAAAGCCCGTTTCACGGGAGTGATCGGTTGGGGCGTCTGAAATCGTCACGTCCGTCGCCGATTTAGGCCCCGTGCATCCACTGGGCGGACTCGGTGGAGACTTAGCCACAGGCGTCCGTTCGCGGAGAGGTACATGGATCGCGCGCCAAGACCCGGAACGGCACTATAATTCGGACATGGGGCACCAGCCCAGTCTTGATATGAGCGGCGATCCAAGGGAGCGGGAAACGTGGCCCGCCCTCAGGGACTTTTTCCCTGCCTATCAGAAATTCTGGCGGCTCCACATCGTCCCACTCCGTAGCCGTGGCGGCATTCACCTCCGATCTGGGCTTCCGCAACCGCTCGAACGCATGGCGATGAACCACTACACCTGCTACGTAGCCCTCGCCGAAGCGTTCCGGGTCGGCTCTAGTGATCCCGAAGAAGCGGAACCTACCTACGTCCAGCTTCAGCGGGCGGCTGAGAACGGAATCGCCGTGATCCAGTCCTTTCGGGCCATTAGCCGGGAATGCACGGGCCGAGAGGTTTCAATCCAAGCTGACGTACTTCAGGGCATCATGAAAAGGCTGAAGAGCTACCGCAACTTCGTCCATGAAAGCGTAATAGGGACGAAGCGGCATTCTGAATCCGGCAAGATTCTCGTTCCCAAGCCCGACATGATGACATGCCACGCTACTTGGTCGTCAATGCGTGTCGTGAAAGAAGCCGATCTGGTACCACTTCAACAGCAGTTCTGGAATGATTTCATGGCTCTCTGTACGGCATTGCAGAGTTGTTGGACTCAAATGATTGCCTTGTCGAACGGGTTAGCCAAGTCCCGTAGGTACCGCCAGATGCAGGAAGTCGGTACCGACTACGCGCCGACCCCGTATCCGACGTCATTTCCAGGCGCACGCTCATCGGTCCAGTGAAGCGTCACTTCCCGAGGCCCTTGGCCGAACGCCTTCACCTCTCATATTTTGCAGCGTACTGCTTGAGCCCGGCCTTTCCTTTGAGGGCACTGAATGCGTCCCGGTATTTCCGCTCGGCAGATGTGAGGGACGTGCGGCATTCTTCAATCGTCCTGGTCAGGCCAGCCGCGTCCCGTGAAGCCTCAGGGTCAGATCCGATCACGGCAACAAGATTGCCGCCGTTGGCAACGATCCCCTCCATGACTTTTCGCTGAACGCTGAATCGTTTGACCAGTAAGTGGCATATAGTGGCAAGGTCACCTTGAGCCTCGCGTGCCGATTTGGCAACCTCTAAGGCATCGTTACGATACTCCCGGTCGTGAATTGCGTTCGCGATTTCGATCAGCCCCAAAACGCTCTTGTCGAGATTGCCGACCAACTCGGCGAAGTGATCCAAGTATGGATCTACAACGCGGTCGTAATCCGCGATGCCAGCGGACGCGGATTGAACCCTAGCCGCGCTGGAAGCAGCGTCTAGGGCCGCGCGGAGATGCTTCCAAAACGGATTGTTCGGATTGTCCTCGGAACGAATGACGGGGACGTACGAGGCTATGCTGGCATCACCCTCGGCATCGAGAAAAGAAGTATATGAGCGAGAGAATCTGTCCAGGACTTCAGCATCGCGACCGCAACCGGCAAGCAGCAGGCCAGTAGCAGCCCACAAGCATTTCGCTAAGGCTTTCATAATCGGATCAACATTCTCCTCGCGGTCGCGCGGCTTCCCACCACTGAACGGTTACGCCGATTGCGTGGCGCGGATGCACCGCGCCGACAACCATTATAGGGATTGTGACCACGAAGTGGGGTCGCTGAACAATTCCTTGCGCTTGCTAGGCTGCGTGCCGGCTACGAGGTTTTTTTCTGCGCGCGCTTGTTTCATGTTGGCCTAAGGTCTGGGCGGCGGCCGCGACTACCAGCATGTTCAAGCTTACGCCTTCCCTCTCCGCTTGGGCCACCAATCGGGCGTGCAGAGTTCTGGGCATCCGCACCCGGAATTGCCCGCTCGACGCAGCAGGCGAGCTGTGCTTCGGTATGGGATCGCCGTGTTTGCGGCAACTAAGCAGGTAGGAGCGCAAGGCATCCCGACCGTTTACTATGGCCTGTTCGGGCGTATCACCGTCCGAATGGCAACCCGGAAGGTCTGGGTATTCGATCAAGAACCCACCGCCGTCTTCAGATGACAGCGGGCGAATCGTGAATCGGTACTTGTCGATATTGGCGAACTCATTCATGCCTGGAATCCTCCAACTTGCTAATGAATTCTACGAAGTCACGCACGTACCAGGGCTTGATCGGAATGTGCTTAGGCACCGTTGTTCTGCCCGCCCTCGGGTGCCGGAATGTCACGTGGCTTGTGCCACCCCGACTGTCAGCGTCAATCCGAAGCGATGTGCGACGACTTCCAAGTCCTCCATACGCCAGTTGTGGGCATTCCTCCGCATTCCCGCAAGGGTTTTCTTGGCGTTGGACACGATTCTATGGTACCGAATGCGGCACCAGTGAACAATACCGGCTGGCTCACGGGAGCCCGTGACGGTTCAGCTGTCACCGCCGGTGCAATAATCCCCAAAGTGCCGCTTGAAAATTCCCCAGCCCCTGTGAGGTGGTGTATACCCGTATCGACTCCATTTTGGAGGAGGTGCGGCGAGGTGCTACGGGGGAAGGA
>Ga0187877_1001300_pt1 | contig 26597 bp, 27 predicted proteins | sample June2016WEW_17_1_3_FD_132430 | JGI IMG/M metagenome (GOLD analysis project Ga0187877, IMG submission 132430) | Peatland microbial communities from SPRUCE experiment site at the Marcell Experimental Forest, Minnesota, USA - June2016WEW_17_100 | ecosystem: Environmental > Terrestrial > Soil >...
CAGGGCGTCGTAGGCGATCGTGTAGCCCAGAATCACGTACCAGGTCCCCCCGACCTTCTCGGTGACGATCGCCTCTTTGCCCGTCAGGGCCGAGCCCTTCAAGATCCGGGATCGCGGGACGAGTTTGGTGAGCCCGCGCACGAACGACCCGAGCGGGAGCTTGGCGAGGCTGGAGGCGTTGGTCTCCGTGCCAGCGGTGATCGTGACGGCAGCGAGGGTCGAGCTCAACATCTTCGTCTTCGTCTTGACCCCAGAAAAGCGGAGCGAAACCCCGCTCACATGGCTGAGGTCCACGTTCGGAGACAGCACCTTCAGGCGTTCGGCTTGCTGCGCCAGGCCCAGCAAGCCGGGCTCGAGCGCGCTCTTTTCGCCGGGGACGAGCGCGTCGAGCGCGCCAAGCGCATTGGCGTGGTCGGCGGCGTCGAGCAACCGGTTCACCGCGCTAGCCGGCGTCGAGCTGGAACTGGAACCGCCGGTCGTGGCGATCGCGACACCAACGCCGCCCCCGACGAGGCAGAGCACGACGACAACGACAACGATGTTGCGGACCCGGTGGGCGCGCCCCCGCTTCGGGGTCGCCGGCTGCTCGCCGACGCTCCCGGCGGCCGGTGAAGGTTCGATCTCGTCTGACATGCGCGAAAAACTAGCCGAGTGTCGCTGCGGTCGTGCTGCCGACCGCCGCCCCGGGGAGACCAACCGGGAGTCGGGCACCGGCGCCCGGACTCAGGGACGCGACGACCGCTCCCGCCGTCCGGCCTCGGGGACTGACGCTAGGTTGCGGACATGGGCTACATCTTCCGACGGATCCTCGCCATCCTGAGACAGCGCCGGGCCCGCCGCGGACGGTCACGTCTGCGCTGAGCCGGGCTCGCGGCCGCATCTTCGCCAATAACCCGCGAGGGCGATGCGGCGATCGATTCCGCGACGGAGGGATGGAGAATCCCAGCGACCGGTCCCGCCGGTCGCCGCCACGGGCGCCGTGGTCGTCCGTTCAGGCCGGACGGGAACGCGGGTCGAAGAAGACGATCTCTTCTGTTGCGAAGCCGTCGCCCAGCCGCGACGTGACGAGACCGGCTCGAACCCAGCCGCACGCCTCGTACAGCCTGACCGCGGCGTCGTGCACGGGAGGCACGTCGAGGACCGGCCACAGACCACGGGCGATGGCTTCGCCGGCCGCCGTCTCGAGCAGCGCCCGGCCGATTCCCTGCCGGCGGGCATCAGGGGCCACGAAAAGACGAGCGACGACGCCCAGCCGGTCCGTCGCCTGTTCCAGTCGCGCCGCCGCCAACGAGACGACGGCGTCTGCGCCACGCCCGTGCAGCGCCACGTGGCCGACGATGGTGTCGTCGCGCTCGGCGACCCAGGCGGCGAGGCCATCGCGTGACACGAGGAAGTCCCGGAGGCTCCCAGTCACGTGGATCGGGTAGCCGTCGGCGTCTTGGACGGCCTCGGCGAGCCGCACGCAGCTTCCGATGTCGGCGTCGCGGCGGGGTCGGATGAGCACGGCAACACCATCGCGCGCAGTCGTGCCTCGGCCCCAGCCCGAAGGAGAACACTGGCCCCGCCGCGAGAGGCCGGTCGCCCGGGAACGTCGCCGGCACGAGGCGTTGCCCAACCCAACCGTCGTCACGGTCACCGGGGGAAGCGGGTTGGCACCGTCACGACCCGGCGGTCGGGCTGCACGTTCTCTCGCCGGCGTGATCGGCCGGACACGGACGCGTCCGGCGCAGTCGTCTCCCGGGCCCGCCGCCAGCGTCACACCGGGCGGCGGACACGCCGATCCGCTGCGGCCGCCGTTCCCGCCCCGGGGGCGGTTTTTCCCGAGCTGAGCGGGAACCACCGGACCCTGGGGTCGCGCCGCGACGGCGGCCGCGGACGCGTCCGGCCGCGACGAGGTCTCTTGGCCGGCCCCGTCTTCGCGATGGGTTGCCCGGGGAATCGAGGCGAGAAGCCGGTGGCTACGAGCACCGGCCGCTCGATAGGTTCACGGGCGTGATCTCGAGCCGGCGATTTGGGACCTCGACGACACGTTGATCCTCCAGGGGGCGGTGGCGCGGTCGCCGCTGCGGCGGGCCGCTGAGCTGCTGGAAGGCCGGGACCCCGCCGAGGTCGTCGAGGTCATGCTCGCCACCGCCTGGCAGATCTTGCGCGCCGGACCCGACAATGCGCTCTGCGACCGCCTCGGCATCACCCATGGGAGGGCCTGTGGGTGACCTTCGAAGCCAGCCCCTCGATCCTCAAAGCAGTCCGCGACTGGGCGCCCATCTACCCACAGGAGGCCTCGCGCGCCGCGCTCGCCAAGCTCGGCGTCGAGAACCCGGCGCTCGCCGCCGCCCTGTCCGACGCCTACGTCGCCTCCCAACGCCGCGGGCACCCGCTCGTCGAGGGAGCCGCGGAACTCGTCTAGTTCCTCCGCGGCCGCAGCCGACTCGCACTGCTCACCAAGGTCCGGCTGACATCCAGCGGCTCAAGCTCGACGGCACGGGACTCGCGGCGTCGTTCGGGGCCGTCGTCGTCTCGGGCGAGGTGGGGATCGGCAAGCCGGACCCCGACATCTTCGCCCTTACGCTGCGTGAGATCGGCGCCAAGGCGGAGTCGGCGGTAATGGTCGGTGACAGCTGGGAGTGCGACATTCTCGACGCGCTCCACGCCGGGCTGTCGGCGGTGTGGGTCTTCGGGGGTCGCCCGCACCGGAGAAGCGCCCGAACATCACGGTGGTCGGCGGCGTCGGCGAGCTCCTCGGCCGCAGCTTCTGATCCGTCTGAGGCGTCGGCCGCCCGGGGCACCTAGCATGCGGCGGTGACCGAGGTCGCGGTCGTCGCCGAGGCGGACGGCACCTTCCGGGTGGAAGTGCGCGGCCCTCGATCAGCCACGACGCATGTCGTCACTGTTCCCCTCGGCTATCCGGCGGCGATCGGCTGCGGCGATGTGCCCCCACAAGAGCTCATCCGGGCCTCGTTTGACTTCCTTTTGGAGCGCGAACCGGGAAGCGCGATCCTGCGGCGCTTCCGCCTCGACGAGATCGCCGACTACTTCCCCGACTACCCGGCGGCGATCGGCCGGTACCTGGAAAAGGGCGGCTGACTGATCCCTTCCGCTGTGGAGTGACCTGGAGGCTGCGGAGTCCCGCTAAGAGGCGAGCGCTGGGTTAGCGGTGGCCGAGCTTGTAACCGAGCGTCCGCAGCAGGCCCATCCGGTCGGCGGCGTCCTCCTCGGTCTCGATCCCGAGCGGGCTGGCGCCGTCGATGACGCCGAGGATCCCCCGCCCGAGGGTGGTTTCGGCGACGATCACCTCGACCGGGTTCGCCGTCGCGCAGTAGATCGAGCAGACCTCGGCGACCTGTTTGATCTGGTTGAGCACGTTCACCGGATAGCCGTGGCGCAAAAACACGACGAACGAGTGCCCGGAGCCGATCGCCTCGGCGTTGCGCGCCGCCAGCGCGACGAGCTCGTCGTCGTTGCCCGACGCCCGCACGAGCCGCTTGCCGGACGCTTCACAGAAGGCGATGCCGAAACGCAGGTGCGAGCTCGCCGTGACGAGCACCTCGTGAAGGTCCTCGACCGTCTTGATGAAATGCGACTGCCCGACGATCACGTTGAGCTCGTCCGGGATCTCGAGCACGACCGTCGACAGATCGATTGCGGCCATAGTCTCTCCCACCTTCCTGCAACCGGGACACGCCGCTTCCAATCTCGCCGCCGGGGCGGGTGGGCGCAAGGCTGCACAACAGAAGTCCAGGTTGGCTCTTTCCCCCCGGCGGACGAGGCCTTACCGTGGATTGCGTGACTGCCGTGGACGGCCGCGAGTCCTTGCCGCGGGGCCGACGAGCGCATCCCGGGTGCTCGTGCCCCCCCGCTGGCGGGTAGGCCGCTGCGGTGCCGGTCGATTCCGGCGGCGAGTCCCGACCGGGGGTCCGCCGCGGGCGGCGTTGGTCCCCTACCGCCCGGGCAGGCCGGTTCGTCGACCGCGCCGACGCCGGCCGGCAGCTCGCCGGGTGCCTCGAGGAGTACCGCGGGACGACGGCCGTCGTCGCCGGGCTCCCTCGGGGCGGCGTCCCCGTCGCCTTCGAGATCGCCCGGGCGCTCGGGCTTGCTCTCGATGTGGTGATCGTGCGCAAGCTCGGCGCGCCCTACCAGCCCGAGCTCGCGATTGGAGCGGTCGGCGAATACGGCGTCCGGGTCCTCAACCACTCCGTGGCGCTCGCCACCGGGATCGGCGAGGACGACCTAGCGGCGATCGAGCGACGCGAACGCGCTGAGGTCGCACGGCGCGCCGCCCTTTTCCGCGCCGGCCGGGAGAGCGTCCCGCTCGCCGGCCGCACGGTCATCGTCGTCGATGACGGCATCGCGACCGGCGCGACGACCCGTGCCGCCTGTCAGGTCGTACGCGCCGCGGGCGCGACGAGGGTCGTCCTCGCCGTCCCCGTGGCGCCGGCGGAGTCGCTCGCCGAGCTCGCCGCCGCGGTCGACGAGGTCGTCTGCCTCCTCGCACCTCCAGGGTTCAACGCCGTCGGCGAGTGGTACGAGGACTTCACCCAGACCTCCGACGCCGAGGTGATCGCCCTCCTCGCTCGCGCCGCCGCCCCGTCGGCCGGCCGAAGCGGGAACCCGTCCGAGGCGTGATCGCCTCTGGCGGCGGGTCCCGTTCGCGGACTTTCGCTGCGAACGGGCGCTCGGGCGGAGAATCGGGTCGGCGAAGTCACGAACGCCGACGACCCGGCCAGCCGGCGGCGACCGACGGCAGAGTCCGGCGGGGCCGACGAAGGCGCGGCGGGCGAAAGCTGGGATTGCCGCGGTCGCGCGCCGCGGATTGCATTACCGTCGCCATCGAAACCGTGTGCCATTCGCCCCAGGGAGGTCGGCTGTGACCATCAAGATGAAGATCAGCGGAGAGCTCGCCCAGTCGGTCACCTGTCAGCTCGAGCCGGGGCAGGCGATCTACTCGAACGCCAACAAGTTCCGCTGGAAGACGACGAACGTCTCGATGGAGACCCGGCTCAGCACCCCACCAGGCGCCGACGCGGCTGGCGGGGTGGCGAAAAAGGCTGGGTTCCTCCAACAGGCGCTGTCGACCGCCGGCGAGGTCGGCAAGCGGGTCCTCAGTGGCCAGAGCCTCGCCTTTCAGTGGTTCCGCCCTGACGGGGGTTCCGGACTCGTCGCTCTCGCGGGGAGCCTGCCCGGCCAGATGCGGGCGATCGAGCTCGACGGGTCGACCGGCTGGCTGACCGAGAAGGAAGCGTTCGTCTGCGCCGAGGAGGGCGTGAAGTTCGGCATCGCGCTCTCGAAGTTCCGCTCCGGCCGGCGGAGCGGCGAGGGCTACATCCTCGAGCACTTCACCGGATCGGGGACCCTTCTCGTCGCCGGCGGTGGGACGCTAATCGACCTCGACCCGGCGAACTACGGCGGCAAGATCCAGGTACATGCCGGCGCGCTCGTCGCCTTCGCCGAGACCGTCGAATACGGCGTCGAGTACGTTGGCGCCCTCAACATGCAAACCGCCATGACCGCGGTGTTCGGCGGGCAGGGGCTGAGCCTGCTCACGCTCACGGGCAGCGGACCGGTGATCTTGCAGTCGACGTTGCATTTCAACTTGGAAACCGAGGAGCGCGACACCGGCGAGAAGCACGGCATGCGCGCCGGCGGCGGCCTCCTCGACAGGCTCTAAACGAGCGAGGGATTCCGGACTAGGAGGAACAATGCCGTTCATCGACAGAGTGAAGGCCGGTGCCGCCCAGGCGGCCCACAAGGCCCAGGAAGCGGCCAAGGCCGGGCAGGCGAAGATCGACCAGGTTCAGGCCAAGCGCGAGCAGGACGCGATGTTCCGCGACCTCGGTGCCGCCGTCTACGCGCAGCACAGCGGATCCGGCGACACCAGCACGTCGGCCGAGATCGACCGGCTCCTCGTGGCGCTAAAAGAACATGAGGAAGCCCAGGCCGCGGCGGCCGAGGCCGCGGCGGCGGACACCGCGCCCCCCGCCACTGGCCAGGAGACCGCGCCCCCGGTCACGGGCAAGCAGACCGCGGGAGATTTCAAGCTCGACGACTGAGCTCGGGGCTTTCGCGACACGACAAGGGCCCGGCGCAGGCTGCGCCCTTGTCGTGTCGCGGCGCGATCAGCGCTCGACGACGACGACCGTTCCCGTCGTCGAGGTCAGTCCGAGCCGCTCGAAGCGGCCGATGATTCCGTAGGTGCCGGGGATCAGGCTCTCGGGGGCGATCGTCGCCAGCCGGACGGGAACCTCGATCGCCGCGCCAGGCGGGACGAGGATTGTCTTGCCGGGTCGGCCCGGGCTCGCGGCGAGTTCTTCGTCGCGCGAGGCGAGCAGGCGCCGGTTCGTGGGCAGCTCGAGCAGCCAGGCCACGACCTCGAGGGGCTTCTCGCCATCGGCCGACCACAGCTCGTTGCTCGTGTTCTTCACCTTGGCGTAAAGCTGGGGCGGGAGACCGCGCACGATGACCTGCTCGGCCGGCCAGATCAGCTCGAGATCCTTCGTCGGTGACGTGCCTGTCGCGATCGGCCGGAGGTTGCGCCCGGCGCTGCCGGCACGCCAGATACCCGCTTCGAGCTTCAAGGGGGCGACCGCCCATTCGCCCTCGGCCCCGGGTTCCGGGGCGCAGTAGACGCGGTTCACCGGGTCCTCGTAGACGAGGCGCCAACCCTTCGGCGGCAAGAAGCGCCAGGCGTTGAGGACCTCGCGTCCGTAGAAGGTCCCGCCACGGGCGAGCACGTCGTCGATCGGTGTCCCCTCACCTTCGAGCGTGCTCGCGTCGATCAACCACTCGGCGACCTGGACCGTTTGGCCCACCGCCGCGGTCGACTGGAGGAGCTCCGCCTCAGTTGTGTTCTGCATGCCACGCATTGTGGCACTTTTGGCCACTCTCAGTCAACAGAGAGGCAGATTCTGCCACTAAATGTGGCCATCGACGGTCTGGCTAGCGCTTTTTCCCCGGTGCTCCCCCCTGTCCTGATCAGCACGGAACGTGGTCGCCGGCTGCGGATTCTCACGGATAGTGAGATTAGGGACGGTGCCGCACCGAGAGTGGTCGTCGAGCTGGGTCAGCGGAAGTCCCGGGAGCGGCCGACCGCCGTGGCGAGCTCGAGCACCTCGAGACGCTCGGCGACGACCGACGGCGCCGCGCCGGCACCTTCCAGACGGCCGCGGACGACGAGCGCCGCTGCCGAGGCGACGGCGGGACGGTGATGGGCCCACAGCCCCGGAGAGCAGATGACGTTCACGACCCCGGTCTCATCCTCGAGGTTGATGAACACCGTCCCGCCCGCGGTCGACGGCCGCTGGCGGTGGGTGACGATGCCGGCCACGAGCACCTTGCCGGCGCCGGCCGCCTCGCCGAGCGAGGCCGCTGGGAGCACGCCCCGCCCGTCGAGCCATTCCCGCAGCGGCGCGAGAGGATGGTTGTCGGTGGACACGCCAGTTGCCCAGATGTCGGCGGCGAGCTGGTCGACCTCGTTCATCGCCGGCAGCGCGGGCGCGACCGCCCCGGGGACCATGCCGGGCAACCGCTCCGGGTGGCCATTGGCGAGCACGCCCGCGGCCCACAGCGCCGCGCGGCGCGAGGTGGCGCCGGCGCGCTCGGGCGGATCGAGCGGACCGAGGCCGGCAAGGGCGTCCGCCGTCGCCAGCGCCTCGAGCTGCGGGCGGGTCGGCCCGACCCGGCGGGCGAGGTCGTCGATGCTCGTATACGGTGCCCGGGCGGCGAGACGCTGGGCGAGCCCGGCACCGATCCCGCGGATCGTGGCGAGCCCGAGGCGCACCGTCGTCGCGCCGGGGTGGCGCGGATCGTCGACGAGCGTCGCCTCGGCGGCGCTTTCGTTCACGTCGGGGCGGAGCGTCGTGACCCCGTGGCGCCGGGCGTCGGCGACGAGGCTCTCCGGTGACCAGAACCCCATCGGCTGGGAGTTCAACAGGGCGGCGAGGAACGCTGCGGGGTAGTGGTACTTGAACCACGCCGAGGCGTAGACGAGATAGGCGAACGAGACCGAGTGGGACTCGGGGAAGCCGAAGTTGGCGAAGGCGGCGAGCTGGCCGTAGATCGTGTCGGCCACCTCGCCGGTGATCCCGCGTTCGGCCATCCCGGCGTAGAGCCGCCCCCGCAGCCGTTCCATGCGCGCCGCCGAGCGCTTCGAGCCCATCGCCTGGCGGAGCTCGTCGGCCTCGACGGCGCTGAACCCGGCGACGTCGATCGCCATCTGCATCAGCTGCTCCTGGAAAAGCGGCACGCCGAGCGTTTTCTCGAGGGCCCCCCGCAGGAGCGGGTGGAGGTAGCGCACCTCCTCCTCGCCGTTGCGGCGGCGCAGGTAGGGGTGGACCGAACCGCCCTGGATCGGCCCGGGCCGGATCAGCGCGACCTCGACGACGAGGTCGTAGAAGACGCGCGGGCGCAGCCGCGGCAGCGTCGCCATCTGGGCGCGGCTCTCGACCTGGAACACCCCGATCGAGTCGGCGCGGGAAAGCATGTCGTAGACGGCGTCTTCCTGGGGGATTGTCGCGAGCTCGATCGCCTCGCCGTGGCGCGCCGCGACGAGGTCGACCATGCGGTGGAGCGCCTCGAGCATGCCGAGCCCCAAAAGGTCGAACTTCACGAGCCCGACGGCCGCACAATCCTCCTTGTCCCACTGGAGCACCGAACGCCCCTCCCGCCGGGCCCACTCGACCGGGCAGACCGCGACCACCGGCCGGTCGCAGATCACCATCCCGCCGGAGTGGATGCCGAGGTGCCGCGGGAAGCCCTCGAGCTCGGCCGCGAGGTGCACCACCTCCGGGGGGATCCCGAGCTCGCCGGCTCCGGCCGACGGGCGGGTGCCCGCCGGCGCGGGGTTGGAGATGCTCGCGACGAATGCCGTCCCGATCGCCGCCGACCAGGTGTCGATGGCACCGGGCGGGTAGCCGAACGCCCGCCCGACGTCGCGGATCGCCGAGCGCGGGCGGTAGGTGATGACGTTCGCCACCTGGGCGGCGTGCTCACGGCCGTAGCGGTCGTAGACGTAGGCGATGACCTCGTCGCGCCGGCCGGACTCGATGTCGAGGTCGATGTCGGGCGGACCGTCACGGGCGGGCGACAGGAATCGCTCGAACAGCAACCCCAGGGCGACGGCGTCGGCGTTCGTGATCCCAAGGGCGAAGCAGACCGCGGAGTTCGCCGCCGATCCCCTCCCCTGGCAGAAGATGTTCTGGCGCCGGCAGAACTCGACGATGTCCCAGACGACGAGGAAGTAGCCGGGGAAGCCGAGCATCTCGATGATGTCGAGCTCCCGGTCGATCGCCTCCCACGCGCCGGGAAGGCGCGCCGCACCGCGCCGGCCGTAACGACGGGTCCCACCTTCGGCGACGAGCGCCCGCAGGTACCCTGCCTCGTCGGTGCCGTCCGGCACCGGGAACGGCGGAAGGCCCGGGGCGATGAGACGGAGGTCAAAGGCGCACGCCCGACCGAGCTCGGCGGCGGCTTCGACGGCCCCGGGATAGCGACGGAACCGCCGTGCCTGCTCGGCTCCCGAGCGCAGCGAGGACCCGGCCCAGGCCGGGAGCCAGCCGTCGACCTCCTCGAGACTGCGTCGGGCCCGCACCGCGGCTAGCGCCGTCGCCAGCGCGTAACGCGACGGCGTCGCGTAGTGGGCGTTCGTCGTCGCGACGAGGCCGAGGCCGGCGCGGATCGCGAGCGCCGCGAGAGCATCGTTGCGCGCCTCGTCGAGCGGCGTGCCGTGGTCGAACAGCTCGACGACGACGTTGTCCCGGCCGAACGCCTCGATAAGGCGGGCGAGCTCGCGCCCCGCGGCGGCCGGGCCCTCGGTGCAAAGGGCCGTGGGCACGGCGCCGTGCCGGCAGGCGGTGAGGACGCACCAGTGACCGGCGTGGGCCTCGGCGAGGAGGGCGAGATCGAAAGCGGGCCGACCCTTCTCCCCTCCCGCGAGGTGGGCGCGGGCGATTGCCGCCGACAAGCGGGCGTAACCCTCGGGATCCCGCGCCAGCACGACGACGTGTGCGGCCTCGGGGTCGATCGACCCGGCCCGCGCCTCCACCCGGCGGGCACCGCCGGTCGGCAGCGAGAGCTCGGCACCGAAGACGGTCGGCAACGAGAGCTCCCGGGCGGCGGCGGCGAAGCGGACGACGCCATAACACCCGTCGTGATCGGTGAGCGCGAGCGTCTCGAGGCCGAGGCGCGCCGCCTCCTCGGCGAGTTCCTCGGGGCTGGAGGCACCGTCGAGGAAGCTGAAGTTCGAATGGCAGTGCAGTTCGGCGTAGGACACGGCACCGCGCAGGGAGCCGGAGAGGCGCTTCGGGCGGCGGGCCCCCTGGCCTGCTCGGCCGATGGCGACGGGTGCCGACGGGTAGCCGCTCCGCCGTCCCGAAAGACGACGCTCAAGCTCGGACCAGGGAACGATCGGGTTGAAGGAACTGATCGGATGACGATATCGAACATATGTTCGATTTTCTAGGGGTCGCGACCTGCCCCGTCGCGCTACTGCCCAGCCGAACCTAGGCGAGCGTGCTCGCCGGTCGGTAACCCGGGCGGAGCGTGAGCCCGAGCGCCGATTCGAGACCCGCCGCCAGCCGCAAGAGCACTGCCTCGCTCCACGCCCGACCGAGCAACGCCAGCCCGACCGGCAGCCCGTGCACCAGCCCGATCGGGACCGTGATCGACGGGTAGCCCGCCACCGCGGCGATGCTGTAGCCAGCGCCGAGCGTCACGTCGCCGTTCACGTGATCGAGGCACCACGCCGGGGCCGTCGTCAGCACGGCGAGCGCGTCGAGGCCCTGGGCGTCGAGCGCGAAGTCGATCCCCGCGGCCCTCGAGCACTCGAGCGCGCGCCCCCGGGCGAGGCGGTAGTCCTCGGCGTCGAGCCCGCCCGTCGAGGCGGCACGCTCCAAGAGGTCCTGGCCGAAGATGGCCAGTTCGACGTCGGCGTGGGCGCAGTTGTAGGCGATGACCTCGGCGAGCGACCGGGGCCCGCCGTCCGTCGCCTCGGCCCGGGCGGCGAGGTAGCGATCAGCGCCGTCGTGGAACTCATGACAGAGCACGACGAGCTCGTCCTCGGCGCTGGCCTCGGCCTCAGCGCCCGGGACCTCGACGCCTTCGAGGATCGAGGCTCCGGCCGCGCCCATCGCGACGATCGTCTCGGCGAAGAGTGCGTCCGACGCCACGTGGTAGCCGGAGAAGCGGAATCGCGCCCGTTCGTTCGGGGCCGTCCGCGGCACACCGATCCGGGCGCCCACGAGACCGTCGGGCTGGCAGAAGGCGCGGTAGTCACCGGGCAGGTCCGTCGGCCGGCTGGCGCACGCCGGATCGGCCCTGTCCGCGCCGGCGAGCACGCCGAGGAGCGTCGCCGCGTCGAGGACCGAACGTGCCATCGGGCCCGGCGTGTCCTGGCTCGCGGCGATCGGTACCACGCCGCTCCGACTCACAAGACCGACCGTCGGCTTCATTCCGACGAGCCCCATGACCGACGCCGGAGACAGGATCGAGCCGTCGGTCTCGGTGCCGACGGCGAGCGGCGCGAGCCCGGCGGCGACGGCGGCTCCGGACCCCGACGACGAACCGCTCGGGCTGCGGTCGAGGGCGAAGGGGTTGCGCGTCTGGCCACCGACGGCGCTCCAGCCCGACGTCGAGTGCGTCGAGCGGAAGTTCGCCCATTCCGAGAGGTTGGTCTTGCCGAGGACCACGGCGCCGGCTTTGTGCAGCGCGTCCACGACCATGGCATCGCGAACTGGCGGTCTCAACGCGAGAACGAGCGAGCCCGCGGTCGAGGCGAGCCCTGCCGTGTCGATGTTGTCCTTGATGAGCACGGGGATGCCGTGCAGCGGCCCGTGCCCGGCGCCTCGCTCGCGTTCGGCGTCGCGGTCGCGCGCCCGGTCAAGGGCCTGGGCGTCGACGGCGAGGACCGCCCCCAACCGCGGCCCCGCGGTGTCGACCGCGGCGATCCGGGCGAGCAGGGTCTCGGTCAGCTCGACGCTCGTCGTCTCGCCGCGATCGAGCGCCCGTCGGAGGGTCGCGAGGTCGGCGTAGGCGAGTTCCGCGGATTGCGGATGCGGCTCCCCGCGCGGTCCGTTTTCCATTGCACCTCCCCGTCGCTTTCCTTTTGGGATTCTCGTCGCTCGGCGATAGGCGCGTTGGTTAGTCGTAGCTCCCCTCGACGATCCAGCGACCCCGATTGACAGCGAGCAGGTAGGCGTCCCCGTCCGCCGTGACGACCTGGAACCGGGCGCGCCGTCGGTGCGCGGCCGTGTCCCACCACTGTTCGTCGACCGGCCAGGGACCGGCCCAGGCGACAACCGGCGACGGCGGTCGTCTCCCGACGGCGACGGTTGCCGGCACCCCGCTCGGCGCGCCGCGCCCATCCACGCCGATCTTGTGGCCGTCACCGTCGAGCACCTCCGCGGGATACGGCTCTTTCGGCACGACGGTCGGATTCGGACGGGGCAGCTGCCCGGGCCACGGCGGCGCGGCATCGTCGAAGCGGACGGGATAGGGATCGCCGAAGGGAACACAGCGGACCCGCTCGGCCGGTCCCCGGCCGCCGACGAGCAGCGGCCGCACGACCGCCTCGGGCCCGAGCAATCCCTGGACCCGGGCAAACGCCCGGGCGGCCCGTTCGTCGTCGGTGCACCGACGCCCCCACAGTTCGAGTTGGCGGCCGGTGTCGGCGACGACGTCGTCGGGCACGAGCCGGAGGCGCGCGATCCCGGCTGGTGCACGCAACCCCTCCCCGCCCTCGGTGCGGCCGGAGCCGACGAGCCACGCTTCGAGCTGCCAACGGAGCCGTTCGGCGACGAGCGCCGGAGTCCACGCCCCGTCGTGCGCCCAGCGACGCCCGAGCCGGTCCCCCGTCGACGTCTCGACTTTGATGTCGAGGGAGCAGCAGGCGAGCCCCTCGCTGGCGAGCCGGCCACAGAGCTTCTCGGCGAGGTTTCTCGCGATAAAGGCCGTCGTGCCGACGTCGTCGGCGGGAGGTTCGAGGAGCGTCTCTATGGCGAGGTCGCGCCGACGAGGGCGCACGTCGAGGGAACGTCCGTCGAGCCCTCGTGCGAGCCGGTGGAGCCGCACCCCCTCGGTGCCGAAACGGGTGCAGACGTCGACCTCATCGAGTTCGGCAAAACCGCCGAGGGTCGTGATCCCGAGACGCCGGAGGAGGTCGGCAAGCTCGGCATTCCCGATGCACCCGATGGCGAACGGCGCGAGGAACACCCGGGACGCACCCCGGGGGACGATGCAACCTCGTCGCGCAGCCATCGTCGCCGCGAACGGCCCGTCGGCGATCCCGAGACGCCACCAATCACCGACGAACGGCAGGCGATCGGTGCCGGATTGCGGCGCCCCGGCGAGCCCGAGGCGCTCGCCGAGCGCCGCGACCGCCTCGGCCACGTCGGCGGCGAAGGACTCCTCGCCCCCGAAGTACCGGGCCGGCCCCCGGGTCGCGAGCGCGGCCCACCCCGGACGCCGGACGGCGACGAGCGCCCCGAAGCGTTCCAGGGCGACGACGACCGGCTCGAACGCCCGGACCTCGGCCCCGGGATCTCGGGAGAGGACCGCGAGCCCAGGATGGCACGACTCCGCCTGGCGCCGGCGCTGGAAGGGGTGGACGCCCGACCGCCGGGCAGCGGCCGACGCGGCGACCACCCTGTTGTTGGCGACGACAGCGACCGCCTCTTCGGGCCGGTGCCCGGCGGCGCTCACCGGCCAGTCGGGGCACCACAGAACGAGCGTCCGTTCGGGGCGGGTGACCCTCATCGCGCACCCGCCGAGGTCACTGCAGCCTTCGCCACGACCGAGGAGGCGGGCGGGGCGTTCCCGGGTGGCGGCGGGAGCCAGAAGCTGGCGCGCTGTTCGCGGGGGTACGCGCCGTGCCGGGTCGCGACGACGTCGACTCGGTGGGAGCACACCCGGCCGCTCCCGGCCCCCAACCCGGCGAACACACCCCCCGTCACCGCGAGGCGGATGTCGACCCCGTCTGGCCAGGGCCGACCGACCACCGCGGCCGCCGCCTGCGAACCGGTGAGGACGACGAGCACCGAACGGCGCTCCCGGGCCCGCACGCTCAGCCGACGTCGATCGGCCGGGGCCAGTTCGGGCGCGGCGGCAACCACGACGTCACACCCGTCGAGCAACGCCGCGACGACGGTTGTGAAACGTTTCCCGGGCCGGGGCACGAGGACGAGGCGGTCGAGTGCGACACCGAGCTCGCCCGCGGCGACAGAACCCAGGTCCTCCAGCCCGACGGCCGCGCACCACGCGCCCAGCGAGCTCGCCTCGGCGAGGAGAGCGAGCACCACCGACGTCGTCCCACGGGCCCCGTCGGCCACAACGGCGAGGGTGCTCCCCCGCCGGAGGCCGAGTGTGCCGAGGAGCTCGGCGAATCCCGGTGCGACCGGCAAGAGCTCGTCCCGGGCGAGGACGAGCGGCCGGACCCGTTGGGCGAGCACGCGGGGAACCCCAGGGCGGAGCCGCCGATCACCACCCGGCACCCCGGGGACGAGCTCTGACGGCGCGGGACGGGGAAGCGCCACGGCCATTCCCGAACATTAGCGAACATATGTTCGATAGCCAAGGGTCAGGCGATGTGGGCGATGACAAAACGACGTAGCCTCCGCCAGAGACGCACAAAGAAGGCAATGCCTGCTGAACAAGGAAAATTCAAGGGCGCGTGGGTGATCGGCGCGGGAAGCCCTCGCGCCTGCTCACCCGCTCATTCCGCCGGCTGGAACTCGTCGGCGCAATGAGCGGGATCGCGATCATCGGCATCGGTCTGCGGCTGGCCCTCGCCGGCCGCAAGGACTGACCCCGATCGCGTGGCGCTCCCGCGCCCAGGACGGGCGAGACGCGCCGCCACCGGCGACGGCAGCGAAGAAAGGTGAGGTATCCGAGATCGAGGCGCACGTGCGACCGATGCAAGAGCCTGATCTCGCCGACGTCCGGCACGTCACCGACGCCGCCTTCGCCGGCATCATCGGACAGATGACCGGCCGCACGGTAGCGACGCCGGTGATGCCGCCGCTGCTGTTCTCGACCCGGTTCGCGGCTGACCCCGCGGGCTGCTGGGTCGCGGCCGACGGCGTGACGGGCGAGATCGTCGGCGCCATCTTCTCGATCGCCCGCGGCACGCTGGGGTGGTTCGGACCCCTCGCCGTTTCCCCTACGGTCCAGGGCCAGGGGGTGGGCCGGGCGCTGATCGCGGCCTGTTTCGCGGGGCTACGCGGGCGCGGCGTGCGACTCGTCGGACTCGAGACGTTCGCCGAGAGCCCCTTCCACGTCCGCCTGTACTCGAGATTCGGATTCCGCCCGTCATGGACGGGCCTCGGGCTCCGGCGGAAGATCGAACCGGTGCGCATGCCCGCCGGCGTCACGACCGACGGGCCGGTGCCGAACCTCGACTTCGTGTACGCCGGCCTCGACGTGGGCGCCGAAGCGGTAATGGTGGCGCGTTCCGCGGTGGGAACAGCGTTCGTGACCGAGGGGGGAATCGCGATCTGCCATTTCGCGCCGACCTTCGAGGGCGCGGGGACGGGATTCCTGCCATTTGTCGCCGCGTCGTCACGACCCGCCTTCGATCGGCTGCTCGACGCGGCCGAACACGCCTGCGGCGAGCGCGGACTCGGAGTCCTCGCCGTCCGCGTCTCGGGGTCGGCCTGGCAGACCTTCGACCGCCTCGTGGGCCGCGGCTACCGGCCGGAGAGGGCCGAGATCCGCATGAAGCTCGGCGAACGACCGGACTACGACGCCGCCGCGATCTTCTACGCCGACAGCTGGCTCTAGCACCTCGCCGCGAGCCGCGGCCGAGGCGTCCTGTCAGGTCTTGTCCGGCGCCACTGCCTCGATGAGCGCCGGGTCGTCGTTGCGAACGTTGCCCACCCGCGGACCGACGGCACGGACGGCGAGCGTGCCGGCGGATGCCGGGCGCAACAGCGCCTCGAGCTCGTCGGGCCTACCGAGGGACGGGTCGAGCCAGGCGTCAAGCACGTCACGCTCAAGCACGACGGGCATGCGGTCGTGGATCGGTGCGACCTCGGAGTTGGCCGAGGTCGTGATGATCGTGCAGGAGCGCAGCCAGGGCTCCTCGTCGCCGGCAGAGCGCGGGTCGCGCCAGGATTCCCACAGGCCGGCGAAGGCCATCGGACTGCCGTCCGACCGGCTGAGGAAGAACGGCTGGCGACGGCCGCCCTGCTCCCGCCGCCACTCGTAAAAACCGTCGGAGATTACAGCGAGTCGCCGGTTCCGAAAAGCGCCGCGGAACGACGGCTTGACGGCAACAGTCTCGGCGCGCGCGTTGAAAAGGCGACTTCCGATCCCCGGCTCTTTCGCCCAGGACGGGACCAGTCCCCAGCGGTAGGTGTCGAGGACACGGTCCCCTTCGGCGTCTGGTGACAGACAGAGCACCGTCCTCGTCGGTGCAATGTTGTAGCTCGCTCGCCATTTCCCCTCGAGGTCCGCCGTCCAGCGCGCGGCAAAGAAGCTCGCGAGTTCATCGATCGGCGTCGCAAGGACGTAACGACCGCACAAAGTTCTCGTACCGATGCGGTCGCGCTAACGGCGGGCGTGGCGCAGGACGATGGTCGCGACGAGGAACACCAGAGCGAGAACGACGACGAGCTTCACGAAGAACCACAGCAGCCCGACGATGAAGTGCAAGGCGGCGAAGGCGACAACGGCCGCGACGACGAGCGTGCCGATCACGACGAAGGCGTGCACCGGACGGACACCCGCCGACTTGCTCTGGGGCTGGATCATCGGCCGCTCCCTTTCGCCGGCGAACCGTGTGGGCCGCGCGATCTCGAGACAAATCCTAGCGGGGCAACGCCGGACCGACGCGTCCAGGGTGGCCGCCCCGCCGCGCAGGGCTGGTCCGCGGGCATCGCCCGGCCGCGGGACGGGATGGCCCTTCCGATCGGCGGCTCAGCGAGAGAGCCGCCGACATGGCAGCAACTAACATCGCCTCGTGGGCATGACGATAGGCAATTCCGCCTCTACAACGCCGCCCCGGGGGTGAGGTTGATGTTCAGCCGCAATTCGAACAGTCGTCGTGGTCGAAGCGGTCTCGCGATCGGGTCGCTTGTCGTCCTTGGTGCCCTTGCGATCGGCACGCCAGCTCCGAGTGCCTTCGGCGTCTCGGCCCGCTCCAGTACTGCGACGGCGGCGATCAAGGCGAACTGGACGACGTTTTTCAAGGGAACGACGCCGGCGGCGAAGAAAGAGACCCTGCTCCAGAACGGAAAGGCATTCGCGGCCTTCCTCGCGGCTCAGGCCAAGACCGCGCAGGCGCGTTCGACGACCGTCAAGGTCACCAAGGTGAAGCTGACCTCGAAGACGGGGGCGCGGGTCACCTACACGATCTACCTCGGCGGCACGCCGGTGGAGCCCAACGCCGTTGGCACGGCACTGCTCCAAGACAAGGTCTGGAAGGTGAGCGACGCGAGCTTCTGCGCGCTCGTCAGCCTCGAAGGCGCGGCGCCGAAGGCCTGCTCGAAGTACTGACCGGCCCGGTCCCGCCCGCCCGGCGCGCCGCTGCCGGTCGAATCTGGTGTGGCATGGCCGGCCCGTCCGGTGCGCCGATTCCGCCGCTACCGGCTTTCGCCGTTCCAGGGCGCGGGTCCGCTGGCACTTGGCTCGCCGACGAAAGCAGCGCGCCGGCCTGGTGACGCGCGCCGCCGACCAGGACAGCAGATTGCCCGCAAGATGGGCGCGACGCCACAGCTAGTGTTCCGGTGACCCCGGCTGGGACGGCGTGATCCTCCGGGGGGAGGAGTTGGCGTGCGCATTCTCGTGACGAACGACGACGGCGTTCTCGCGCCCGGTGTCGGCGCCGTCGCCCGGGCCCTCGTCGCGGCGGGGCACGACGTCACCGTCGTGGCGCCGCTCGCCGACCACAGCGGGGCGAGCGCCGCGACAATTCTCCGGCTGCGGCGGCCGATCGGCGCCGTGTCGTTCCGGGCGGTCCGACTCCCCGCCGACCCCGGCGTGCCGGCCTTCGGCGTTGCCGCCCTCCCCGCGGTGTGCGTTGCGCTCGCACTCGCCGGCTCGTTCGGGCCACCTGCCGACCTCGTCGTTGCGGGCATCAACCGGGGCCCGAACGTCGGCCGCTTCATCCTCCACTCCGGAACGGTCGGTGCCGCCCTCACCGCGGCGCAGCTCGGTCGGTCCGCGCTCGCGATCGGGCTGCGGGTGAACTCGACGGCCCCGGCGCACTACGAGACGGCGGCCGCCATCGCCGTCGCCCTCGTCGAGCCGCTGGCGTCGATGCGAACCGGCACGGTGCTCAACTGCAACGTCCCCGACGTCGGACTCGACGCGCTGCGCGGCGTCCGGCGCGCCGGGTTGAACGCGGCCAACATCTTCCACGTGAAGCACACCATCTCGCGCCGTGTGCGGCTTTCCCCCGGCTTCCCCGACCGCCCGACAGCTCCGGACGACGACTGGGCGCTCGGGACGCTCGGCTTCGCGACGCTGACGCCGATCACCTGCCCGGCGGTCGACCCCGACCCGGCGGTCCAGGCTGCCGTCGCGGAGACCGCGGCTCGCCTCGACGCCCGCTTCTCCGCCGCGACCGTTGCAGCGGTTGAGGCCCAAGCCGCCCCCCGCCAGCGTCCCGGCGGCGTCCGCCGGCGCCTCGGCGGCGTCCGCCGGCGCCTCACACGGGGTGTGAACTGGTAGAACGCGCGCATTCCCCGACTTCGGGGTGACCGGCGGGTAAACTTTGGGTAAATCCAATTCCGGTCGGTCTCGCGGCGCGCCTGCCCGCGGATCACCGGCGACGGCCGGGGACCCAAGGGCCCGTGACAACCGCCGGGCCGACCGACGAAGACCGTCCTAGGGACGATAAGGAGCAACCAAGAAACCAGCCAAGGGCGTACGCCGTCTGCACCTCGCCTGGGCCCCCTGTGCGCCCTGGTCCGACCGCCCTGCCGGCGCCGGGCCGCGAGACGGATGCAACGAGACGGTTCGCCCGCATCCCGACCCACCTGGAACTGGACCATCCCAATCCAAGGAGGCCCCCGATGCGACGACACTCTTCGCTCGCGGTCACTGCTGCCATTGTCTTGATCGGTGGTGCAGGCGTTACTGGCAACGGCGCCATCAGCTGGCGAGCCGCAACGCTCACCTCTCACCGACGATCCGCCCGGGTCTTCCCCCGCGCCCGGCCACGGCTGCGCCCGGGCAGGGCGGCAACCGGGCCCTCGAGCCCGCTCCTCGACGATCTCGCCGGGACGACCCCCCTGCCGTACCTCTTCGCGACCCCGTCGCGTCGAGCAGAGCCGTTGCCAACCGAGCGCCGACCCGACCCCTGGCCCGGGTCCGCGGCCACCGCCGCCCAGTGGCGCGCCCTGCGGGTCTGCGAGTCGGACGACCGCTACGACGAGAACACCGGCAACGGCTACTTCGGCGCCTACCAGTTCGCGGCGTCGACGTGGTCGGCGCTCGGCTACCGCGGGCTGCCGAGTGCGGCCCCGCCGGCGGTCCAGGACTGGGCGGCGCTTCGCCTGCAGCGCATCGCCGGCTGGTCGGCGTGGCCGGTCTGCTCGCAGGTCGTCGGCCTGTAGCCGGCCAAAAGGCGCCGCGGGCGGGTTGTGTACTGTTCAGAAGACCAGTCCTGCCGTCGCGGGCTCAGACCGGAGGTGGTGCGTAGTGGCGCTCGTCGACCCGTACTACTCCGACGGCGTCGCCCTGACCTTCGACGACGTCCTGTTGGTCCCCCAGGCATCCGACGTCCTACCGCACGAGGTCGACACGACGGCACGCCTGTGCGACCGACTCGAGCTCAACATCCCGCTCGTGTCGGCGGCGATGGACTCGGTCACCGAGTCCCGGATGGCGGTCGCGTTGGCCCGGCTCGGGGGCCTCGGGGTCGTCCACCGCAACATGAGCAGCGAGAGCCAGGCCGAGGAGGTCGACCGCGTCAAGCGCTCCGAGGCGGGCATGGTGTTGAACCCGATCAAGATCGGGCCGAACCGCCCGGTCGCCGAAGCGCTCGAGCTGATGAGCCGCTTCCACATCTCGGGGATCCCGGTCGTCGACCCCGACGACCACCTTGTCGGGATCGTGACGAACCGCGACCTCCGCTTCCACGAGGACCCCCGGGCGCTCGTGTCCACGGTGATGACCGTGACCGGCCTCGTCACTGCGCCAGTTGGCACGGACCTCGCCGAGGCACGCCGGATCCTCGGCGCGGCCAAGGTCGAGAAGCTGCCGATCGTCGACGCCGACAACCACCTGCGCGGGCTCATCACCGTGAAGGACATCGCGAAGCAGGCGGCCTTCCCCCAGGCCTGCAAGGACGCCGACGGCCGGCTGCGCGTCGCCGGAGCGATCGGCGTCGGTGCCGAGGGACTGGCCCGGGCGAAGCTGTTGATCGACGCCGAGGTCGACGTGATCTGCGTCGACACCGCACACGGCCACGCCCGGCGGGTGATCGAGACGGTCGCCGAGCTGCGCGCCAACTGGCCGGCGGGCGTGATCATCGCCGGCAATGTCGGCACGGCGACGGCGACGGGGGCGCTCGCCGCGGTCGGCGCCGACGTCGTCAAGGTCGGACTCGGACCGGGCGCGATCTGCACCACCCGGGTCGTGACCGGTGTCGGCGTCCCGCAATGGACGGCGATCCACGAGTGCGCCGCTGAGGCGCGTCACCATGACGTCGGGATCCTGGGCGACGGCGGAGTGCGATTCTCCGGCGACATCGCCAAGGCGGTCGGCGCCGGGGCACACGCCGTGATGATCGGCGGGCTGTTCGCCGGGGTCGAAGAGAGCCCGGGCGAGACGACGATGATCGGCAACCAGCCGATGAAGCGCTACCGGGGCATGGGGAGCCTCTCGGCGATGGCGACCCGCTCGTACTCCAAGGACCGCTACGCCCAGGAGCTCGTCGTCGATCCCGACAAGGTGGTGCCCGAGGGCGTCGAGGGCTACGTGCCTTTCCGGGGGCCGCTCGCCGGGGTCGTCCACCAGCTCGTCGGCGGGCTCCGTCAGGCGATGGGCTACTGCGGGACGCGCACGATCGCTGAGCTGCGCGATCACGCGCAGTTCATCCGGGTGAGCCCGGAGGCGCACCGGGAGAGCCACCCCCACGACCTCTCGGGTGTGCGGGACGCGCCGAACTACCTCGCGGGCGACGCCTAGGGCGACCCGGTCCCGGCCGGCGAAGCGGCGCTAGAGCCGCAATGGCCCGGGCGTGCCGATGAGGTTCGCCGGGTCCCGCCAGTCGACCCCGGAAACGTCGATGAAGAGCTCGATCTCGTTCCCGTCGGGGTCGCGGAGATAAACGCTGTGTGTGACGGCGTGGTCGGCGGTCCCGGTGACCTCGCCGCCGGCGGCAAGCACCGCGGCGAGGGCGGCACGCAGTTCGTCGTCGGAGTCGCCGACTTTCAACCCGAAGTGGTAGAGCCCGGCGCGCCGCCCGGTCAGTGGGCCCGGAGCGTCGGGGCCGATCTCGATCAGCAGCAGCTCGTGGTGGGTGCGGCCCCCGGTGAAGACGGCGACCGGGAACGAGCCCGGCGCGGCGAGGTCGCCACCCGGGCCGACGACCTGATGCCAACCGAGCACGTCGCGGTAGAACGCGGCGGAGCGCTCGAGGTCGTGGACGTACAAGACGAGGTGCCCGAGTTCGATTACCGCCATCGTCCTCCTTCGACAGGTGCCGCCGAGGCTAGCGGCACCGGGCGGTGGCTCAGCGGGCCGCGACCGCCTCGGCGTCGGCGACGAGCAGCTTGTGGAAGCGCCGGTCGCCTACGAGCTCGGGGTGGAAGGCGGTCACCGTCACCCGTCCCTGGCGGCAGGCGACCGGGCGGATGCCGTCGCCGGCGAGCGAGACGGCGGCGATGACCTCGACACCGGGCCCGACCGTCTCGACGACGGGGGCGCGGATGAACACGGCGTGAAACGGCCCGCCGGCGATGCCGGCGAGATCGAGGTCCTCCTCGAACGAGGCGATCTGGCGACCGAAGGCGTTGCGGCGCGCGGCGAGGTCGATCGCGCCGAAACTCCACTGATCGGGCCGGCCGTCGAGAACAGTGGTCGCGAGCAGGATCATCCCCGCGCACGTTCCGAGGACCGGCATGCCCGCCGCGATCCGGGCGGCAATCAGCGGGCGCAGGCCAGCCGCTTCAATGAGCAACTGGAGCGTCGTCGACTCCCCGCCCGGCAGCACGAGCGCGGCAACGTCTTCGAGGTCGGCCGGCAGGCGGACCTCGACCAAACCGACGCCGAGAGATGCGAGCGTGCCAACGTGTTCGCTGACGTCTCCTTGGAGCGCGAGGACGCCGATCCGCATCTTTTCCGGCATAGCGGCGGCGCCACGGCCCGTTGGCGCGCCGCTCACCTCCCCCGCCATCTCACCAGCCGCGTTCGGCGAGCCTCGTCTCGAGCGTCGAGATCTCGGCACCCTTCATCGGCGTGCCGAGCCCGCGCGACACCTTGGCGAGGATCTCGGGATCGCGGAAGTGCGCCGTCGCCTCGACGATCGCCCGCGCCCGGACCGGCGGGTCCTCACTCTTGAAGATCCCAGATCCGACGAAGACCGCCTCGGCGCCAATCTGCATGACGAGCGCGGCATCGGCCGGGGTGGCGATGCCGCCGGCGCAGAACAGGGGAACCGGCAGTCGGCCGGTCGCGGCGATCTCCTCGACGAGACCGAGCGGCGCCTGGAGAGTCTTCGCCCAGCCGTAGCGCTCGGTCGGGTCGCAGGCGCTGATCTTGGCGATGTCGCCGAGGATGGAACGCAGGTGCCGGACCGCCTCGACGATGTTGCCGGTCCCGGCCTCGCCTTTCGAGCGGATCATCGCCGCGCCCTCCGAGATCCGCCGCAGCGCCTCGCCGAGGTTCGTCGCGCCGCAGACGAAGGGCACCTGGAACGCCCACTTGTCGATGTGGTACGCCTCGTCGGCCGGGGTGAGGACCTCGCTCTCGTCGATGTAGTCGACCTGGAGCGCGGCGAGGATCTGCGCCTCGGCGAAGTGCCCGATGCGCGCCTTGGCCATGACCGGGATGGTGACCGCGGCCTTGATCGCCTCAATGAGCGCGGGATCGCTCATGCGCGCGACGCCGCCGTCGCGGCGGATGTCGGCCGGGACCCGCTCGAGCGCCATCACCGCGACGGCCCCCGCGTCCTCGGCGATCTTCGCGTGCTCAGGCGTGACGACGTCCATGATCACGCCGCCCCGCAGCATCGCGGCAAGGCCGCGCTTCACCCGGTCGGTGCCCGTTACCCGGCCCGCAGTCCCCTTGACTCTCTTGTCGCTTTCGCTCGCCATGTCCCGAATCTAACCGGTCGGCCGCTCCCAACCCGGGGCGCGCCTCGCCTGGGGCCTTCGCCGGGCCATGAGGATGGCCGCGGCGACGAGCAACAGCCTCCCGGCCGAAGTGACCTTCGTTTTCGCGCGAGTCACGCAGGGGCCTCCTTCTCGGTGGATGCCTTGCAACACCCAAACGATGGAGACCGGACCCTGCTTGTCAACCACCTAACTCGGATCTGCAGCTAGCCCGATCCCGGCGGGCCGCCGTCGGGGCGTGCGTAGAAAGGACCGAGGAACGCCTGTGCAGCCGGGTCGTCGCGTAGGTCACCCCAGAGCTCGTCGAGCTCGACAAGACCGAGAGCGGCAACGAGGTTGGAGAGCATCCCGATCGCGAAGAACTGCCGCATCGCCGCCGGCCCGAGCCCCGTGCGGCCGGCGACGTAGCGGACGATGCCCGCGAACTGCGCCGACGTGAAGGCGCGGATCTCGGGGTCACCCGAGGCCGCGTAACTCTGCAGCTGGATGAGGAGCAAGTTTTGGTCGGCGATCAGCGCCGGATAGCTCCTCCCCATTGCCTCGAGCGCCTCGGCGCCGGAAAGACCCTCGCTCGCCTCCTCGAACGAACGGACGATCGCGGCGCAGCCGAGCGCGACGGTCTCCAAGAACAGCTCCCGTTTTGTCCCGAACAGCCGGAACAGATACGGCTGGGAGATCCCCGCCGCGGCGGCGATCTCCTCGGTCGAGGCGCCGTTGATCCCGTCCCGGGCGAAGACCCTGAGCGCCGCGGCGAGCACCGCTGCCCGCCTCTCCTCGGCGGTCTTGCGCAGCCCGCTGCGCTTCGGCGCGCCTGCTGCGGCGTCAGGGACAGCGCTCATGGCACCTACGTTAGTGATCACTCACAATCATGTCAACGGCCCGCGCCCGTCCGGCGACCGCCGGCGCGACCGGCCCTCACAGGGCGGCAAGGACCGCCTCGGCGCTGCTCACCGAGAGCGCCGAGTGCTCGGGCTCGACGCCGAGGTAGCTGACAACGCCATCGTCGAGCAACGCGGCGTAGCGCCGCGAGCGCACACCCAGGCCGGACGCTGAACGGTCCTCTTCCAGGCCGAGCGCTCGGGTGAATTCGCCGTTGCCGTCGGCAAGCAGCAAGACCGTGTCGCCGACCCTGCGGTAGGTGCCCCAGGCCTCCATCACCCAGGCGTCGTTCACCGAGACACAGGCGATCATCTCGACACCCTTGACGCGCAGCTCCCCGGCCCGCCTCAGATAGCCCGGCAGGTGGTGGTCCGTGCAAACCGGCGTGAAAGCGCCCGGCACGCCGACGAGGACGACCCGTCCGTGGCCGAGGACGTCGAGGCTGCGTAGCACCTCCGGACCGCTTCGTCCCATCGTGCGGAGTTCCACATCGGGAATCCGCTCTCCCACGGCGATCGTCATCCCCGTCCTCCTCCGTCCGATCAACCTCTGAGCCGCTCCGGCCAAGCCCACGATACGTGGGCGACGGTCCGTCCCGGCCGGCATTCCGCCGCCGATATCGGGTCGACCGGATGGCACATGTCAAGTACACCTGATATCTCGACCACGGGCCAGGTGCTCGCGGCGTTCGTCATCTTCCTGCGCGAAGGGACCGAGGCAAGGATCATCGTCACAATCCTCTGCTCCTGCCTCGACCGCTGTCGGCAGCACCGCCATTTTCGCGACGTGTTCGTCGGAGTCGGTCTCGGCGTGGTCTGCGCCGCGGCCGGCGGTCTTGTCGCCGACGAGACGATCCGCTCCTACTGCGGCTCGCGGGTCCAGACGGTGTTCGAGACGGCTACCTACTTGCTCGCCGTCCTCGTGCAGACCGACATGACGTTCTCGATGCGGCGCCAGGCGAGGGCGATGGCGCACGATCTCGCCGAGCGTGCCAAGAGCGCGGCCGGCCGCCGGGAGCGCTACGCCCTCGGGCTCCGCGCTTTCCAGGCGATCGGCCGGGAGGGCCTGGAGACGGCGGTTTCACGCTGGCGATTGTTTTCGCCGCCGGGTCGCACGGCGCCCTCGAGGCCGCGGCCGCCGGGCTTGTCACCGCCCTCGGGTTCGCCTTCGCCGTCTACCGGCTCGACCGGCGGTTCAATCTCGGGATCTTCTTCGTCGTCGGCACGCTCTTGCTGGTCTTCGCCATGGAGCTCGCCGCCGACATCGTGGAGAACCTCGAGAGTTGGCCCTGGTGCACGTCGCCTCCGGAGACCTGTGCATGGCAGACAGCGGCCACGGTCTCGTTGAGAGTCTCGCTGTCGGATCAGCACGGCCCAGCTACCTGGCGTCATCGACCGAGAGCTGGGTTCGAGGTGTTCTGTATGTCGTGGCGGGAGGCGGTTCAGATTCCCCCTCGACGGATGGAACGAAAGCGCTTTCCACCGCTCTTGACCTGCCATCCGGGCTCGCAGTCGATCCTTCAGGGAGCATCGTTGTGGCCGAGCCGCCGATAGTGTCTCCGGTGCTAAGGCAGACGAACAAGGGGGAGAGCCCGATGGCAGTGTTCAATGGCGTGTTCCCAATCCTTCCCGGTAAAGAACAAGGAGGAAGGGACTTCGCGGCGGCGTGCATGGGGGAGCGCCGCAGAGGGTTCGAGGCTCAGGCGGCTAGGTCGGGACTGATCCGGGAGACTTGGGCTCTGCAGGAGACCCCGATGGGGAGCTTCATGTTGGTTTGGTTCGAGGCTCCCGACATCGAGCAGGCGTTCACGGAACTCGCCACCTCCGGCGACGAGTTCTCCATCTGGTTTCGCGGCCAAGTCAAGGATCTGACTGGCGTCGACCTGAGCGCTCCACCCGAAAGCCCGCTCCCCGACGTGCTGGTCGACTGGACCTCCTGAACAAGGGGCGGGCGCCATTGCCGCCCTGGCCCCCCTCGTCCCTCGGCGGGGCCAGGGCTCCCACGTCCGCACGCTGGGGTTTTACCCGCCGAACGACATAGCCCAGGGGGCACATTAAGAACTTGTCGCTGACCCCGCAGTGGAGGGGGAGGAGGGTTGTCTCTTAGATCACCTGCGACCCCGCCAGAACCTCGCCCGGCACGTCAGCGACGAAAGCCCGCACTACTGGGGCGCTGCCCCAGCCCCCGCCCGGATCGCCGGCGTTCACCCACGCCCCTCGGCGAGATACCGGTCGCCAAAGGGAGCGAACACATGGCCGCCCGGCCCAGGAGGACCTGGCTGCCGCGCGCCACAGGCCGCACACCGAAGGGAGCCCCCACGCAGTTTGCAGGGTGCTGTGATACAGGGAGCGCACCCGCCCACATCTAGCCGTCACTATGCACGAGATCCGTCGATCGGTGCGGCGCCACGACTTCAGCGGCAAAGATCAAGCGCGCTCAGATCAGACGATC